>Ga0066798_10000684_pt1 | contig 16328 bp, 14 predicted proteins | sample PersoiDNA2013203_FD_70961 | JGI IMG/M metagenome (GOLD analysis project Ga0066798, IMG submission 70961) | Permafrost soil microbial communities from the Arctic, to analyse light accelerated degradation of dissolved organic matter (DOM) -... | ecosystem: Environmental > Terrestrial > Soil >...
CTGGGAACCCCGCAGGGGCCGGGATCGCGCGGTCGCCTTCTTTTGCTTAGCTTTTCTTGGCGAGACAAGAAAAGTAAGCGGCTGCCGGGCCGCACCCGGCTAGGTCGTCCGAAGAAAACACAACATCAGCAACCAAGAAACCAAGAAACCAAGAAACCAACGACAGATGTTTCTTAACTGAACAGCATTGCCACGCTTTTGCTATGCTTGCTGATCGCAGGTAGTCGTTATGCCAGCAGGATGTAATGACGCACAATGCCCCCACTACTTTCAACAAGGCCCACCATGCAGTCGCTATTCCATCTCGCCTATCACGTCCACGATCTCGCTATCGCGCGCAAATTTTACTGCGGCCTGCTTGGCTGCAAGGAAGGGCGCAGCACTGACACCTGGGTCGACATCGATTTCTTCGGGCATCAGCTCTCGCTGCATTTGGGGCAACCGTTCGCCGTCACCAACACCGGCAAGGTTGGCAATCACATGGTGCCAATGCCGCACCTGGGCGTGATTCTGCTGATGCCCGACTGGCGTGCCCTAGCCGACCGGCTGGAACAAGACCCCGACATCCAATTCGTGCTCGCACCCAGCATCCGTTTTTCCGGTGAAGCTGGCGAACAGGCGACGATGTTCTTTCTGGACCCGTCAGGTAATCCGATTGAGGTCAAAGGATTTGCGCAGTGGGCGCAAGTGTATGAAAGCTGAATCCAGTCGGCTTCAAGCCGACTTGAGCACCATCAATTCGGCCGCGTGAAATACCGTTCCACGGTGGCCGGGTCGCAGCCATTCATCACCAGCACCGTAGCCGAATGCTTGGACCACTCGGGTGAAGCAGGGCAAGTCCTGCTGGTTTTTTTCGCAACAGTCCGGTCTTGCGCTTCCACTTCCTTCTTGGTGCGCGCTGCAGTCAAGATTTCCTGATGAAATGCGTCAAGCTGGGCCGGTGAATAAGCCCGCGCCAGATTGCTGCTGCTGCCATTGAGCACCTTCCTGGCGCGCAACATCAACAGCGCAAACTCATTGTCGGCGAGCACAACAATCTCGGTCTCCATGATGACCGGCAATACATCGTTGCCAGTGGCCATCTTGAAGGTGCTCCTATATTTCTCGGCGATATCGAGCTGATTCTCATAAAACGCCCGCATGCCGCCGCTATTGGTCGGCGCGCACTGCTTGTCGCGATTGCACCAGAGTATCGACATGTCAATCGAGGAGAACACGCGACGGCTGCCATTCTTGAGGAAGAAAGTGGTCGTCGTTGTTCTGACATCCTTGACGATGCGACTCAAATCCTTGGCGTTGTAATATTCCGTACCGGTGGAATACACCAGCGCTTCATCCTTGTTTTCATCCCAGGCGATGTAGTCTTCGGACTTGGTTTTGAGGATAGGCGTCTTTTTCTCAAACACGCTGCCGCCTTCTTCAAAATCAAAATAAGTGCTTTTCTTGGAGGGGCGTGTCGAGCGCACTGCCACGGTATTGTCGTCATAAATGACCAGCGTGCTCAACCGGTTCTGGGCCAACTGCTCCGGCGTAATTTTCACCGGCGCAGGCGCACAACCACCCAGCAACAGGGCTAGCGCAAGCAAGATCAGCGGGCTTTTACTCATTACGCTCTTTTTCATCTCAAGTAGTTGCACCAATATTGGGAGAGCCAGGCCAGGCGGTCACACTAGCGATTCAATCACATCCTGCTTGACGGAAAATACTTCCGGGCTAGCTTCGATAACGGCTGGAAACTGAATTTACTTGAGATGTATATTGCGTATTTTTTTGTTTATCAATCGATTAAATTCGATCTAATTCAACCTTATTCTGCATTTTTGACAACAATTGCCAAAGCGGAAACCTAGCCACTTATCGTGCTGCCAGCAAGGGCTGTCAAGATGACCACAATCCCTTGTCGCCCACTTGCTACGCCATTGCCGCGCCGCCGTAGCGCATCGCACAACGGCGCGACGATAACAATCAATGCCAACCGCGATGCCAGCCATATTGCGGATGACGCCAGCCCCAACCATAGTGCGGATGGTATTCCCAAGCATAACCAATGCCCGGTGACGCGTAGTTCGGTGCAACATAGACCACGCCCGGTGGCGCGGCATAGACCGGACGTGGTGCCGGTGGTGCGACGATACAGCCGCTAAGGGCAGCAGTGACAACCGCCGCCGATGCCAGCGATAACAAACCGCCAATTTTACGCATATGCATTCTCCTGATATCTGTCTAAGTGGTAGCGTTGCACCATGCGCAATGAAGACTCGCGCACTGACAAAGCTAAGCTCTTAACGCAAACACACAGAAAAAGGCAGACTGTAAAGATGTATTAGTCTGTAACTGTACCGCGTACGTCAAAACTCCGCGCGCCGCATGAACAAGGTCTTTGGGCATCACGACGACGCTGGCTTTTTTAGCATGCACTCACGCCGATCAGGCTTGCGCTACCCGTCGCCGTGCGTCGTCGCGCAACAAGGCCGAGGCGGCGATCGACAATCGCATCAGGTGATCCGTTTCGACAATACCTAGCGCCGGTGGCACGGTTTGATCATCATCGGCATCCTCATTGGACAGGCGCTCCAGATTGCTGGCGTAGACAATTTCCAGACAGGTGTTGATGCCGGCGCAGATGTCGAGCGTGGTTTCGAGAAATGCGGCATCGACAAAAACGTGTTCAGCACCTTCGGTCCAGCGGAACGGTTGATGAGCAGAAGTTGGCGCGGCAGCATCAGGATGGCGATGGGATTGCGGAGAGGCAGTAGTTGCAGTCATGGAAGCTCCTTCGGTAACGAATAGAACCCGCAGACTCCTCGCCAGACGAGGGTGGCGGGCACAAGACAGGGTTGACGAACCGGACGAGCTTCCAACTCCGGCACACCCGAAGGTGTCCCTGCCAAGGCCCGCCATGGAGACGTGCACAGACAGGGCGAAAAAAACCGCGTGATATACGCGGCCATTTCGCCGGAAGCTCGATTCAGGTCGTCAAACCAGTCCCCCTCTTTATCAGGGGCGCAGCCAGAATACCGTTTGCTAAAACGGCGGTCAACGACTATTGCCGTAGAGCGATTATTTGGTCGCGGCCGATCCGGACCAAACCGACGCGCATCGAGGCTAGGTGGCGCAAATACTGCAACTGTGTCCCATGCAGTTATGCAAGACGCTGCTGCGTCCGGCCCCGGCATGCGCCCCCGGTCCTGCCGCGCCCTGTCCGGCCAGTTGCTGCGCACCGTTGCGCGGGCGCCAGCGCTCGGTCACTTTCACGCCAACACGGCCACCGGTGAGCAAAGGCGCAGCGGTAGTTTGTTCCATGCAGTAGGGACAATCGACTGGCCCATGCAACGCCTGCATGCCGAGGAATTTTTCAAAAATACCTTCGCAGTGGCTGCAGCGGATGTCGTATAGCGGCATGTGTTACTCCGTCAAAATGAAAGTTGGCGCAGCGCCGTTGACGCTGCGCCTTTGCCTTATTGCTTTCTGCCCCAGTACGCTTTGTCGTTCAACATGCCCTTGGGCGTGATGTCCTGATCAAAGATCGAGGTCGGCAACGACACGGTACAAGCGCAGTTGGGAATATCGACGATGCCGCCGATGCGCCCTTCCACCGGTGCAGCGGTCAACAGCATGTAGGCCTGGCTGCCGGTGTAGCCGAAGTGGGTCAGGTAGTCGATCGCTTTCAGGCAGGCCTGGCGATACGCCACCGTCGCATCGAGGTAGTAGTTGACGCCATTCTCGACGCTGATGCCTTCGAAGGTCAGGAATTGCTCATAGTGCGGTTTGACGATGCTGGGCATGAAGATCGGCGACGTAATGTTGTACTTGGCCATACCGCCCTTGATCAGGTCGAAGCCCACATGACTGACACCATCCATTTCAATCGCACCGCAAAAACCAATCTCGCCATCGCCCTGCGAAAAGTGCAAATCGCCCATCGAGAAGCCCGCGCCCTTGACGTACACCGGGAAGAAAATCCGGGTACCGGCCGACAAGTCCTTGATATCGGTATTACCGCCATGTTCGCGCGGTGGCACGGTGCGCGCGGCGACCTTGGCCATTTCGTCAAACTTGGCACCCGTCAGGCCACGCAGCACGGCAGTGCTAGGGTCCGGCGGTTTGGCCAAACCCTTGGCGGCCAACGGTGCTTCGCGGCGATTCCATTCGGCCAGCAGATCATGCGAGGGCAGGCAACCCATCAAACCCGGATGGGTCAGGCCGGCAATGCGCACGCCCGGAATGTGGCGTGAGGTCGCATACAGACCTCTGAGGTCCCAGATCGCCTTGTCCGCTGCGGGAAAATAATCCGCCAGGAAGCCGCCGCCGTTCTCTTTCGAAAACACGCCGGAGAAGCCGACCGGTGTTATCGGCTTGATGTCGAGCAAGTCAATCACCAACAAGTCGCCGGGTTCCGCGCCTTCTACGTGGAACGGGCCGGTCAGCGGGTGGGCACGGGTCAGGTCGACATTGGCAACATCGTCAACCGAATCGTTGTCCTTGATCTGGGCGTCGAGAAAATCGAGCGATTCAATCAGTATCGCTTCGCCCGGTTTGACCGAAGACAGAAATGGTAAATCAGGATGCCAGCGGTTGTGTCCCAGCTCGGCTTGTTCGGCCAGCGGCACACCGGGCTTGATCTTGAAATGTTGCATGCGACTCTCCTTGTCGTGATTAGTGGGTCTAGGTGTTGCTCTCGTTGGGAATGCCCGGCACGGGACATTCGGCGGTGCCGGCGGTCTTGCGCGTGATCGCTTCGACCTGGATGCGCGCAGCCTGTGGATCGTTGACCCAGGTTTTATAGAAATCGAATGGGCATTCAGCGACGCCGGCAGACGATTCGCCGGAATTGATCTTGCCGGTGTAACCGCGGTGTAGCAGCTTGAACAAATGGTTTTGCGACTGCCAGTTGCGGCGCGCATCGCGGATCGCACTGACCGACAGTTCGGCATACTGGATGCCCATTTCCTCGGTTTCGCATTCGCCCAAGGTGCGGCCATCAAAACCGACGATGGCCGAGTGGCCGAAGTAGGAATACACACCGTCGAAACCGGCCGCATTGGCGACGGCGACATAGACGTTGTTCATCCAGGCCATGGCCTTGGCCACCAGCACCTGCTGGTCCTTGGCCGGATACATATAGCCCTGGCAGCGCACGATCAGCTCGGCGCCCTTCATGGCGCAGTCACGCCAGATTTCCGGATAGTTGCCGTCGTCGCAGATGATCAGGCTGATCTTCAAGCCCTTGGGACCGTCGCAGACATACGTGGTGTCGCCCGGATACCAGCCTTCGATCGGCGTCCAGGGCATGATCTTGCGATACTTCTGCACGATCTCGCCCTGGTCGTTGATCAGGATGAGCGTGTTGTAGGGGGCTTTCTTGGGATGCTCTTCATGGCGCTCGCCGGTCAGTGAAAACACGCCCCAGACACCCGCAATGCGGCAGGCTTCAGAAAACACGCGGGTCTCTTCGCCGGGAATGCTGGCGGCGGTGTCGTACATTTCCTTTTCGTCGTACATGATGCCGTGCGTCGAATACTCGGGGAAAATTACCAGATCAAGGCCCGGCAAGCCCCGCTTCATGCCGATCAGCATGGCGGCGATCTGCTGCACGTTTTGCATCACTTCTGCGTGGGTATGCAGACGTGGCATCTTGTAGTTGACCACTGCCACGCCGACTGCATCCTTGCTGCTTGATATGTCTCCATGCCTCATGACACGACTCCTCTGCTAAATAATGACGCGAACGAATTGCACCGAAAATCTACACCGACAAATACTTGCTGATAGTCGGTGCATCGACGTTGGCACGCGTGTCTTCATAGACGAAGCGGCCTTTGTCGATGACCAAAAAGCGATCTGCGATTTCCAAGGTAAAACTCAATACCTGTTCCGACACGATGATGGTCAGGTTACGGATCTTGCGGATTTCCTTGAGGCTGCGCGCGATGTCCTTGATGATCGATGGCTGGATGCCTTCGGTCGGCTCGTCCAGCAGCAGCACGCGCGGATTGGTGGCTAGCGCGCGCGCAATCGCTAGTTGTTGTTGCTGGCCGCCCGACAGATTGCCGCCCTTGCGGCTGCGCATGTCGAACAGCACCGGAAACAAGGCATACAACTCTTCCGGTACCTTGCCGCGCGCTGCCGCTGGCAGGCCGGTCTGGATGTTTTCCAGCACCGTCATGCCGGGGAAAATCATGCGCCCCTGCGGTACATAGGCGACGCCGCGTTCGACCCGTTGATAACTGTCCATGGCGCCCAGTTCGACGCCATCGATGGCAATGCTGCCACCGCGTAATGGCAGGATGCCCATCAAGGTCTTGAACAAGGTGGTCTTGCCCATGCCGTTGCGGCCCATGACGGCGACAATTTCTTCCTTAGCCACCGACAGGTTGACGTCGTGGATGACGGCGCTCTGGCCGTAGCCGGAGGCGAGATTGGATACGTTGAACATGGCGGATTCCTCAATGGTTGGTTCAGTGGCCAAGGTAGACGTCGATCACCTTTGGATCGGACTGGACTTTTTCCATGCTGCCCTCGGCCAGGATCTTGCCCTGATGCAGCACCGTCACTTTGTGGGCGATGCTCTTGACGAACTCCATGTCATGCTCGATCACCACCACCGAGCGGCCCTGGCTGATGCGGCCCAGCAGTTGCGCGGTCTTCTCGCGTTCGGACACGCTCATGCCGGCCACCGGTTCGTCGAGCATCAACAGCTCCGGTTCCTGCATGAGCAGCATGCCGATTTCCAGCCATTGCTTTTGTCCATGCGAGAGCAGGTCGGCCTGGGTGTAAAGGTGTTCGCGCAGAAAGATTTCAGCGGCCACGACCTCGACCCGTTCGACCACGTCGGGCGTGCGTTTGAACAACAAGGCGCCGAGCACTTTACGACCACGCGGGAACGATATTTCCAGGTTTTCGAAGACGGATAGATTCTCGTAAATCGATGGCGTCTGGAATTTACGGCCAACACCGACGCGCACAATTTCGTGTTCGCTCATCTTGGTCAGCTCGTGGTTGTTGAAGCGGATGCTGCCCGACGTGGCGGCAGTCTTGCCGCAGATCAGGTCGAGCACTGTGGTCTTGCCGGCGCCGTTGGGACCGATTACCACGCGTACTTCATTGCGCTGGACATAGAGATTGAGGCCATCGACTGCCTTGAAACCATCGAACGACACGGTCAAGTCTTCAATCGCCAACACCGGATGGTCGGTGGATTCGAATCCGATCGGTGCATCGCTCATTTGCTGGCCTCCAGGTTGATGTTATCGATGGCGATCTGGCTGTCGGCAGTGACGGCTGTTTCGGCTGCCGGTTTCTTTCCCCTCAGCCGTGCCAACAAGCGCTTGCCCTGAGTTTCATACAAGCCCGCCAGACCGTTCGGGAAATACAGCACCACCACGATGAACAAACCTCCCATCAGGAATAGCCATAGTTCGGGAAAGCTTTCCGAAAAATAGGTCTTGCCGAAGTTCACCAGCAAGGTGCCGTAGACTGCGCCGAGCAGCGACATGCGGCCACCGACGGCGGCGTAGATCACCATTTCAATCGATGGCACGATGCCGACAAACGACGGCGACATGAAGCCGACTTGCAAGGTGAACATGGCGCCGCCAATGGCCGAGAACATGGCCGCGATGCAGTAGACAAATACCTTGAAGCTGGCCACGTCGTAACCGGAGAAACGCACGCGCTCTTCCTTGTCACGCATGGCCATGAGCAGACGGCCCAGTTTCGAGGTGAGGATCAGGCGGCCGAACAGGATGCAGACGATCAGCAGGCCGGCATTGATGAAATACAGGATCAGCCGTGCACTGTCGGTGCGAATATCCCAACCCATCAAGGTCTTCAGATCGGTGATACCGTTGACGCCGCCGGTGAGGCCTTGTTGGCCGATAATCAGGATCGACAGGATCGCCGCGATGGCTTGCGTGACGATCGAGAAATACACATCGCCGACGCGCCGCTTGAACATCGCCATGCCGATCACCAGCGCCAGCAGCGTCGGCACCGCCAGCACTGCCAGTACGGTAAAGCTGAAGCTGTGGAACGGCTGCCACATGGCCGGTAACGACGTGATCTGGTTCCAGTCCATGAAATCAGGAATGCCAGGTGTCGATTGAATCTTGGTGCTGATCGGGTCCGATGCTTCGAGCTTGAGGAACATCGCCATGCAATAACCGCCAAGGCCGAAGAACACGCCCTGGCCGAGACTGAGAATGCCACCATAACCCCAGCACAGCACCAGGCCGACGGCGACAAAGGCATAGGTCAGATATTTGCCGACCAAACCCAGGCGAAAAATATCCAGGCCTAGCGGAAACACCACCAGCAACAAGGCCGCCAGTATCAACAGACCGACAAAGCCGGACCTGCCGCCTAATAATTTTTCGTAGACTGCTTTCATTGATACACCTCGCGGATGGATAGCTTAAGAATCGGATGCCTGAGTGGGGGTCGTTATTTACGTACCCGCGCCGCGAACAAACCTTGCGGACGCAACATCAGAATCAGGATCACCGCCGACAGCGTCAGCACCTTGGCCATCGAGCCGGTCAGGAAGAACTCGGCAGTCGATTGTGTCTGCGCAATCGAAAACGCCGAGGCAATCGTGCCAAGCAGGCTTTGCGCACCACCGAATACCACCACCAGGAAGGTGTCGACGATATACAGCGAGCCGCTGGTCGGCCCGGTCGAACCGATTGTGGTGAACGCCGCACCGGCCACGCCGGCGACGCCGCAACCGAGTGCAAAGGTGGTGCGATCAACCTTGCGGGTATTGATGCCGACAGCGCCGCTCATGACCCGGTTCTGCATCGTGGCGCGCACCTGCAAGCCCCAGCGTGAACGAAACAGCAGGATAAAGATGGTCCCGGTGAGCAACACCGTCAGGCCCATCATGAACAGGCCGTTGATGGGAATATCGATGTTCTCGGTCGGCTTGAAGGAACCGAGCAGCCAGTCCGGCAAGGTGGCGCTGACTTCCTTGGCGCCGAAGATGGAACGGAAGGTTTGCTGCATCGCCAGACTCAGGCCCCAGGTCGCCAACAGCGTATCGAGCGGGCGTTTGTAGAGGCGGCTGATGAGCAGCATTTCGGTCAGGTAACCCAAGGCATAGGCGACGATGAACGACAGGATCACCGCGCCGAAAAAGTAGAACGGCTCCAGTGCCGGTGCATAGGCCGTGGTGAGCTTGGACAACAGATAGGTGATGTAGGCACCGATGGTGAGGAACTCGCCGTGTGCCATGTTGATCACGCCCATCTGGCCGAAGATGATCGCCAGGCCCAGTGCCATAAGCAGCAGCACGCAAAATACCGAGAGGCCATTGAAGCCTTGCATGGCAAAGATCGCGCCGAATTCAGATAGGGAAACCATGGTGACTCCTGCAAAGAGGGAGTGAAGTTCAAGAAAAAAAGCGAAACCCGGGCGGCGATACCTGCATGTCACTACAAATACCGCCGCTTTGCTGCCAACAATCGTTACTCAGCGCAAGCGAACGCTCGCGGCTGATTGCTGCTTGTTCCTGCTTATTGATATCCCTTGGGGAAAGGATTCGGCTCGATCAGATCGGACTCATAGACAACCTTGAACTGACCATCTTTTTGCGCTTGACCGATGCGGGTCTTGCTCCACAGATGGTGATTGGGGTGGACCTTGACGTAGCCTTCCGGCGCTGTCTTGAGTTCGATGCCAGGCGAGGCGGCGACCACCTTGTCGACGTCGAAGCTGCCGGCTTTTTCCACTGCTGCTTTCCACAACCATGGGCCCAGATAAGCCGCCTGAGTGACATCGCCGATGACCGAATTGGCACCGAACTTGGCTTTAAATTCGGCGACGAATTTCTTGTTGTTCGGATTGTCGAGGCTTTGGAAATACTTCATCGATGCGTAAAAACCTTCAACGTTTTCGCCGCCAATGCCGAGCATTTCATCTTCGGTCACCGAAATGGTCAGCAGGTTCTGGGTCTTGGCCGTCACGCCGGCGGCCTTCAACTGTTTGTAGAAGGCGACGTTGCTGCCGCCGACCACGTCGGCGAAGATGACGTCAGGTTTTTTCAGCTTGATTTTGTTGATCAGCGAGCCGAACTGGGTATTGCCCAAAGGGTAATATTCTTCGCCGACCACGGAACCCTTGAGCACGTTTTCGATGTGCTTGCGGGCGATCTTGTTGGAGGTGCGCGGCCAGATGTAGTCGGAACCGATCAGGAAAAAGGTCTTGGCTTTCTTTTCCTTGGCGATCCAGTTGAGGCCGGCCAACACCTGTTGCGTGGCTTCCTGGCCGGTGTAGAAGACATTCTTCGACTGTTCCAGACCTTCATAGAAAGTCGGGTAGTAGAGCAAGCCGTTGTCTTTCTCAAATACCGGGAGTACTGCTTTGCGCGAGGCGGAAGTCCAGCAGCCAAAGACGGTGGCGACGTGATCGTTTTCGAGCAGCTTCTTGGCTTTTTCAGCAAAGGTCGGCCAGTCGCTGGCACCGTCTTCCTGAATGATCTTGATCTTGCGGCCGAGGATGCCGCCCATCGCATTGATCTGGTCGATGGCCAACCGTTCGGCCTGGATCGAACCAGTTTCGCTGATGGCCATGGTGCCGGTGGCGGAGTGCAACTGGCCGACTGTCACTTCGGTGTCGGTGACGGCCAGCTTGGTGGTGTTGACCTTGGCAGTCGGAAACTGCTGCGCCATGCTCACGCCGGGATAGGCCAGTGCCACGCCGGCCACGCCAGCGGCCAGGCCCATCATCATTTTGCGACGCTGCGCCGACGGCAGTTGGGAAGAAGAAGATTTTTTCACGTGCAGTACTCCTTTCGGGCGTTATTAATTAGTCTGTGCAGGAATTTTCTGGATCGAAGCTAAGACGGCAGAAAGCGGCTATGCAGCCGGACCTCTGCCAAGCGAAAACCGACATGAAACGGCGCCCCTGCATGCTGTTGAACGGCATGCAACTGTTGTCTTCCCTGTTACGCCGCGGCAGCGTCTTGCGGGTTCATGTCTGCTCGCCATGGGACGAAGAATAGGTTTTGCGATGCGCCGCAACAATACGTCGTTTAACGTAAAAACCGATGTGTACCGGGTGCCAGCGAGTCCGCCCAGCGCACAGCTTTTGCCCATCGGCGGCATGGTATTGGTGCGTTTTACAGCACCATGCCGAACTGCAATGGACTCATCCCGGTCAGCGCACGAGATGTTTTGGTGAAAGCCGCCGGCCAGCCTGACAATAGTGTTAAATGACCTACGTCATTTAACGTATGCCCGCCATCATCGATTGGTTTGAAAATTGCTTGTCAGAGCAGGCGTTGTCAGGACCACATCGGTCGTCCTTTCCCCCTGCAACAGCGCCGGTCATCTCATCCATGCGAGCACAATGAATACTCCAGCCGCCCCCACCACCAATAGCGCAACGGCCAATCCGGCCATACAGCGGATCGTCAAGGTGCGACGCGACTACAACACCTGGGTTGCCAACGAGACCCTGGAGGATTACGCGCTGCGTTATACGCCGCGTTCGTTCCGGCGCTGGTCGGAGTTTCGGCTGGCCAACACGGCGCTGGGGGCGACTTCGTTTCTGGCCCTGGAAGCGATCAGCGGCTCCATCACGCTCAATTATGGTTTTACCAATACCTTCTGGGCCATCATCTGCGTGGTGGTGCTGTTCTTCCTGACGGGCTTACCGATCAGTTATTACGCTGCGCGTTATGGCGTCGACATGGACTTGCTCACGCGCGGCGCTGGTTTTGGCTATATCGGTTCGACCATTACCTCGCTGATCTACGCCAGCTTCACGTTTATCTTCTTCGCGCTGGAGGCGGCCATCATGGCGCAGGCCATTGAGATCTATTTTGGCCTGCCGCTGGTGTGGGGCTATGTGCTGTGTTCGCTGATTGTGATTCCGATGGTGGCCTATGGCATCACGCTGATCAATCGTCTGCAGATGTGGACCCAGCCGGTGTGGATCGTGCTGTTGCTGCTGCCCTATGCCTGTGTGTTGTACAAGGAACCGGAAGCGGTAGGTAACCTGATCACGTTTTCCGGCCGTGCCGAAGGCGGTGGCTCCTTCGATATCCTGCTGTTCGGGGCCGCGGCCACGGTGGCTTTTTCGCTGATTGCGCAGATCGGAGAACAGGTCGACTTCCTGCGCTTCCTGCCGGAAAAAACCACCGCCAATCGTGGCCGCTGGTGGACCGCCTTGCTGCTGGCCGGACCGGGCTGGATTCTGCTGGGCGGTGCCAAAATGCTGGGCGGAGCATTGCTGGCGTTTCTGGCCATTCAGCATGAAGTGCCGATGGCACGCGCGGTCGAGCCGACCCAGATGTACCTGATCGGCTATCAATATGTGTTTTCCAATCCGGCCTGGGTGATGGCGGCGGTGGCGCTGTTTGTGATCGTGTCGCAGGTCAAGATCAATGTTACCAATGCCTATGCCGGGTCGCTGGCCTGGTCCAATTTTTTTGCACGCATCACGCATAGCCATCCTGGCCGCGTCGTGTGGCTGGTGTTTAACGTTTTGATTGCCGTGCTGCTCATGGAGCTGGGCGTGTTCCACGCGCTTGAACACGTACTGGCGATGTATGGACTGGTCGCCATCTCGTGGATCGGCGCGGTGGTGTCGGACCTGGTGATCAACAAGCCGCTCAAACTGAGTCCGGCCCATATCGAATTCAAACGCGCACACTTATATGACGTCAATCCGGTCGGAGTCGGGGCGATGGCAATTGCGTCGATCTTGTCGGCAGTGGCGATGGCGGGGGTGTTCGGCGCCACCGCGCGTGCCTTGTCGCCGTTCATCGCGCTGGGCACGTCCTTGCTGGCAGCGCCTTTGATTGCAGTGGCCACACGCAGCCGCTATTACATCGCACGACATGACACGCTGGCCGACGTGGCCGGCCCGGTCAACCCCGATCAGCCACACGCCCAGATCGACTGCGTGATTTGCGGCAACCGCTTCGAGACCCCTGACATGGCGCATTGCCCGGCTTATCAGGGGGCAATCTGCTCGCTGTGCTGTTCGCTCGACGCACGCTGTAACGACCGCTGCAAGGCGCCGGCGGCACGCATGCAGAATCAGGTGTTCGATACCTTGCGCAGTTTGCTGCCGGCGCGCTTCAGCTTCAAGCTCAATACCCGCATCGGCCATTACCTGATTGTGTTTGGTCTGTTGTCGGGTGGGCTGGCGGTGGTGTTGTGGATGTTGTACTACCAGCAGATGGCGGGCATCTCCGGCCTTACGCCGAGTGGGCCTGATTCGATTCCTGGCATTTTCATCAAGCTGTTCTGTACGCTGCTGGTGTTGATCGGGGTTGGTTCGTGGTGGCTGATTCTGACCAATGAAAGTCGCAGCGTGGCGCAGGAAGAATCGGAACGGCAAACCAATCTGCTGCTGCAGGAAATCGAGGCCCACAAACAGACCGATGCGGAACTGCAGCGCGCCAAGGAGGCGGCTGAATCGGCCAATCTGGCCAAGAGCCGTTTCGTCACCGGCATGAGTCATGAGCTGCGCACGCCGCTCAACAGCATTCTCGGCTATGCCCAGATTCTGCATGTCGATGCCACTATTCCACCGGCACGCAAAGATGCAATTGCCGTGATCCGGCGCAGCGGCGAACATTTGCTGAGCCTCATCGATGGCTTGCTCGATATTGCCAAAATCGAAGCTGGCAAGATGCGATTGGCCTCCGACGAGCTGGCCTTTGTGGAGTTTCTGGAACAGATCGTCAGCATGTTTGCACCGCAGGCCAAACAAAAAGGCTTGTTGTTTCATTTCGAAAAAACGGGGCGCCTGCCGCATATCGTGCATGCCGATCAAAAACGCTTGCGCCAGATTTTGATCAACCTGCTCGGCAATGCCGTCAAATTTACCGATCACGGCAGCGTCACGGTACGCGTGCGCTATCTGCGCGAGATTGCTTACTTCGACATCATCGACACCGGCATCGGCATTGCCGCCGACGATCTGGAGCGCGTATTCCTGCCGTTTGAACGCAGCAATGCAGCCAATCTGCGCGAAGATATTGGCACCGGTCTGGGATTGGCAATCAGCAGCATGCTGACCCACATCATGGGTGGCGAGCTCAGCGTGAGCAGCACCGTCGGCGCTGGCAGCAGCTTTCACCTGAAAATCTATCTGCCGCAAGTACATGTGCCGCGCCCCCGCCTGAAGCTGGAAGACCAGATGTCGGGCTACCTCGGTGCGGCCAAACATGTGCTGGTGGTCGACGACCAGGCTTCGCAACGGCGTTTGCTCAAGGACATGCTGGCACCGCTCGGCTTTGAAGTGACCGAAGCCGACGGCGGGCTGGCCTGCCTGGAACAACTGACGCACAGCGTGCCCGACCTGATCCTGCTTGATATCGCCATGCCGTTAATGGATGGCTGGTCGGTGGCGCGCGCGATTCGCGCCCGCGGCCATGCGCAACTGCCGATCATCATCGTTTCCGCCAATGCCTTCGAGAATTTGCATGAGCGTCTCGATCCGCCGTTGTACAACGACTTCGTCATCAAGCCGGTGCCTTACAACGAGTTGCTGTCGAAGATTCGCCAGCAACTGCATATCGAATGGGTGTCGGCCACCGGCGTGCCGGTGGTACTAGCGCCTTCGCTCAAGACCATGCCACAGTCGGTGATCAAGCCCATGCTGCTGGTGCCCTCGCAGGAAAAATTGCAGGCCTTGCTGGAATTGGGCCAGATCGGTTATGCCAAAGGCATACTCAAAAAACTCGACGAGATGGAACAGCTTAATCCGGCCTATTTGCCGTTCACCACTGAACTGCGGCAACTGATCAAGCAATTCCGCCTCAACGACTACATTAATCGCATCAAGGAGATGATTCGTCATGATGTCAACAACGTTCGATAGGCATGTGGTTCTGATTGTCGATGATCAGCCCGACAATCTGGCCATGCTGTCCGACGCGCTCGACGATAGCGGCCACATTGTGCTGGTCGCCACCGATGGTGTCGGTGCACTGGAGCGGCTCGATTGCATCACGCCGGATTTGATCCTGCTCGACGCCATGATGCCGGGCATCGACGGCTTCGAGACCTGCCGGCGCATCAAGCTGCTCAAGAGCGTGACGCATGTGCCGGTGGTATTTATGACGGGCCTGACCGAAACCGAACATGTGGTGCGCGGCTTTGAGGTCGGCGGCATCGACTATGTCACCAAGCCGATCCGGCCGCAGGAAGTGGTGGCACGCATCGGCGCCCATATCAAGACGGCACGCATGATGGCGCATGCACGCGGCATGCTTGATCATGCTGCACATGCGGTGATCGTGTTGGGCGGCAATGGCTTGCCTTTGTGGCAGACCAGCAAGGCCTCGATGTGGCTGGAAAAATACTTTGCACCGACCGCAGGTGTGACACACAGATTGCCGGGGGCGGTGCAGGCCTGGCTCAACGACAGTCTGGCGCGCCGGCGTCAGGATCAAGGCGGCGCGCTAGCCGCACCAGCACCGTTGGTGGTCACGCAAGGTGATGGCGAATTGCGCATCGCCTTGTCCAGCGCCGGGCAAGGCAATGAAATCACTCTGCTGCTGGAAGAGAAGCAAAACGGCGCGATGCCGCCCATGAATGACCTCAAGCCGGCCTTGCTGGCGGCGGCTGCCAGTAATCCGGTGTCGCTGGAAAACTATCACCTGACACCGCGCGAAAGCGATGTGCTGGCCTGGCTCGGCAAGGGCAAGACCAACCGCGACATCGCCGAAATCCTCGGCATGAGCCCGCGTACCGTGAACAAGCACCTGGAACACATCTTCGTCAAACTCGGTGTGGAAACCCGTTCGGCAGCAGCCGTCATGGCCAGCGCCGTGCAGCAGGCGACGCCGCAACGCAATAGCGGCTTGTTGCAGTAACTGACTGTTCAAGTCTGACGATGGCATGTCTATCCTGCGCAATAAGGTTGAGCAACATTGCACTCTCAATGTTTTTCGCTACAGATAAGCTGGTCTATGTACTGGAAACATTTGGCACCGACTGCACGCTTACTTGATCGTCACGGAACAACAATGCAATGCTGACTGCTCAAGACCTCACTTGCCTGCTCCCATGTGTTGTTGCAGATAGGCCAGATTGAATACCAGGGCGCGGGCGGCGATGCGGTGGATGGTGTGGGTCGCTGCATCGACGCTGGCGGGATCAGTGACTGGGGCGCGCGTGGTGGGTAATGGTGCGGTATCGTTGGCCGCCAGTTCTTGCGCGGCGTTGGCAGGGGTGACGCTGGCGGGCGCGGTCAATTGCGCTGTATATACCAACATGCGGGCGATTACCGTGTTGGCTGCGCTGGCATTGTTGGTCTCCAGCGCTACGCGCAGGAGATTGAATTCGTGCTGCAATTGGGTAAAGACCTCC
>Ga0066798_10000685_pt1 | contig 16314 bp, 14 predicted proteins | sample PersoiDNA2013203_FD_70961 | JGI IMG/M metagenome (GOLD analysis project Ga0066798, IMG submission 70961) | Permafrost soil microbial communities from the Arctic, to analyse light accelerated degradation of dissolved organic matter (DOM) -... | ecosystem: Environmental > Terrestrial > Soil >...
ATACACTCATCTATATGAGTTAACGGACGATAGCACAAGCTTGCGCACGATGCCAAGTGCAATGGCGCGGCAAGCCACAGTGCGGTTAAACTACACACCTATTCTCGGCGGCGACGACCCATATCAGCATGACATCATTATTAAAACAGGCAGGCGCGGATCAACGTTTGCCGCTCTATCAGCAACTGCACGATGATCTCGCAACCAAAATCAAGGAACAGGTCTGGCGGCCAGGTCAGCTCATGCCGTCGGAAACCGAGTTGAAGAACCTGTATCAAGTCGCCATCGGCACCGTGCGCAAAGCAATTGAAGCCTTAATTGCAGAAGGTCTGGTCGAACGCAGTCACGGCAAGGGCACCTTTGTGCGCAAGCCGCGGTTCGACAACTCCTTGTTTCGGTTCTTCCGTTTTGAGTCGGCCGATGGCCAGCGCCGTGTGCCCAGCAGCCGTATCGTGCAACGTCAGGTGTTGCCGGCCACTGCCTATATCGCCAACGCACTGCAATTGAAAACAGGCGCACCGGTGATTGAATTGCTGCGGCTGCGCTCGGTCGATCAGCAACCGATGCTGGCCGAAAATATCTATCTGTGTGCGCAGCGCTTTGCGCCGTTGATGACGCTCGCCACCGATGAATTTGGCGACTTGCTCTATCCCTTGTACGAGCGTAGTTGCGGCCAGATCATCGCCTCCGCCAATGAAGTATTGACGGTGGAAGCCATCACCGATGCCCAGGCTAAACTGCTGCAATTGCCGCGCCATACTTCGGTGGTCGTGATTGAACGACTGGCACTGGGCTCGGACGGCAAGCCACTGGAATGGCGACAATCGCGCGGCGCGGCCAGCAAATTCCGCTACAGCGCCGAGATACGCTGAGCCAGAGCACAGCGCAACTTTCCCGGTCTCACATTCCCATATAGCGTCCTGGCCGGTGATTGAGCATGATCACCAGATTGACGGCCACGGCGCCGCAAATCGAGGCCAGCAGCACTATCGGTGTGACCACGAACAAGGCCGCCAGCACGATCAGCACATCCACTCCCATCTGAAATTTTCCAGCGCGGATGCCGTGGCGGTCTTGTAGATACAAGGCCACCACATTGACGCCGCCGAGACTGGCGCCATGGCGGAACAACACAACAAAGCCGGTCCCCATCAGCAAGCCACCCAGAATCGCCGCATAAAACAATTGCAGATGATCGATATGGATCAACTGCGGATGCAGCATCGACAAGCCTGACACCAGCGCCACCGCACAAAAGGTCTTGGCCGTAAAACGCAGACCCATGCGGCGGAAGGCAAAGTAGTAGAACGGCAAATTGATGCAAAAGAAGATTGGGCCGAAGGGCAAACCCGTTACATAGTGCAGCAGAAACGCCATGCCGGCCGTGCTGCCGGTGAGCAGCCCGGCGTTGCTGTACAGATGCACGCCAAAGGAAACCAGCAGCGTGCCGATGATCATGGCCAGCACATCTTCATAGGCAGTGTGGCGCACCACTGGCGCCACGGACTCAGGCACGAATCACCTCGGCCATGGCGTGACAAACCTTGTCGATGTTGCCGGGGTTAAGTCCGGCCACGCAAATGCGGCCACTGGAGACGGCATAGACACCATGCTGCTCGCGCAAACGCTCAACTTGTTGTGCCGTCAGACCGGTGTAACCGAACATACCGTTCTGGCGCAGCAGAAAACCGAAATCACGCTCCGGCAGCACCTGCTGCAAACCGGCTTGCAATTGGGCCCGCATCGCTTGCACGCGACTGCGCATCTGATTGACTTCACCTTCCCATTGCACACGGAAATGCGCATCGGCCAATACCTTGGCAACGATCTGCGCGCCATGTGCCGGCGGGCTGGAATAATTGCGGCGCACGGTCAGCTTGAGCTGACCCAGTACGTTGGCGGCTTGACCGGGCTCGGGGCAAAACACGCTCAATGCACCGACACGTTCGCCATACAGCGAAAAAATCTTGGAAAACGAATTGCTCAGGAAAAACGCCATGCCTCGCCGCACGCACTCGCGGACCACCCAGACGTCTTCGTCAAGACTGGCGGCAAAACCCTGGTACGCCAGATCGAAGAACGGCAACAGACGACGCCGTTGCAGCAGCGCGACAATCTGCGTCCATTGCGCACGGTCAGGATCAACGCCAGTCGGATTGTGGCAGCAGGGGTGCAGCAAAACCACCGCGCCGGCTGGCAGACTTTCCAGACAGGCTAGCATGGCATTGAAGTCCAAGCCCTGGCTGGCGGCATCGTAATAGGGATAACGCTGAACCGCAAAACCGGCACCCTCGAAAATGCCGATGTGGTTGTCCCAGGTTGGGTCCGGCACCCAGATTTGCGGTTGCGGGAAGAACCGCGCGATCAGGTCGGCGCCAACCTTCAAGGCGCCGGAGCCACCCAGCGTTTGCACCATGGCCAGATGTTCGTCAGAGGGCAGCTCGGCGCCGAACAACAATTGCGCCACCGCCTTGCGATAGACGCCATGGCCTTCCATCGGCAGATAGGTGCTAGGCGCGCTGTGGAAATGGCCTTCGACCTCGACTGCGCGCACTGACGGCAGCACGGGAATCACGCCCGCGCCATCGGCATACACACCAATGCCGAGATTGACCTTGTCGATGCGGGTATCGCGCTGATAGGTTTCCATCAGACTCAGAATCGGGTCGCCAGCATACGGTGGCAAATGTGCAAACATGATGTGTTCCTGCAATCAATAAAAAATTCGGGACTGGCACTGCCAGCGCAGATCACTGCAATGACATTACAAATATTTCTTCAGGCGTAAATGATATACCGCAATCGAGATCAGACTCAGTGCGGCGCAGCCCATCAGATAAAAACTCGGTGCCACCGGATTGCCGGTGCGTGCCACCAGCCAGGTCACCATGAAGGGTGTGAAGCCGCCAAAGATGGTCGCACCCAGGCTATAGCTGATGCCCATGCCGCGCACGCGGGTCGCTGGCGGGAAGATCGACGACAACACCACGCCCAGCGCTCCGAAGTAGAGCGCCTTGAGGATGCCGGCCCAGACCATGATCGCCATCATGACCCACAGACTCGGTGCCTGGCTAACCCAGACAAAGGAATAATAGATCGTGCACAGCGTCAGCACGCTGGACAACACCATGACGCGGGTGCGGCCAAAGCGGTCCGCTACCATGCCCATGAAGGGTGCGCCAAACATCAGGATGGCGCCGCTCACCGCAGTGGCGGCGAATGCAGTCGATTGCGGCAGATGCAGTTGCTTGATGGCATACGTCGGCATGTACAGCAGCATCAGATAACTGGCCGCAGTCGATACCGACAGGATGCCCATCGACACCAGCACGCGCAGCGTCTGCAGTTGCCAGGTGGCGGTTTCCACCGCAGCCGTGCCAGCGGCTTGCGCAGCCGGTGCCGTGTGCGGTACTTCATCGATATAACGACGAATGTACAAACCAATCGGCGCAATCAGCAAACCGAATACGAACGGCATACGCCAGCCCCAGGAGGCAATCTGTTCCGGCGTCAAGTAATGGTTCAACAGAAAACCAGCCAGCGCCGCCAGCAAAGCAGCCGCACCCTGGCTGGAAAACTGCCAACTAGCCATGAAGGCTTTACGCTTGGAACCGTGCTCGGTCAGCATGGCCGTAGCCGAACCAAATTCGCCGCCGGCCGACAACGCCAGCAACAGGCGTGCGACCAGAATACCGATCGGTGCCAGGATGCCGATGCTGGCATAGGTAGGAATCACCGCACAGATCAAGGTGCCGACGACGGTCATGCTCATCGATACCAGCAACGCCGCTTTGCGGCCGACCTTGTCGGCGTACCAGCCCAGCAGGATGGCACCCAGCGGGCGAAACAGATACGACAGACCGAAGGTCGCAAACGTCACCATCAGAGACAGGCTCTCATTGCCAACCGGGAAAAACAGTTTGGCAATGATCACCGCAAAGAAGCCATAGGCAACAAAGTCGAACCACTCCAGCGCATTACCGATCGACGACGCAATGATCAGGCGGGTGGTCTTGCTGCCTTGCTTGCTGGCGGCTTCTGGCGGAGTGACGGCAGCGGCTTGCGCGGCGCTGGAAGTGGCAGTCATAGTGCGTTCCCTGAGGTGACAAATCGAGTGTAATGTTTTAAACAGCGCCAACGCCGATATCCTGGCGGCGACAAAGCGGTTGCGCCTGCTCGCCCAAATCCCACAACAGGCCCGCCATCAATTGCACGCCTTCGCGGGCAACGCTGCCCAGCAAATGTTCATCGGGCGCATGTTGCGAACAGGACGGATAGGAATGCGGCATCCATAAGGTCGGCAAACCCAGCGCTTCGGAGAAACAATGGTTCGGAATCGTGCCACCGAGATTGGGCAAAATGCTGACCGGCTTGCCGAGACTGGCCTGCATCGAAGCGCTGGCCAGAGCCACCCAAGGATCATCGGGATCAAGCCGGGTCGCCGGAGCGCTGCCCTCAAGCGTAATCTGCACCGCCGCAAAGCCGTGCGCATCGAGATGGCGACGCAAATGCTGTTGGCCTTGCTGCCAGTCGGTACCGACCACAAAACGCAATTGGAACACTGCCTGCGCCTGTGCGGGAATTGCCCCGACCGGACGTGCGGCATTGCCGGTTTCAAATGCAATCAATTCCAGCGTATTCCACGCAAACAGCCGTTCGGCCGCACTCAATCCAGGTTCGCCCCAGCCGTCAGCCAAAGCGGGATCACCAGCATCGCCGCCGATGTTGAAATCACTGATCAACGCGCGCACACGTTCGCTGATGGCCGGTGGTCGCAAACCCGCTACTTGAATCACGCCGCTGGCATTGACCAGACTCGCCACTGCATGCGCCAGCACCAGACCGGGATTGAGCAAAACGCCACCCCAGTTGCCAGCATGGTGCGCGCCATTATCAGGGTTCAGCGTGAGACGCAATTGCAAGGCACCGCGTGAACCGAGAAACAAGGTCGGATGCGTCGCTGCCAAGCGCGGACCATCGGAGGCCAGAAACAAATCGGCGCGCAGATAATCGGCATGCTCGACACAGGCTTCGAGCAAACCAGGCGAGCCGATTTCTTCACTCATTTCAAAAATCATCTTGATATTCAAGCCGAGTTTGCCGTCGCGTGCCCGCAGCGTGGCCGCCAACGCCCCCAGGTTAATGGTGTGCTGGCCCTTGTTGTCGGCCGTTCCGCGTCCGAACCATTGGTCGCCATGCTGCGTCAACTGCCACGGTGAACGGTCCTGTTTCCAGCGCCCTTCCTGACCATTGACGACATCGCCGTGACCATACATCAAGATGGTCGGCAAGCTGGCATCTTCCATGCGGCGCGCCAGCAACAGCGGCGGCTTGCCGGCCTGGGCGTTGTCCACCAGTTGCCATTCAAAGCCCATGCCTTGCAGACTGACGCCAATTTCATCGCGCAGATACTGTTCCAGTTCCGGCTGGCGTTGCGGATTCTGGCTTTCAGTCGGACAGGCGACGCGCCGCTGCAAGTCCGCCATCAAGTCACCACTATCGTAATACTGCGCGGCCAGGGCCAGCACGTCGCTTCTGTTCATTGTTCTACTCCCGGGAAAGTGCACCAGTCTGGTTGACGATCAAGTACCGTCAGGCCAGCCAATTTGATAGGTAAATTTTAAGAGCCGACGACGTTTCTAACAATGTCAATTTTTATAACAAAGCTTTGCCAAAAATAGAACTTAAAATGAAAGCGCGAATCGGCAATTTTTCCCATTAATGGTGCTTACATGCCCTATTTTTGGCAGTTTCTACAGCCAATATCAGTTTTTATGACAACACTGCCTTGCATCCTGTATAAAATAAACTACATAAGTTTCTAATTATTGAAAAGCTTTGCAAACAACATTGCGCGCCAAACTGCCGCGAAATCACCCTCATGCACAATCCCAATCTGCGTTATTTCTATTACGTCGGCCGTACCGGCTCGCTCACAGGCGCGGCCGACAAGCTGCATGTGGCCGTCTCGGCGGTGAGCCGGCAAATTGCCAAGCTGGAAGAAGAAACTGGCGTACCGTTATTCGAGCGGCGCGCACGCGGCATGGTGCTCACCCCTGCCGGTGAAGTCTTGATGACCTATGCAAGGCGCAGTTTTCTGGAACTGGAACAGGTGATGGCGCAGGTCAAGGGCGTCAATGCGATCGGCCAGAGTGTCGTGACGATTGCCAGTTCCGAAGGCTTTGCCTGGGAAATGCTACCGGTGGTGACGGCAGGTTTTCGCGAAACCTATCCCGGTATCCAGTTCCGCCTCAACGTGGTCGCGGCCAACAAGGCCTCGCAACTGGTGCTCGATGGTGAAGCCGACATCGCCGTCACCTACAGCCTCACGCAGGTGCAGGGATTAGCGATCCTGCACCGTGAACCAGCACCGATCTGTGCACTGATGCGGCGTGAACATCCGCTGGCCAGCCGCACATTGCTGTCACTGGCCGAGCTGCAACCTTATCCCTTGGCGCTGGCCGAGGAGGGATCAACCATCCGCCAGTTGTTCGATATCGCCTGCAGTCTGCGCGGCCTGTTGTTTGCGCCAGTCTTCACCAGCCATTCACTGGGTGCCGTCTATCGCTTCACGCAACAATCGACAGACATCGTGTCACTGACTGGTTTGCTCACCGTGCAAAACCGCGCGCAGGAAGACGGCATGACGCTGGTGCAAATGGCCGAGACCGAATTGCATCAACGCAGTCTGCAAATTCAAGCCATGGCCGGACGGCGCCTGCCGGCTTCGGTCAGTGCCTTTGTGGATTTCCTGGTGGCGGCAATACGGCGCTCGCAACACGCGCTGGAATAAGCGCGCTGCGAACAAGACTACCTGGCGTTGTTGCCCTTAGGCATCGATGCGCGTACTTCACTCTGGTCTGGTCGAGCAAGGCGCATTGCCCATGAATTGATCAAGAGAATTGCTTAGCCCGCGACTTTTCTCGGATGTCATCTTGTAACCGGCACATGGTCGTGCCCGCGTTTGATTGCGCATCCTTCATTGCCCGCCTTTGTAGTACGCCCACTACCCTTCTGCGCTGCGCAGCCCGATTTTCGGCAACAATGCGCGTTGGTTGCGACGGTATTCGCCGGGCGAGGTATCGAGATGCTTGCGGAAGAGCTTGGAGATATGTTCGCCACTAAAGAAGCCGCAACGGCGCGCAATCTTGTCGATCGGCAAGTCGGTTTCGCGCAAATGCCGACGCACCGCGTCGAGCCGGATATTGAGCAGGAAGCCATGCGGCGTCTGTCCGGTTTCGCGCTTGAACTGGCGCTGAAAATTGCGCTCGCTCATGGAGACGAAATTGGCCGCATCGACCATACTGATCGACGCTGCCATATTTTCTTCGAACCAACGCGAGGCTTTATGTATCCGGCCATTTCTGACCGGCTGGTCCAATTGATGACTGGCAGCAAGATGTGGATATTCGTGCTGGCGTTGATGTGCAACCAGGCTTTGCGCAACCCGCTTGGCCAGCACTGCGCCGATATCCTCTTCCAGCAGACGCAAAGCGATATCGACGCCCATGCCAACATTACTGGCGGTAATCAATCCGTCGTCCTGGACGATCGGGGTATCGCGTTCCACCATAATGTGAGGAAATTCGCGCTGTAATTTGTCTTGCAAGGTCCAATGCGTGGTGGCGCGCCGGTTGTCGAGCAAACCTGCCGCACCCAGCACGAATACCCCGGTGCACAAGGCGGCAATGCGGAACACGCCGACGTGCGTCTTTTGCAGCCAGTCAAGCAACCGCGGATCGTGGCAGGCATCGAGGTTGCCACTGACACTGGCAATGATCAAGGTATCGAAATTGTGATCATCGACCGGCGGCAGCGGGCTGGTCATGACCTGCACCGCAGACGACGCCGTGACCACCCCTCCGGAGATGGAGAGCAAGGAAAGTTGATAACCGATGGCGCCGATAAATACCGAAGAAATCAATTTATCACCGGCCACAAATACCTCCGCCGCACCAACGATATCGGCCAGAACGACGCCATCAAACACAACGATGCCGATATGGCGCTGCGTATTGCAATCGCCGCTCGATTGTATTGTTTGAAAACTTTCCATCTTTACGAACTCCCAGAAAGCCTGACGACTCTTTCTTGACGACCGCAGGCGCCGCGCCATGTGAGATAGCGTTACTAAAAATTCGTCAGTTTTAATGAAACAACGCTTGCCGCGCGTTCTGTTGGCCTACACATCAACAGTGACAAACAACGTATTGTCACCATTGCCCCCTGCAATTGTTGGCTCCCGGTGTCGAGAACCATCGTTTCTTGTTTTTCTTCCACCCTGGTTATTACTTTTTTTATTTGTTTGCACTACTTCCTTGAACCTGCCTATGGCCAACGTCAACTCGGCCTCGGCTTGATTGCACCTACTTTTTGATGACTTGATCGTAGTACGCCAAGGAACTTCGTCTGCGCCACAACCTCGCCTGCCAAAGCCGCCTACAGTAGCAGCTTCTGGTGCTTTAAAATTAAGTTAAATCGCTTTCTTGCTTACTTGTTAATTACATTAAGAAGTGCCATCAGGCAAGACGGCGATGCCTCGATCAATACTTGAATGTGTGGGTCAATTATCGACACTGCGACGTGCATGATGAAGCGGAATCTGATTACCGACTGGTAGTCTCATCAATCAACAGTGTTACCTTGATACATCCTGAGAGTAGTGCATTGTTTTTTGACTTACTGCTACTCTGCATTCCGGCACATTCTGACACGCCGTAATATCGAAGTACACAGTCCGCACGAAATAATCAGAACCCTGCAATAGCAGTGTGGCCTCAGGATTGAGACGATCGGCATCGTATCCTGACAGCCGCAACAGGTCCCGCTCATTATGCGCGCTGAGCGCGCACTGCAAGGCCGCCAACGCGGTGATACCATAGGCGCCGATCTGCGGCCATGCACGATGCTTCGGCCGCCTGCACCAAGAAAGCGAACTCCCTGTGCCTGCAGCCTTGCCAAACCTCAGCGTCGATGCCGACGGTTTACCCCATGAACAACGCATCCTCGCTATCATCACCGTGGTATTAGGCGTCACCATCGCCGTCATGGATGGCTCCATCGCCAACCTCGCGCTACCCTCGATTGCCAAGGACATGCATGCCAGCGCCGCCGACGCGATCTGGATCATCAACAGCTACCAAATTGCCATGGCAGTGTGCCTGCTGCCGCTGGCGTCGCTCGGCGAAGTCGTTGGCTATCGCCGTATCTATCTGCTCGGTCTCGCTCTGTTCACATTGGCGTCACTAGCCTGCGCCAGCGGCGAAACGGTGCTGCAACTGAGTCTGGCGCGCGTCTTGCAAGGCATCGGTGCGGCGGGCATTCTCAGCGTCAATACCGCATTGATCCGTTTTATCTATCCCACTCGCCTGCTCGGTCGCGCCATCGGTTACAACGCGCTGGTGGCCGGCAGCGCCAGCGCATTGGGCCCGACCATCGCCGGCGTGGTGCTGCATTTCGGCTCCTGGCACTGGCTGTTCCTGATCAATCTGCCGCTTGGCCTGGTCGCGATGGCGATTGGCTACAAGGCACTCCCCGCCAATTTGCTGGCCACGCACCGCTATGATTTGCGCAGCGCCATGCTGTGCATGTTATTCATCGGCGTGCTGCTCTATACCGTGGATGCGCTCGGCCATTTGCAGGGCGCGCTGAGCATCGGGATCTGCGCCGTGCTGACCGTGTTGGCTCTGTTCTTGTTGTTGCGCCTGCAGTCCGCCAGCGCCCCGATGCTGCCACTGGATTTGTTGCGCATCCCGCTGTTTTCCTTATCGATAGGAACTTCGTTCTGTTCCTTCGCAGCCCAGACCGCGACCTTCGTGATGCTGCCGTTCCTGCTGCAAGACCATTTAGGCATGACGGCGGCGCATGCCGGTTTGCTGATGACCGCCTGGCCCATCTCGGTCGCCTTGATTGCCGTGTTTGCCGGCAAATGGTCTGACCGTATATCAGCCGGACTGCTCGGCGGCATCGGCCTGGCGCTGATGACTGCCGGATTGCTGGCCTTGCTGACCGTCGATCAGCATTCGGCCGATCTCTCGATCGCACTACAACTGGCCTTGTGCGGCATTGGTTTTGGTTTATTCCAGTCACCCAACAACCGCACCATGATCGGGGCTGCGCCGCGCGCACGTACCGGTGCCGCCAGCGGCATGCTGGGGACCGGACGACTGCTTGGACAAACGCTGGGGGCTTCGGTGGTGGCGCTGGCGCTGACTGTCTCAGCGGTGCCCTATACCACGGTGTTGTGGTGCGCCATTGTGCTCGCTGCGCTGGCCTGCATGGTCAGTCTGTCACGGCTGCGCTACCACGCTCACTGAGGCAGCGGCGCAGCCAGTTCTGACTGGGGTGCTGCCTTGGTCAGGCCTTGGCAAGCTGCTCAGTGATAGCCTGCAGCAAGCGCGGATCCTCGGCGGTGACATCAGGCGCAAAGCGGGCGACCACCTCGCCTTGCTTGTTGAGCAGGAATTTTTCAAAATTCCACAATACTTCTGTGCCGGCACCACTGTCGATGCCATAGCCCTTGAGACGCTCACGGAAGGGGCCGTCGCCGATGGCGGCAGGTTGCGCTGCGATCAGTTCGGTATAGAGCGGATGGCGATCGTCACCCGTCACCGATATCTTGGAAAACAGCGGAAATTGCACGTCATAGGTCAATGCGCAAAATTCGCTGATTTCGGCATCGCTGCCAGGCTCCTGGCCCTTGAAATTATTGGCAGGGAAGCCCAGGATTTCCAACCCTTGTGCGCGCTGCGCTTCATACAAATTTTCCAGCCCTTCATATTGCTTGGTCAGACCGCATTTGGAGGCAACATTGACCACCAGCAGCACCTTGCCGCGAAAATCGCCAAGACTGCTGTCGCTGCCGTCGATACGTTTGAGGGGGATGTCATAGAGCGTGCTCATGAAATGGATCCTATAGAAAAACGAGGGGAGCCGTCACTATACACAGCGCCGCCACAACGCGCAGCGCACGCACTAATACGTCAAGGTCACCGTGGTCGCATCCTGGACGCTGACGGTGGCCGCCGATACATGAACACACTTATTGGAACGACAACTCACATGTCTATTTGTCATCTATAGCGGATTCGTACTGACCATGCGATATTGACTGCCATCGCCTGTGCTTGCGCAGTAATGCCGTCTGCCTTCATCATGGCGACGCTGAACTTGCCGATGCTGTGCCCGGTCCAGCACCATCCGTTATCTTCATCTGTAGAGGAAATACCTTGTCGAGCGCCCCCCTCCCTCAACTCCGCCCCGACCGCGTCACCGGCATCCTTGGCACGGCGACCGTGCTGGCCCTGTTGTATTTCGGACGGGCCGTGCTGATTCCCGTCACGCTGGCAATCATCTTGAGTTTGCTGATCACACCATTCATTCATCGACTGCGCCGCATTGGTCTGGGCCAGACGCTCTCGGTCGGGGTCGCTGTCATCACGCTGGCGCTGGCACTAGGCGCCGTGGGCATGGTCATCGGCTTACAAGTGGTGCGCATCGGTACCAGCCTGCCGCAATATGCCGATACCATCCGCAGCAAGGTGCACGTGCTGGATCAGCTCACGCTGGGTAAGCTGGGTGAGTTGAATGGTCGTGCCGGCAACTGGATCGCCCATCTGTCCGACGATGAACCGGCTGCGGCTTCGCATGCAACGCGTCTGCGCAGCAACAATGCCAATACGCCGATCCCGGTCGAGATTCACGAACCGGCGCAGCGGCCATTGCAACTGCTCACACGCATCGTGTCATCGGTATGGGCACCACTGGAAACAGCCGGCATTGTGTTCGTGGTATTGATCTTTGTCTTGCTGGAACATGAATCACTGCGCGACCGTTTCATTCGCCTGGCCGGCGGCAATGATTTACGTGGCACGACCGTCGCCGTCAACGATGCCGGCGAACGACTGTCGCGCTTTTTTGTGTCGCAATTTGCCGTCAATCTTGGCGTCGGCCTGCTGGTCTGGCTTGGCTTGAGCGTAATCGGTTTATCGCAAGCGCTGCTGTGGGGTGCCATGGCTGCGATCTTGCGTTTCATCCCCTATGTGGGGGTCTGGATCGCGGCCTTTTGCGCCACGCTGCTGGCTGCCGCGATCTCGCCGGACTGGTCACTGGCGATCATGACCCTGATCCTGTTTCTGGTGATTGAAGTGGTCTTTGCGCAGTGGGTTGAACCCAAGCTGTATGGTCACACTACTGGTCTGTCGCCATTATCGGTGGTGATCGCAGCCATTTTCTGGAGCTGGATCTGGGGACCGATCGGACTGGTGCTGTCGACGCCGCTGACCTTGTGCCTGGTGGTGGCGGGTCGCTATTTTCGTGCACTCAACATGTTTGAAATCCTGTTGGGCGAGATTCCGGCATTGACCTTACCGCAAAACTTCTACCAACGCGCACTCTCGGGCGACACCCAGGAAATCATTGCCAGCGCACGCCAGATTCTGAAGCGAAAATCGTTCGCCGCCTATTGCGATACCGTGCTGGTACCAGCATTGCATCTGGCGCGCGCCGATCTGGATGCCAATGCCATCAGCCGCAGCGAACAATTGAAGGTCGGCAGCGCCATCGCCGCCGTGATTGAAGCGCTTGGTGAAAATCCAAAATGGTGGCGCCAATACACGCGCATCTCCATGCTCGAAGACGTCAACATCGGCCGTCAGTTGCGCAGCCGCCGCGAAGCCATCAGCGGCCGCACGCAGGGCTCCTTCGATGTGCCGCCCGGCACCATCGTGCTGAGCATCGGCGCCGGCTCCAGTGCCGATGAACTGGCGGCGGAAATTCTGGTGCGCATCCTGCGCAAGCAGTCGGTCGATGGTCGCCATGTCACGCTCGGTGAACTGGGCGAAGCGCCACCGCCCGATGTGAAGCCCGGCATCGTCTCGATGTTCTGCCTGGTCAGCATTGAACCGGTCAAGGAGCAGGCGCAGATCGAAGCTGCCCTGGAGACGCTGAAAACACGGCTGCCCAACGTCAAGCAATTGGTGCTGGTGATTGCCAATCCGTTTGAACAATTGCAATTGCCGACCAGCGGTTTGCTGAAACAGCACGACGTGGCGCGATCATTTGAAGAAGCAGTGCAACATTGCCTGCGCACGCTGCACGTCTACGATAAGACCTGATCGTGGCGTCACTACACACCACGCCCAACGATTACCGGACGCATCGTTACTGGCAGCAATACCAGCCATTTTTCCCGGAAGATGCGCGCATCACTGATGCCAACGCGCCGGACGAAGAACATTTCCTCTGGCGTGGCGCAGCCTTGCATCTGGATCGCTTTGCCTGTGCCACGACGCCGCTGACGGTGATCCTGGTGCATGGCGGCGGCGGTTACGGACGCTTGTTCGCCCCCTTGGCGCGATTGCTGCATCAGGCTGGTTACGAAGTGCTGGCGCCGGATCTGCCTGGCTATGGCTTGAGTGTGGCTGCGCACGAACTGATCAGTTATCACGCCTGGGTCGATGCGGTGTGCGATCTGGCGCGGGCCGACTATGCGCGCCATGGCCGCCGGGTGGTGTTGTTTGGCGGCAGCCTCGGTGGTTATCTGGCCTATCTTTGTGCTGCGCGCCTGGGCAGCACGATCTGCGCCGGCGTCATCGCAACGACCTTGGCTGATCCGCGCTCAGCGCTGGTACAACAACGGTTTGCGCGCAACGCACTGGTCCAGCATCTGATGCTGCCGTTATTACCATGGCTGACGCCCTGGTTCGGTCGGCTGCGCTTGCCAATCAAATGGTTCTCGCGCATGCATGCGATGTCTGGCAATCCAGCCTTGAACCGCATCGTTGCTGCTGACCCCTATGGCGGCAGCGCGCGTGTACCGGTCAGCTTTATGCATTCGATCTTTACGGTGCAACCTGCGCTGGAACCTGAGCAATTCGATGTCTGCCCGGTCTTGTTGGTGCAACCGGCAGCCGATAGCTGGACCAACCTAGCCTGCAGCAAACCTTTTTTTGATCGCATCAAGGCCCGCAAGAAATTGGTCATGCTGGACAATTGCGGTCACTTCCCGGTTGAACAACCGGGCGTGACGCAACTGGAACAGGCGGCCCTGCAGTTCTTGCAGGAAGTGGCAGCGACGCATGCCGCTGCCACGCACGCTTGATCAAAGATCAAGTTTGAGACTGGCGACAATGCTGCGCGCTGCGCCTGGAATGACGTACAGATTGCCCCCGCCGAGGCCATAGCGGCTGCCATTGTCGAGCGCATCTTCGCGAATCACAAACAGACCGGCACTGAGCTTGGGGACATTGCTGATACGGGTTCCCACTGGCAAGGTCTTGTCGGCAGCGATACGCGTACCGATTGCAGCACTTCGCGCAATGACGTGCTGGTACGGCATGTGGTGCTATTAATATCAGGTTTGCGAACGCGCAAGCGATGCCCAATGGGCCAAGATGAACCAGCCTACAATCATTGCTATTTTTCGACAAAACCTTAACAATTATTCTACCAACCACTCTTTTCAATCCGGAATTCGCCCCGATAATGTCTTTACTTTTACGCATGAAAGCTGCGCAAGAAGCGACGTATTTTGCATTTTCATGTGCAGTTGTCAGCATTTAGCAAGAATTAGACTGCCAAGGCCGCCGACGCATACTGAACCGCAGTCTTGTACTGGAGTAAAGCGCTTCCTTTCAAATGTAAAGATTTCAGAAAAAAAGTTGCTCTACTCCACCGTTTGTTTTCCACTTGGGAATGGCATGCTTAGCAAGACTAACTCGTAGTCCACGCAATAACGACATGAAAAAATTCGCTCCCAAGGTAGCCGGATTCGGCCTCCTCAAGTTGCTCAGCAGCCGTTCCTCGGCTTGGCTCGCCGGCTGTATCGCCGTGCCCTGCCTGCTGCTGACCACACCCGCCTTCAGTGCCAGTTTCGATTGCAGCAAAGTCGGCTCCAGCAACGAAAAAATCATCTGTAGTGACCCGCAACTGTCGGCCATGGACGACAAGCTGGGCAAGACCTTCAAGCTCGCCCGCAAGAAAGCTGCCGACCGCCGCGCCTTCAACGCCGCCTCGGACAAGCAGTGGCGCTGGCGCGAGCAGCATTGCAGCACCCGCGAATGTCTGGTGGACTGGTACCGGGAACGCCAGAGCGCGCTGGAAGCGGCATTAACCGCCACCCCAGGCAGCGACGCTGACACCGCGCCACAATCTGCTGCGGCAGTGCCGCCAGCAGCGGTCACCAAGCCAATGAAAACAGCCAAGCCGCCGACCCCGGAAGCACCGCTCGCTGTCACGCCAACGCCGACACCAACACCGCATTTCACCCGCGCGGTGGCAGCTGTTTCTGTTGCAGCGCCTGTAATGACGCCTGTGATGGCCACAGTGCCGGCCGCAACCAAACCGCCAGCACTACAATTGCAGTTGTCGGCCGCGCAAATCGCCAATATCGCGCCGGAAGGTGCCGCCCTACGGGCGCATTACCTGTCAGCCAGCAAAGGTGAATATATTTATGCCGATCCGGATGCCAAGGGCGATGCCCAGGCCACGGTCAGCGTGCATTACCTCGGTACCGACCACGGTCAACATATCATTGAGGCCAAGCGCAAGGACGTCTATACCCGCTATACCTGCAGCGCCGATTGCGCCTTGATTGGCAAACTGCAATTGCCAGGCGATGCCGAAACTGACATGGTCATTCTCAAGAACGATCACCAGTCACTGCCCTCTCAAATCGTCACCGATGTCCTCAATGGCTTGCTGCTGGAGTCGGTCGTAGTACGCTGAAACCGGCATTGCCACGCACAACCCCATGCTCCTGACACCTGCGTCAGGAGCCCCTCCCTGCTCCAGAACTCCCGACTGTAGCAGTCGATGCGCTCTACCAGGGACATCACGGCTGGCTGTACAACTGGTTGCGGCGCAAGTGGGAAATGGCTTGATGATTGACCGCCAGCGCATGCACCGCCCCCGGAATCCCAGGCCATCGTGCTGGAAACCCTGCTACGCATCGACCGCGCCTTGCAGGCGCTGCCACCACGCATGCGCGAAACCTTCTTGCTGTCGCAACTTGATGGCTTGACCTATAGCACCATTGCGGCGCAGCTCAACGTCTCGCTCGGCTCGGTACGCAAGTACATGCTCAAGGCAGCCAGTGCCTTCTTGGTTTCTTGGTTTCTTGGTTTCTTGGTTTCTTGGTTTCTTGGTTTCTTGGTTTCTTGGTTGCTTGGTTTCTTGGTTTCTTGGTTTCTTGGTTGCTTGGTTTCTTGGTTGCTTGGTTGCTGATGCTGGGTTTTCTTCGGACGACCTAGCCGGGTGCGGCCCGGCAGCCGCTTACTTTTCTTGTCTCGCCAAGAAAAGCTAAGCAAAAGAAGG
>Ga0066798_10000687_pt1 | contig 16235 bp, 16 predicted proteins | sample PersoiDNA2013203_FD_70961 | JGI IMG/M metagenome (GOLD analysis project Ga0066798, IMG submission 70961) | Permafrost soil microbial communities from the Arctic, to analyse light accelerated degradation of dissolved organic matter (DOM) -... | ecosystem: Environmental > Terrestrial > Soil >...
CCGCCGAGTGCCGGCTTGATCGTGGTCACGGCGCAACGGGGAGGGGTTTTCCGCGAGACGCTCGCGATACCGACGGCATACGTCGAGGCGCGCCAGCTACTCGGCGGGAGCCAGTTGCTCGACGAGATCGTCGTAGCGAGGCCCGAGCGCGACCACACGCGCTACCACTCGTTCGAGGAGCTGAAGCAGAACGGCTTGCAGCATCTGCGCGACGCGGTCGCCCTGCTCGAGCAAAAGGCGACGACAGAGGAGGTCGCCGGCTACAAGCGCTTCGTCCTCGCGGTCGCCGACAAGGTTGCCAACGCGCACCGAGAAGGGGGCACCAGCGTCAGCGATGCCGAGCAGGCCGCGATCGAGGAGATTTCCAAGGCTCTCGGCGCCGACCTCTAGTTGGGCTTTCTCCCTCGCCGGCGAGTGCGTCGAGCAGGAGGCCGGCGAGAAGCCCGACGGCGAGCTCGGTAACGGCGATCTCGGCTACAGCTCGACTCCGGTCGAGGTCGTCGGACTTCGCTAGCAGCTCACCGGCCGGCAGTCGCAGAGCGCCAGGCGGAGCTGCCTCCGAGCCTACTCGCCGTTACGCGCTCCGAACCAGCGGTAATACTCAGAACACTCGACCCGTCATCCGCGACTCCATCACTACGGAGGGCGACTCGGTTGTCGAACGAGAGAGGAGAAAAGCGATGACAGGAAAGGCCGACTTCACGAAAGAGGAGTGGGAGCTTCTGTCGGAGGGGCCGCCGAGTGCCGGCTTGATCGTGGTCACGGCGCAACGCGGTGGGGTCTTCCACGAGACGTTCGCGATCGCAAAGGTATACGCCGAGGCGCGTCAGCTACACGGCAAGAGCGAGTTGCTCGACGAGATCGTCTCGGCAAAACCCGAGCGCGACCACACGCGCCACCGCTCGTTCGAAGAGCTCAAGCAGAACGGGCTGCAGCACCTGCGTGACGCGGTCACCCTGCTCGAGCAGAAGGCGACGGCCGACGAGGTCGCCGACTACAAGCGCTTCGTCCTCGCGCTCGCCGACAAGGTCGCGAACACGCACCGAGAAGGAGGCACCAGCGTCAGCGACGCCGAGCAGGCCGCGATCGAGGAGATCACCGCGGCTCTCGGCACTCAGGATGGCTGAGACGAGCTCCTGGCGCGGGCGCCGTACGAGTTCCACCGGTCTTCTGGCGCCGGAAACGCTCGGGCGGCCCGTCCGAGCCGCCCGAGTTACGTTCGAAAGAATCAGCTTCGTCGTCGATCGAGAAGCCGCCTCGTCCTAAGACGACGATGCTTTCTTCATCGCAGGGAACTTCAACACACGCGTACCGATGAGACCGACCAGCAGCGCAAGGCCGCCGAATAGTTCCATCCAGGCACCGCTGCCCATCCTGCCGAAGGCGCCGAAGGCATCATGGATGCCTTCACCCATCGCTAGACCAGCGGTGATGCCGGAGACGATGAGCGCGAGGTCGGCAAGGGAACCGCTCCGCGTGTTGACGGCGCCGGCGATAAGAAGCGCGCTGGCGATCGCGAGCAGGAGCAGGAGCAGGCCGAGTGCGTGCCCCGATGACGATCCGTTCCAGTAGGAAATACCTGACTTGTCCGCGATCTCCGACCAGATTCCGACAACGATCAGTACGAGACCTATCGCAGCCACGGCAGTGGCAGGGTTGGCGGCCGGTGCTTTGGCGGCCGATCGCCCGCGAGCCGCGAAGTGGGCGACTCCCGCGCCGAGCGGTATCAGCCCCGCGCAGATGCCCAGCCAGGCACCCGAGCCGAGCTGGTCGAGGCTCTTGAAAGCGGCAACCGCCGGGATGAAGAGGAAGAACCCGAACCCCACCGCACCGGCCGTCGCCGCTACCAGGTCGAGATCGGCAGCGCCGAGCAGCGACGCTACCAAGCAGCAGGCGGCAAGTCCGAGAACGATGATCCCCGCGGCCATGATCGTGCCATCGTCTGCGTACTTGACGGTCACCCCGTCCAAGTAGCTCGTCCAGAGTGCGATCAGCCCGAGCACGACACCGACAGCCGCGACAGCCTCGCCTATCTTGCGTTTTTCCAGTTCCATTAACGCTTTCTCCTTTTTCGACACACCATCCCCATGACGCGCGACGATTATCTCGGCTGCGGGCTTGGTATACAAGCTCTCGCCCCGGCGTCACTACCGGGCGCGCGGCGGGGCCACTGTGCGGGGCCGCTGGGCCGCTCGCCGAAGAGGTAGTTGGCAGGGCGTGGCCGCGTCTTGCATTCCGGCATTCGCCACCGCGCCTACGCGACCGTTTCCGCTGCCCGAGTCGGGGGAATGTCTTAGCGGATAGGCGGGCGACGACAAGGAGGAGACATGGAAGCTCAAACCAGACGCGTCCCGCGGGTGATCGAGCCGCAGCCTGTCGTGGAAGGCGCCGGCGTGCGTCTCAGGCGCAGCATCGGCGGCCGGGCTCTCGACTACCTCGATCCGTTCCTTCTGCTCGACCACTTCGAGTCGGACGACCCCAACGACTATCTCGCCGGCTTTCCGCTGCACCCGCACCGCGGTATCGAGACGGTCACCTACATGCTCGCCGGCGAGGTCGATCACAAAGACACGATCGGTAACGCCGGCACGATCGGCCCCGGCGATCTGCAGTGGATGACCGCCGGCGGCGGCCTCATGCACGAGGAGATGCCACGTCCGCGCGAGGGCAAGATGGGCGGCTTTCAGCTCTGGGTCAACATGCCGGCGAAACTGAAGCTGTCGCGGCCGCGCTATCAGGAGGTGGTCGACGCCTCGATCCCGGTTGTGGAGCAGCCGGATGGCACGCGCGTGCGTGTGGTGGCGGGCCGTTGCGACGGCACGCAGGGGCCGGTCACAGAGATCTACGCCGACCCCGAGTATCTCGACGTCGAGCTGGTCGCCGGCGCCGACTTCGTGCAGCCGATCCCCCGCGGTCATGCCGCTTTCGCCTACGTCTTCCGCGGCGAAGGCGAGTTCGGCGCCGCCAGCGACCTTGGCTACCGCGGCGATCTCGACGGCTCGTTGGTACAGGCGCCCAGTCTGGTCGTCTTCGGCGACGGCGATCAGGTGCGCGTGCGAGCCTACGAGAGCCCGCTGCGCTTCCTGCTCGTCTCGGGCGCACCGCTCGGCGAGCCGGTCGCCCGCTACGGCCCGTTCGTCATGAATACGCGCGAGGAGATCGAGCAGGCGCTCGACGACCTGCGCGCCGACACCTTCATCTGGAGCGAGGACCGAGCCTAGGCCTCCTCGATCGCTACCGCGAGGCCCCGGCCCGCTCCATCTCGGCTGTGTAAGCGCCGGAGCGCGCCGCTCCGTTCATCCTCGCGCGGTGGTAGTAGGCGCGCTGGGCCGCTTCGACGTTCTCGGGCTTGCCGCGCCATGCGCTGAGCACCGGTGCTTGCAGAGCGCGCCCGAACGAGAAGGAGAGCTGCCAGGGATGCGGCCTTCGCGCGTTCATCGCATTGAGGTTGGCCGTGGCGTCTTCGTCGGATTGACCGCCCGACAGGAAGACCATTCCCGGTACCGCCGCCGGCACGTGCTTGTACAGGCAGGCGAGCGTGCGCTCGGCGACCTCGTCCGGGCCGGCGCGATCGGCGGCGTCGTATCCCGAAAGCACCATGTTCGGCTTGAGCAGGGTTCCCTCGACGTCGACGCGCTGGTCGAAAAGCTCGACGTACACCGCTGCGAGCACACGTGAGGTGACGTGGAAGCTGCGCTCGATCGTGTGCGTTCCTTCCTGCAGCACCTCGGGCTCGACGATCGGGACGATCCCCGCTTCCTGGCAGAGCGCGGCGTAGCGCGCAAGCGCATGCGCGTTCGTCCAGATGCAGTCGTCGCTTGGCAGGACGTCGCTGATCGAATAAGTCGCGCGCCATTTCGCGAAGCGCGCCCCGAGGCTGCGGTATTCCTCGAGCCGCTCGCGCAGACCGTCCAGCCCCTCGGTGATCGTCTCGCCTTCGGCGAGCGCCAGCGGCTTCGCCCCCTTGTCCACCTTGATGCCGGGAATGATCCCCTTCGATTCGAGCAGCTCGGGGAACGGCGTGCCGTCGAGCGCGCTCTGGCGAATTGTCTCGTCGAACAGGATCACGCCGCTGATGAACTCTTCCGCTCCGGGCGTCGTAAAGAGCAGCTCTCGGTAGTCCCGGCGATTTTCCTCGGTCGACTCCACCCCGATCGAGTCGAACCGCTTCTTTATCGTCCCGTCGCTCTCATCGGCGGCGAGGATGCCCTTTCCCTCGGCGACGAGAGCTCGTGCGGTCTCGTGCAGATCGTGCGCCATACGCTCCTCCTACCCTCCGGAGTGCCGACTTACCAACGTCGAGGTGCCAGACAAAGTATCCCTCTCCTCGCCGATTAGGTCGCTACTCCGGCCAGCAGTCGCACAGCGCCAGTGCCTCGCCGCAGCGCGGGCAGATCTCCTTACCGCAGCCGGCGCGGTGGAGGTTGCACCGGCTCGACGGTAACTCGAGCTACCCCTTCCTGCCCCAGCGCCCCCGCGGTGTCGGGAGCTTGCTCGCTAGCCGGTGCGCTCGCATGGCGTCACCTTCGTGTGTGCGCAGGCGCAGATCCGAGCGCGGTTTGGCGGTGCAGATCAGGGCGAAGCCGGCCCGCTCGTCCTCGGGGTAGTAGCGCCGGGCGTCCGAGTGGTCGAGCTCGCCCTCGAGCACCCGTACGGCGCAGGCCAGATCCCAGCCTTGCTCGCAAGAAGACGGAAGGTCGAGCCCGGCGCGGCGTGCGGCGTCGAGGATGTGCTCCTCGGCGCCACAGCACAGCGACCGTGTCGAGCCGTCGGGCAGCTCGAACTCGATTTTGAACTTCTGTGTTTGCTCTGGATCCAGGATTTACGGGTTGTAGAAGCCGCTGTTCTTCGAGTATGGCGCCTCACCCGGGGTACCGCGGCGGAAGTGGCCGGAGGGGTTGACGGCACCGTCGCGCTCCATCGAGAGCAGCTCGATGAACCACGCCTCGTGCTCGATCTCCTCCTGCAGGATCCGCGAGGCGATGTCGTAGGTGCGGTAGTCCTTGCCGAAGGTGATGTCGCAGATCTCCGACCAGGTTCTGACTGCGCAGCGCTCGGCCTCGAGCAGTACCTCCAGGATCGCTGCCGCTTTCGGGCCCTTGCCCGTAGGCGCATGCTTGCCGTCCGTGCCCGGCAGGTAAGCATCCGGGCAGCCGGCCCGATCGGCGAGCTCGCGGACGTCATAGGGGATCGAGCCGCCCAGCTCGTAGATGCGCGGCGTGATCAGCTCGAAGTGGGCACGATCCTCGAGCCGCGCGTCCTCGCAGATCTCCTTGTAGTCCTCGTGCCCCGCGAGGTACATGCGCAGGATCGTGTAGTAGTAGTAGGTCGTGAACTCGGCGCCGGCGGCGTCGATCAGCTTCTCGACGAGCTCTTTCACGTTCACACCGCGAGCAGCGACCTGCTCGATACTCACGCGTTGCGTGACATCGCCAGCCTTGACTTTCCCGGCGGCGTGGGGCTTTTCGCGAATTGCCATCGTTTCCTCCCGAAAACCTCGTGTAACGGTCGGTCTTTGTCTCCCCGCCCCGGCGCCTTACGTAAACGCCGCGGGAGACTCGAGCCGGTCGGCGTTCGCCTGCGGCGCACAGGCACGCGCCGGGTTGACCGTGACAAGTCCACCTCCACGATCGCCGCCGTTTCATCTGGACCTAGGGGCGCGGCGACAGAATCGGTCGCTCGGGTGTACGGCTTTGGTTCGCCCTCAACCAGGTCAGCTAGCCCTGGCGGCCGCTCTCGAGATCCGCCAGCAGATCGAGTAGCCCCGCGGCCTCCCAGGACCGGTTTCGCCTCATCTCCGAGAGTGGGACGAGTACGCCCGCCCCAGCGAGCTGTTCGATCGCCTTGGCGAGCGCGGGCTTGGTGCGACCTGTCGCGCCGACCGCAACCGCAACCGTGATGATTGGATGCGCCGGCAAGGCGTCGATCACCACCCAGGCGGCCGCATCGGCCCGTGCTGAGCCGGCGGCCCGGAGCTGCTCGCGCCAGTGCCTCGGCCGCGTATGAGCTCTTCGGCTCCTGACGGCGATGGGGATCCTCCTCGCTCGGCGCGAGACCGAATCGTCGGGCTAGCCTGACGCAGCGTGAGAAAGACATTACTGATCCTCAACGACCCGCCCTATGGAACCGAGCGCTCGTACAACGGCCTTCGGCTTGCGAACGCGCTCGCAAAGCGCGAGGAAAGCGAGGTGCGCGTCTTCCTAATGGGGGACGCGGCTGCTTGCGCCAAGGCGGGGCAGCAGACCCCTAACGGCTACTACAACCTCGAGCGGATGATCGACGCCATTGTGCGGCGAGGCGCTGCGGTGGCTTGCTGCGAGAGCTGTCTCGACGCTCGGGGAATCGGCGAGGACGAGCTCGTGGAGGGAGCGCGTCGCTCGACGCTCGAGGAGCTCGCCGACTGGACCGGTTGGGCCGACTCGGTGATCGTCTTCTAGCTGCTTGCGCGCTGCCGAGCGCGATCAGGCGGGGAGTGCCTCGTTTATCAGACGAGCTCCTTGCTCGCCACCTCGCGGTAGGCGCGCACGAGCGCCTCGGCGGCTTCGGCGACCTGTTGCTTCGTCGTCCCCCGGCCGAGCGAGAGCCGAACGGCGCCGAGCGCGATGCTCGGGTCGAGACCCATAGCGAGGAGCACCTCGGACGGGGTCTCGCCGCCCTCGTGACAGGCCGATCCGGTCGAGGCTGCGAGCTCGGGAGCGGCGGCCAGGATCGCGCTGCCCCATACGCCCGGAAAGGAGACGTTGAGAGTGTTGGGCAGCCGCTCACTGGGGTGCCCGTTGAGCCGGATGTTCGGGATCTCGGCGCGCAGGAGCGCCCACAAGTCGTCGCGCAGTGTTCGCACCCGCGCTGCCTCCGTCTCCAGGTCCGCTCGAGCCAATGCGCAGGCTTGGCCGAGCCCGACGATCGATGCGACGTTCTCCGTGCCGGGCCGCAGCCCTCGCTCGTGGCCGGCGCCAAGCAGCAGCGGTCGAAGCGGCGAACCTCGCCGCAGGTAAAGCGCGCCCACACCCTTGGGGGCGTACAGCTTGTGCCCGGCGACGGAGAGGAGATCGACCCCAAGCTCGTCCACCCGTACACGGATCTTGCCGACCGCCTGAGCGGCGTCGGTGTGAACGAGAGCGCCCTGAGCATGCGCCGCGGCGGCGATGGCCGCGAGCGGCATGATCGTGCCGGTCTCGTTGTTGGCGAGCATGATCGTGACGATGGCCGTGTCGCCGCGGACTGAAGACCGCAGCTCGTCCGCGAGCACTTGCCCGCTTGAAGAAACCGGAACCCGTGCCAGCTCGAAGCCTTGCTCCTCGAGCCAAGCGCACGGCCGCGCGGTGGCCGGATGCTCTATGACCGAGGTCACCACGTGCCTGCGTTGTGTCCCGACCGCTTCGGCCGCGCCACGGATAGCCAGATTGTTCGCCTCTGTCCCGCCCGAGGTGAACAGCACTTCGTCAGGCTGACACCCGAGGAGCTCCGCGACCTGCCCCCGGGCGCGCTCGACTGCTTCCTGAGCGCGGTGGCCGTAGACATGGCTCGAAGAGGGATTGCCGAAGTGCTCCCGCAGGAACGGCAGCATCGCCTCCACTACCTCCGGGTGGACGGGGGTCGTGGCGTTGTGGTCGAGGTAGATCGGACTCTCTCGTCCTTCGCTCACGATGCTGAGGTTACTCCACGGGTATCTGGGCTCGGCGAGACTAGAGCTCCTCGTCTTCCCACTCCGGCCAGCAGTCGCAAAGCGCCAGCGCCTCGCCACAGCGCGGGCAGGTCTCCTGGTCGCAACCGACGTGGTGCAGGCCGCCCGGATCGACGCCGCAGTCACCGCAGGATGCGTCGGTCGACTCGCCTTCCAGCGCGCCCCAGCGGATCCGTTCGTAGCGCCCGTCGACGAGCTCGGCGAAGCGCTCCGTGCACGACGAGGCGGTCAGCATCTCCTGACCGCAGACGGCGCAGATCGCCATGGCTAGATCGTAGTGCGCGGGGCGAGGATCGCGACCTCGCTAGTCGCCGATCCAGCTTCTTCGCCGGTGTTCCCTTTATCTCCTAAGCCGTCGCAGCGTCCGTCTCCGTGACCGCCCCTTCCTGCAGTGCGCTTGGGTCCATCCAGATGACCTCCCAGAGATGCCCGTCGGGATCCTGGAAGCTCCAGCCGTACATGACACCCATATCCATCGGATCGTTGGCCGGCTGACCCCCCATCGCAAGCGCCTTTTGCACGAACTCGTCGACCTGCTCTCTGCTATCGGCCGAGAGCGCGACGATCGCCTCCGTATGAGTCGTCGCGTCGCAGAGTTCCTTCTTGGTGAAGTCCTTGAACCGATCCTTCGTAATCAGCATCACGAAAGCCTCGTCGCTGACGATCATGCAGGTGGCCGTCTCGTCAGTGAAACGGGGATCGAACGAGAAGCCGAGTTGCGTGAAGAAATCGACAGCCCTGTCGAGATTCTCGACGGCGAGGTTGACGAAGATCTTTCGAGATCCGTTTTCCATGGTTTCCCCCTCGAAGTCGTGTGTTGATCCGCGACACGCATTCGTCTCGGCGCGAGGCGGCGGCGAGCCGGAGGCGTTGGCACCGGCACGCCGCGAAACCGTCTCAGCCCTACGTTCAGACAGCCCTCTTCGCGTAGTTGCTCGCGCCGTACCAGTCGACAACGACGACCGGCTCGTCGCCGACGACCCAGGCGTCGTGGCCACTCGGTAGCGAGGTGATGTCTCCCGGCTCGGCGATCAGCTCGGTGCCGTCGTCCATCCGGATCGCCAGCCGTCCGCTGACGTGGTATTGGAAGTGCGGCGCCTCGCAGCTCTCGGTGCCGGCGATCGGCTTCACGTCGTTCGACCAGCGCCAGCCGGGCTCGAGGACGAGTCGCCCCACCTCACTCCCTCCGATGTTGAGAATCTCTGCTCGCCCGTGCGGGAACTCGCGGTTCTCGTCGGGCATTTCGAAGCTCTTGTGCTCGGTCTGTTGTGCTACTGCCATCGCCTTTTCTCCTTCCGTCTCTCGAAGCAAAACCGGCGACGTATCTTCTTGACCGAACGGCAAAAACAAAACCTCTCGGCGCACAGGGGCGGCTGGCATCTCGCGCCTGTAGAGGGCGCAGATGGCCATGCGGAGATCGTGGTTTCCGAAGGAGGATCGCCGCGCCCACCCCAGCACGAGCGCGGCGATCGCTCCGCTTCCTAGCCGCCCTCGGGGAAGCTGTACTTGGCGCTGCCCTCGTACTCGAGCTCGAAGGCGTGCTCCGGATGGATCAGGATGGCTCCCTCGCCGCGCGTGTAGGCCTCCTCGCCGTGCTGGCTGACGTCGAGACCGCGGCCCTCGTCGTGCTCGTGCACGCGAATCCGCGTGACCAGGCTCATCAGCTTGAGCAGGATGAAGGTTCCGCAGAAGGCGTAGGCGGGCGCGGCCAGCGCCGCGAGGGCCTGGCGACCGAGCTGGATCGGTGACCCGAACAGGAGCCCGTTACCGGTCAGATTCCAGCTCGCTTGGGCGAAGAAGCCGATGAAGAGGATCCCTGTGATCCCCGCCAAGCCGTGCGCCGCGAGCACGTCGAGCGTCTCGTCGAGCCGGGTGCGCGGGCGCCAGACGATCAGCGTGTAGGCCGGGATCGCCGCCAGCGCGCCGAGCAAGATGGCGCTCATCGGGCTGACGAAGCCGGCCGCCGGAGTAATCCCGACCGCCCCGACCACGATCGCCGTCGCCGCCCCGATCGCCGTCGCCTTGCGGCCGCGCAGGTAGTCGATCAGCATCCAGGTCGAGAGCGTCGCCGCGGGAGCAAGCAGCGTGTTGATGAAGGCGAGCGGCGCCTGCATCCCGGTCGTTAGTGCGCTGCCCGCGTTGAAGCCGAACCAGCCGAACCAGAGCAGGCTCGCGCCGAGCAGCGCGTAGACGCCGTTGTGGGGCAGGATCGCTTGCCGGCCGAAGTCCTTGCGCGCCCCCACCACCACGGCCGCTGCCAGCGCCGAGAAGCCCGACGCCATCTCCACCGGCACGCCGCCGGCGAAGTCCATCACGTGACGGTGCTGCAGCCAACCGCCGCCCCAAACCCAGTGCGCCATCGGCGCGTAGATCAGGCAGGCCCAGAGCGCCGCGAAAAGGAGGAACGCGCCAAAGCGCATGCGCTCGACCACCGCGCCCGAGATCAGCGCCACGGTGATGATGCAGAAGGAGGCCTGGAAACAAACGAAGACGAGCTCGGGGATGTGCAGACCCGCCCGTGGCCCGTTCGTCACGTTCCTGAGAAAGACGTTGTGCAGACCGCCGATGAAGCCGTTGCCCTTGCTGAAGGCGAGCGAGTAGGCAATCGCCACCCAGGTGATGCTGACCACGGCCATCGCGCCCAGGCTCATCATGAAGGTGTTGAGCGCGTTCTTCGCCCGTACGAGCCCGGCGTAGAAGAGCCCGAGCGCTGGCGTCATCATCAACACGAGCGCCGTTGCTACGAGCATCCAGGCCGTGTCGCCGCTGTCGATGCCGCTGCTTTTCACGGCGGCCAGCGTCATGGGAAGAGAAGTGAGATCGTGCATGGTCTCGTCACCGCCTAGAACACGGGTGTAACCGCGGCGGTGTCCTCCTCTCCGGTGCGAATGCGGACGACCTTCTCGATCGGAACGACGAAGATCTTCCCGTCGCCGACCTCACCGGTGCGCGCCGCCTTGGCGATCGCGTCCACGGCCGCATCGACGAAGCCGTCCGAGACTCCCACCTCGAAGCGCACCTTCTCGTTCAGTTCCATCTTCACGGTCGTGCCGCGGTAGGTCTCGACGTAGTCCGTCTCGCCTCCGTGCCCCTGGATCCTGCTCACCGAGAGGCCGCGCACCTCGGCGCGATAGAGCGCCTCGAGCACGTCGTTTGCCTTCTCGGGACGAACGATCCCGATCACCAGCTTCATCTCTCTCTCCTCATCTTCGAGGCGCCGACAAAAACGCGAGCGAAAGCCCCAGACGAGGGCGTGTACCCAGATGAGCGAGCATCCCCTCCGCCGTTCTCGGAGCGGGCTCATCCATCGACGAGCCCTTCGAGTCAGCCTCCCCGGAGGAGATGCCTCACGATACCAAGCCCGCTCGTCGCGAGGAGGCAAGCACGGGCTTCATGCGCCACGGGCATGACGGCGCCGGCTATCGACAGATCGATGTCCGCGACGTCTCGATCGCGCCTTGAGGCCCTCGCTGGGCCGCGTACCAAGCGCCGTCTCGTATCTGGACGCAGTAGCTACTCGTGCTCGTGCCTGTGATCTCGAGCGTGCGTACCGTGCTGCTATCGAGCTGGAGGCCGTAGTCCCGTTGTAGAGCCGCCGGAGTCATTTCCGCATAGCCCGAGTTATCGAGCCCATAGGCGCTGACGACGGGATTGAGAATTTTGATCTCAGCCGCGGCGGCGTTTGCCTGCGCGCTCTGCATCGCGGTGCGCGCGCGCACCGCCCCGACTCCGACGATGATCAGGGCGAAAACTAGGATCGCCGCGGTCTCGGCGGCTGCGATCGGAGAGACGGGGATGCTCCGCCAGGAATGCGCTGTTGCGATCGGGTGTGGAGCCGCTGTCATACCACTGTGATCGTCCGCCCGGTCGCACGGGCAATACGCAGAAACGGGCTAGCTGCTACCCCGCCCAGGTAGAAACGTGCGGGGCAGCGGGGCGCGGCTACTTCGCCTTGGGGTCTTCGCCGCCCCAGGCGCCGATCGAGACGAGGCGCTCGCGAAAACCGGTCTCGTCCATGATCGTCTGCATCTCCGAGACCGCCTGCTCGGACGGGTACATGTCACCGAGACCGAGCTCTTCGCGGATCTCGTCCCGGTTGGCGATGAACTCCTTCCACTTGGGGCCGAAGGCGTCGGAGATGTCGGCGAAAAAGACTCCCGGAGTTCCGCCCATGCCCTTGTCGTAGAACTGCTCGCCCCAGGCGGCAAACATCTCCACGTGCTTGACGCCGTAGCCCGACTCGACCTGCATGCTGCGGATGATCTGGTTGATGCAGGCGACCGAGTTGCCGCGCGGGCAGCGGGCCTGGCAGGTGTAGCAATAGAAGCAGTACCAAACCGAATCGTCGGTGAGCAGCGTCGGATCGCCCTCCAGGGCGCGGCGGGCGATCTCGCGCGGCGAGTATTCGGTGAAGCGCGCCGCGGGGCAGCCCGAGGTGCAGATGCCACACTGGATGCAGGAGAGGAAGCCTTCCTTGTGGTCGTGCATGCGCGGGTCGTTGAGGATGCGGTCGACCAGATCCTGGCGCGAGACCGGGCGCTCGGCGAACGAGTTGTCGGCGATGACCGAGTAGGGATTCGGCCGCTCGCTCTCGCTCGTTTTCTTGCTCTTCTTGTCAGTCATCGGTTTCTCCATCGGCGGTGGTCGCGGCCGACTGGGCGGCCTGGAAGAACTCGGGCCAGAAGTAGACGTGCACGCCTTGCTTACGCGCGGCCGAGTGGACGTTGTCGCGACAGAGCAGGCAGGGAGTCACGATCGGGGCGGCCTCGTCCTCGGCGAAGGCCACCAGCTTGCGCACGGCTTCGGTGCTGCCGCGGTACATCCCACCGAGCGCACCGCAGCAACCAGCGTGCAGCGAAGGGTAGGATCTGACCATCTCGGCGCCCGCCAGCTCGGCCGCCTCGGCCAGCGAGGCCAGAGCCGTGTCGCGGTCGGTGAGACAGCCGACGTAGGGGACGAAGCGCGGCGCCTTCGCCGTGAGCCTTCGCTCCTCGCGGCGCGCGTGCTCGACCAGCGCCTCCCAGACCGGCACCGTCTCGATCTCCGACTCGTGCAGGCCGTGGTCGCAGGCCGGGCAGGCGGTGAGAACCGTCTCTTCCGACTCGGCCTTGGCCGCGATCTTGCCGCGCGTGGCGTGACCGCAGCAGCCCGCTCCCTTCATCTCGGCGAGCGGGAAGCCGAGCTCGCGGATGACCCTGGCGGTGGCTTGCAGGGCACTCTTGTCCTGCTGCAAGGCGCAGCCGGCGTAGAAGGGCTTCGTCTCGGCGCCGTCCGTCACGCCCAGGCGTGGACTCCGGCGCACCTTGCCCGAGGCCATCTTGTAGCCCATCGCCGCGGTTGCCACTAGATCCTTGGGGACGAAACCGCGCGAGGCCATCGCCGTCCCGAACAGCATGTTGTCGATCGTGCTCTTGCGCGACAGCCGCTTGGTCGCAAGCTCAGCCGCGCGCCGCTCGGGGCAGCGAACACCGCCGAAGTCCATCTGGAGCTCGCGCACCGCGACCATCATCCCGGCCACGTCCACCTCCATCGGGCAGACGTCCGAGCAGGCCCGGCACTCGCTGCAGCGCCAGACATCCTCACAGGCGAGCAGCTTCTCGACGTCCTCCGAGAGGATCAGGCGCACCACCCAGCGCGGCCCTTGGTCGAGGTCGAAGCCGTTCGGACAGGCGCCACGGCACTGCCCGCACTGGAAGCACTGCAGGCACTCCGCGGCCAGCTCGTGAACGGCTGCGCGCACCTGCTCAGACACCTGTGTGGACACAGCCCTCACCTCCCTCGCAGGGAAGGTTTTCCGTGCGCTCCAGCGCCAGCCCGGCCATGTAGGCTTCCTCGTTCCCCTCGGCGCGGGCGCAGAAGAGGCGGATCCGCCTACCGACGGTATGCCGGTCGACCGCGCACAGGTGCCAGAGCTCGAGCGGCAGCTTCATGTCCGCCTCCTCCAGCAGCTCGCGCGCCAGCTCGACCTGCTCCTCGGCCGAGAGGTCGCCCTTGCGGTACTGGCAGCGATCCTGCGCGCAGCCGGCGAGGAAGACGCCGGCGGCTCCGAGCCGCGCCGCCTCGACGATGTGCAGCGCGCTGATCCTGCCCAGGCAAGGAAGCTCGACCAGGCGCACGTTCTCGGGATAGCGGTCGTGGCGCAGCCCGCTCAGGCTGATGGCGGCGCCGGCGCACTCCTTGCAGTAGAAGCCGACCACCGGCCGCTCGACGCCACCTGTCATCGTGCGCAGGCGGCCGAACAGGCTCTCGTCGTCGAGGTTGTGGGTGATCGCCAGCTCCGGGCAATTGGCGGCGCAGATGCCGCAGGCGCGGCAGGCCTCCTCGTCGATCACGGCGAGCTTGCCGTCGTCGCGCACCTCGCTCGGGCGGGGCGCATCGGCGGGACGCTCGACCAGATCGATGGCGCCGAAGGGACAGGCCGACAGGCAGATGTCACAGCCGACGCACTTGGACGGATCGACGACCGATGCCGGCGGCGTCCTGCGCCCGGCCGAGGTGAGGAAGTTGTGGATCTCGCTTGCCACCGCCGAGGCCTCGGTGTTGCACTCCACCAGCGCCTTCGGCCCGGCCGCCGAGCCGCAGATGAAGACACCCTCGGCACTCGTCTCGGTGGCGCGGTTCTTGCGGTCGAGGATGGCGATGAAGCCATCCTCGTCCAGCTCGGCGCCGAGCACCTCGGCGATCCGGCTGGTGTCGGGCACCGGAACCATTCCGGTCGAGAGCACGACCAGATCGGGGCGAAGGATCTTCTTCTCGGCCGCGGTCACATCCTCGACCTCGATCACCGGCTTGCCCTCGTCGTCGAACTGCACCCGCGGCGGCGTCCCGCGTAGGAATTCGACTCCCGCTCGGCGCGCGGCCAGGTACCAGTTCTCGTAGCCGACTCCGGCGACGCGCAGCTCCAGGTAACAGATCGTCACCTTCATCTCCGGGAAGAGCGTGCGCAGCCTGATCGCGTGCTTGAGCGCGATCATGCAGCAGATCCGCGAGCAGTAAGGAAGACGGCGCCGGTCGCGCGAGCCGGCGCACTGGATCATCACGACCTCCTTCGCCGGCTGCTGCCCGAGCCAGGAGGCCTCCTCCCAGTCGTCCATCAGCTCGGACATCTCGGTCTGGGTGACGACGTTCTCCTGCCCGTAGCCGAGGTGGTCGATAAGTCGCGCCGGAGCCGGCTCGCAACCGACGGCGGTCAGGATCGCGCCGGCTGGCACCGTCGTCAGCTCGGGCGACTGGCTGAAGTCGATCGCGTCCATCGGGCAGGCCTCGGCGCAGGCGCCGCAGAAGGTGCAGACCTCCAGGTCGACCGTGCGCTGAACGCGGCCGTCGTAGAACTCGGTGAAGATCGCCTTGCCGCCCGACTCCTCGCTCTCGACCTCGCAAACCTCCTCGCAAGCGCCGCAGTTGACGCAGTCCTGCGTGACGATATTCGGCAGCTGCCGCAGCGAGACCTCGAAGTCGCCGGGCCGGCCGCTGACCGACTCGACGGTGGTTCGGCGCCAGATGTTCATGTTCGGGTTGTCGATCGCGATGTTGCGGTGGAAGCACTTGCGCACTCCCGCCTGGGCATCGGTCGTCGGCAGGCACTGGCCGCAGTCGTTGGTGGGGAAGACGGTGCCGATGCGGGCGGCGCGACCGCCGAGGAAGGGCCGACGCTCGACCAGCTCGACCCGGTGCCCCATTTGCGCCAGCTCGGCCGCGGCCTGGGTGCCCGAGACGCCGCCGCCGATCACCAGCACCGAGTCGACCTTGCGCTCGCGCACGAGCTTGTGCGAATGCGGTCCCGGGAAGCGGACAGCAGCCTCGATGATCCGCGCCGCCTTGTCGGTGACCGTCTCACCGTCGTTTTTGTCGTGCACCCACGAGCAGCCTTCGCGGATGTCGGCGACTTCCATCTCGAGGCCGCGCGCGTAGAGGCGCTGGAAACGCCGCGCTGCGAAGTCCTGCGAGCAGCCGGCGAAGACGAGCGGGCGCCCGTCCGCCTCTTCCGTCATCTCCAGTAGGCGCGCCTGACCCTCGCGGCTGCACCAGGTCGGGCTGCGCAGCACCTCGCCCTGCTCCGAGGCCGCCTGCTCGAGCCGATTGAAGTCGACGTTCGAGGCCATCGTACCGGCGCACTCGCAGAGCAGGATGCGGGGCCGGGCGCCGTTGCCGTTCGCCGCGCTCATCCGCTCACCCCGGCGGCGATCTCCTCGGCCGGTACCGGCTTGGCCTCGGCCGCCCCAGTCGGGCAGGCGCGGGCACAGGCGCCGCAGCCGATACACCTGGAGGCGTCGAAGACGATCGAGCGAAAGGCCGATACGCGCTCGGGCACCTCGATCGAGCCCGCAGGTTGGTGGCGTGCAATCGTGCGCAGAGCGGCGCCGAGCGCACCGCGGCGGCTCTCGGGCGGCGCGGCGAAGAGCTGCATCGGGTCGAACAGGCCACTCTTCGTGGTCGCGCCGGTCGGGCAGGCCGAGGCGCAGCGCCCACAACCGATGCAAAGCTCCTCGTGGCGGACGATCTCGCAGCCGATCGCGCCGGTGCTCTCGCGCGGCGCCGCGTTCGGAAGCCG
>Ga0066798_10000693_pt1 | contig 16118 bp, 13 predicted proteins | sample PersoiDNA2013203_FD_70961 | JGI IMG/M metagenome (GOLD analysis project Ga0066798, IMG submission 70961) | Permafrost soil microbial communities from the Arctic, to analyse light accelerated degradation of dissolved organic matter (DOM) -... | ecosystem: Environmental > Terrestrial > Soil >...
TGTGGACCTATGGCCCTATCTGGCTATCGGTGGTGTTTACCGCTATTCATAGCGTCAGACTGATGCAAGGACGCAAATAAAAAAAGGGACTTGATCACAAGTCCCTTTTTCATCTCTGCATCGACGCGACCGGCTTAGGTCGATTCCTTGTGATAGGCCGTCACGCGTTCAACTTCATTCTTGGCACCCAAGAATACCGCGACGCGTTGATGCAGCTTCTGTGGCTCAATATCGAGAATGCGCTGTTTGCCATCGGTGGCCGCGCCGCCAGCCTGCTCGACCAGAAACGCCATCGGATTGGCTTCGTACATCAGGCGCAGCTTGCCTGGCTTGTCCGGTTCACGCGCATCGGCCGGATACATGAATACCCCGCCGCGGTTCAGGATGCGGTGCACATCAGCCACCATGGAAGCAATCCAGCGCATGTTGAAGTCTTTCTCACGCGGACCGGTCGTGCCGGCCAGCATTTCATTCACATAACGCGTCACTGGTGGATACCAGTGACGTGCATTGGACGCATTGATGGCAAATTCCTTGGTATCGACCGGAATCTGCATGTCGCGTTGGGTCAATACCCAGGCACCCATTTCGCGGTCCAGCGTGAAGCAATGCACACCGTCGCCGGTGGTCAACACCAGCACGGTTTGCGGGCCATACACGGCATAGCCGGCTGCGACCTGTTTGGCGCCCGGTTGCAGAAAGTCATTTTCCGATGGTTCGGTCATGCCGTCCGGTGCCTTGAGCACTGAGAAGATGGTACCGATCGAAACATTGACATCGATATTGCTGGACCCATCGAGTGGATCGAACAAGAGCAGGTATTCGCCCTTGGGATAACGGTTCGGAATCTTGTGGATGGTTTCCATTTCTTCCGATGCCATGCCCGCCAGATGGCCGCCCCATTCATTGGCTTCCAGCAGGATTTCATTGGAAATCACGTCCAGCTTCTTCTGCACTTCGCCTTGCACGTTTTCACTGCCGGCGGTGCCCAGCACTTCACCCAGCGCGCCCTTGCCGACGGCGTGGCTGATGGTCTTGCAGGCGCGGCCAACGACTTCGATCAACAGCCGAAGTTCGGAAGGAATCTTGTTGTGCAGGCGCTGCTGCTCAATCAGATGCTGGGTAAGACTGATTCGTTTGCTCATGATGTTCTCTCTATAAAATTCAATTCAGTGCGCCAACGACTTGTTGATGACTTCGGCCACATCGCGCGACAGCTTGGGCGCAGCCGCCACCTGTTGCAACGCGGTGCGCATGCGCTCTTGCAATGCCGGCGCATATTTGCGCCAGCGGTCCAGACTGCGCGCCAGACGCGCGGCGACTTGCGGATTGCTGCCATTGAGCGCGATCACCTGCTCGGCCCAGAAGGCATAGCCGCTACCATCGGCCGCATGAAACGCCGAAGGATTACCGTTGCAGAAGCTGAAAATCAGACTGCGTGCGCGATTCGGGTTCTTCAGCGTGAATGCCGGATGCTGTGCCAGCGTCCGCACCGTCTGCACATCGGCAGTACGCGCGGTCGCCTGCAAGGTGAACCATTTGTCGATCACCAGAGCCTCTTGCTCAAACTCGCTATAGAAGTCTGCCAACGCCTGACCCTTTGCTTGCGCGTGGCTGTTGCTCAACGCTGCTAGTGCCGCCAGACGGTCGGTCATATTGTCGGCGGCATCGTTTTGTTGCTGCGCCAGCGCATGGACCGGTGCATCGTCGAGTTCCATCAAGTAGGACAACACTACATTCTTCAGCGCGCGCTGGCCGGACGCTGCGGCATCCGGGCTATACGCGGCACTGCTCTGATTGGCCTGGTAGATCGCCAGCAAATCGGTGCGCAACGCGCTCGCCAGCGAACGACGCAGGAACTGGCGTGCGGTATGGATGGCTTGCGGATCGATGACATCCATTTGCTCGGCAATCATGGTTTCCGACGGCAAGGTCAGCACCAGTTCGCGCAATGCCGGGTCGAGCGTGGCATCGTTGAGCGTGATGCGCAATGCATCGGTCAAGGCCGCGTCGTGCTGCAAGCCGGCCAGCACACTCTCAATGGAAACCACATGACCGGTTTGGCGCGCGGCCTGGATCGCTGCTGCCAACTGGATCAAACGGCGGGTGGCCAGACGCTGCCCCGCTTCCCAACGATTAAACGGGTCGCTGTCATGGGCCATCAGGAAGGCCAGTTCGGCATCACTATATTCATACTCCAGCACCACCGGCGCAGAAAAACCGCGCAAGATCGATGGCACCGGTTTGTCGGCAATGTCGGTGAACGTGAAGCTCTGTTTGGCTTGCGTCAGTTCCAGCACGCGCGTGGTGGCGCCAGCGGATTTTTCTCCCGCCAACGTCAGCGCCAGATCGCTGCCCTTGCGATCCAGCAGGCCGAGCGCCACCGGAATATGGAATGGCTGTTTTTTCTTTTGCCCTGGTGTCGCCGGGCAGGTTTGTGTCAGGGTCAGTTCGACCGTTTTGCGCTTGGCATCGTGATGCATCGCTACCGTCAAACGCGGCGTCCCAGCCTGGCTATACCAGCGTTCAAACTGTTTCAGATCGCGCTTGTTGGCATCGGCCATGGCTGCGCGAAAATCATCGCAGGTCACCGCTTCGCCATCATGGCGTGCGAAGTACAGGTCCATGCCTTTGCGGAAACCATCGCGGCCCAGCAAGGTCTGGTACATACGTACCACCTCGGCACCTTTTTCGTAAATGGTGACGGTATAGAAATTATTGATTTCGACAAATGAATCAGGACGCACCGGGTGCGCCATCGGGCCCGCATCCTCCGGGAACTGCGCCTGTCGCAGCACGCGCACATCGTCGATACGCTTGACCGCACGACCGCTGTCGGTGCCGATCATGTCGGCCGAAAATTCCTGATCACGGAAAACCGTCAAGCCTTCCTTGAGCGACAACTGGAACCAGTCGCGGCAGGTCACGCGATTGCCGGTCCAGTTGTGAAAATATTCATGGCCGACCACGGCTTCGATGTTGGCATAGTCGACATCGGTGGCAATGCGCGGGTTGGCCAGTACGAATTTGGTGTTGAAGATGTTCAAGCCCTTGTTTTCCATCGCGCCCATGTTGAAGTCACCGACGGCGACGATCATGAAGCGGTCCAGATCGAGTTCCAGGCCAAAGCGTTCTTCGTCCCAGCGGATGCTGTTCTTGAGCGAGTCCATGGCGTGCTGGGTCTTGTCGAGATTGCCCTCTTCCACCCACACTTGCAGCAGGACATCGCGCCCCGAATGCAGGCGGTAGGTTTCTTCCTGACAGACCAGATTGCCGGCCACCAGTGCAAACAGGTAAGACGGCTTCTTGAACGGATCTTCCCACTTGGCATAATGACGGCCATCGTCGAGATCCCCCTCCTCGATCAGATTGCCATTCGACAGCAAGACCGGATAGGCGGCCTTGTCGGCGCGCAGCATCACGGTGTATTTGCCCATTACGTCGGGGCGATCAGGGAAATAGGTAATCTTGCGGAAACCTTCGGCTTCGCATTGGGTAAAGAAGTTGCCGTTGGAGACATACAAACCCATCAGCGAGGTATTTTCCTGCGGGCATGTGCTGGTTTCGATTTCCAGCACCACCTTGGCCGGCGCACCGGCGATGCGCAGGATGCCGCCCTGCAGGCGATAATCCTTGGCGCTCAGGCGTTTGCCATTCAAGCGCAGTTGCACCAGTTCAATCTCTTCGCCAACCAATTCAATGTCAGTGCCGACCGCAGCCGGGTTGCGCTGCATGACAATGCGTGTGGCCACGCGGGTCAATGCGGGATCGAGGTCAAACCCCATCTCCACGGTATCGACAAAATAGGTCGGAGCAGCGTAATCTTTGCGGTAAATCGTCGGAGGCGTATCTGTGCGCATGGAGGAAACCTCGTCAATAAGAGCGATGAAAGCAATAGGAACAAAACCAAGATTTTACCAATCAACGGTACGGATAGGCAGAAAACGGCGAGAATAGTGGCCGATCACCGACGCCATCCCGTTTTTTTGCCAATGAGAGACTGTTTCAGAATGCGTATGGGGAGGTTGCCGTTGATGGCCCTAGGCATTTTGAATGCTTTCTCTTAGTCGGCTATCCTTACCACCGGAGATTTTCATGCACCGTCTGTTTGCCATCATTGCTGCAGCAGCCGTCCTGTTGCTCACAGGATGTGCCACTACCATCAACAGCAACGTCACCGCCTTCCATGCCTGGCCGGCCGAGTTACCCGATAAATCGTTTGTCTTCGCGCCGACCAAAACCCAGAGCGACAGCCTTGAATATCGCAACTACGAACAATTGATTCGCACCGAACTGCTACGACTGGGCTTTACCGACACGCGCGACGGCAAGCCTGCAACGCTCAAGGTGGCATTCAACTATGGCGTGCAAACCGCCACGGTGGTGGTGACACAACCGGTCTATGATCCGTTTTGGTATGGTTCCGGCTATGGCCGCTGGGGTGCGGTACGGCCGTGGGGACCGTATGACCCATTCTGGGGCCAGCCATTGCAGCAAACCGCGTTTCCGGTCTTTCAGCGACTGCTGGCACTGTCCATCGAACGCACCAGCAATGGCCAAAAACTGTATGAAGTTACCGTCGAAAGCGAAGGCAGCCAGGCCACCTTGCCGATGGCCATGCCGTACATGGTGCGCAGCGCATTTTCAGAGTTCCCCGGCCCCAGCGGGGTATCCCGCTATGTCAAGCTGAAACTCGACAAACCGGGACAAGCGACCACTGCGACGACCACAACGGCGCAGTGACCATCAGGAAAAATACGCCTCGCTGCCGAAGGTAATCGCCACAATCAACAGCACGGCGAGAATCAGCACCACCAGCAGGCGGCCGAACTTGGGAGAACCATCGCCTCCGGCTGGCTGCTCCTCGGGATGCTTCATCGGATTTTGCATGGGATCGACATTGCTCACGATAGCCTCCGGCCGGTTCAAGGAATCAGAATCGTTGATCCTGTGGTCTTGCGCGCTTCCAGATCACTGTGCGCCTGACCGACATCCTTGAGTGCATAGCGCTGGTTGATCTCGATGGTGACCTGCTTGCTTTCCACCATCGCGAACAGGTCGCCAGCGGTCGCCTCCAGCGCCGCCCGCGTCGCAATATAGCTGCCCAGCGACGGCCGCGTTACATACAGCGAGCCGCGCGAAGCCAGTTCATTCATGCCAAACGGCGTCACCGGTCCGGAAGCGCTGCCGAAGCTGACCAGCATGCCGCGTGGCATCAGGCAATCCAGCGAACCCGTGAAAGTATCCTTGCCGATCGAGTCATAGACCACCGGCACGCCTTTGCCGCCGGTGATTTCCTTGACGCGCTCGACGAAATTCTCTGTCTTGTAATTGATTACGTGGGCGCAGCCTTGCGCCTTGGCCAATGCCGCCTTTTCGTCGGTACTGACGGTACCAATCATGGTCACGCCCAACGCCTTGGCCCACTGGCAGGCAATTAGGCCGATGCCGCCAGCGGCGGCGTGAAACAGGATGGTTTCGCCACCCTTGAGCGGATAGGTCTGGCGCAATAGATATTGCACCGTCATACCTTGCAACATCATCGCCGCCGCTGTATCGAAACTGATGGAGTCCGGCAGTTTGACCAGAATATCAGTTGAAATCACACGTTCTTCCGCATAGGCGCCATTACCGCGTCCAGCATAGGCCACGCGATCACCGACCTGAAATGTAGTCACGCCAGCGCCGACGGCTTCGATGGTGCCCGCGCCTTCCTGGCCCAGGCCGCCTGGCAAGGGCTGCGGATAAAGCCCGGTACGGAAATACACGTCAATAAAATTCAAACCACAGGCGGCATGACGCACCCGCACTTCGCCCGGTCCCGGCTCGCCGACTTCGACATCGACGTATTCCATGACTTCTGGCCCACCGGTCTTGAACATCTTGATTGCCTTGCTCATTGCAGTCTCCTTGCGTGACTAAGTTCGATAACAGCTTTAGGTTTTTTTACGCGATAACAAATAAATTCCCGACAGCACCAACGCAGTGCCCGCTAACTGAATTGCCGTGATTGGCTCATCCAGCAACATTGCCCCTAGAAACAGTGTTGCCACAGGCCCCACCAAACCCGCTTGCGCGACACTGGGCGCACCAATGCGGGAAACCGCGATCATCGTCAGACATACCGGCACAACGGTGCAAAACACGGCATTGATCAAGGACAGTTGATACACCGCCAGCGGCTGCACCAGGTCAGCCGTGCTACGCAAGACAAAGAATTGGGCGATGCAGGCCACCGATGAGACACACATGGCATACGCTACCAAACGCATGGCGCCAACGCGCCGGACCAGTTCGCCAGAAAAAATCAGATACAAGGCATACGAAATCGCCGCGCCCAGCACCAGACTGCTGCCCAGCACCACATTGGCACCACCGACATTAAGGTCATGCATCAGCACCAACGCGGTACCGGCATACGAAACCAGCAGCGCGCCCCACTCCAGCAGAGAGACCTTGCGTTTGTAAAATGTGAATGAAATCAGCAGCACGAACGATGGCGTCAAAAACAGGATCAGGCGTTCCAGTCCGGCCGAAATATATTGCAACCCGAGGAAATCGAGAAAGCTCGACAGGTAATAGCCGATCAGGCCAAGAAACACGATCTTGCCGCAATCGCGCCAAGCCAGCGGCGGTGCCTTGCGCGCCTGCCAGATGGCGAGCACGGCGAACATCGGCAGCGACAGCATCATGCGCAGCGAAATCACCATCACGGCATCAACGTGATAGCGATACATTAGTTTGGCGACGATTGCCTTGGCTGAAAAAAAGATGGCACCAATGATGGCTAGCAGGAGACCTGCCAGGAAGGCTTGACGTTTGGCGGGCGCAGGCGCGAAGGTAGCAGTAGACATCGGGTGATTGTAAACGGTCTGCGCCGCACCTGCCTGGCAACAGCCAGGTTAACTGGCCCTAGCCGCGTAACGGCGCAATCAGTGCATCGAGCTCAGCGGCGTCGAATTTGGGCGCAATCGCCTCGTCACTGCCCAGCACGCCCTCGGTCAGTGCCGCTTTGCGTTGCTGCAACGCCAGAATGCGCTCTTCGATACTGCCCTCAATGACCAGCTTGTAGACCAGCACTGCCTGCTGCTGACCAATGCGGTGCGCGCGCGCAATGGCCTGCTCTTCGACCGCAGGATTCCACCAGGGATCGAACAAAATCACGGTGTCGGCGGCGGTCAGGTTGAGACCGATACCGCCTGCCTTGAGGCTGATCAGCATCAACGGCACACTCCTGGCCTGAAAGCGCGCCACCACGTCGCCGCGTTGTGCCGGTGGCGTCTGCCCGGTCAGCGCCAGCCATGGCAGTTGCAAGACATCCAGCTCTTGCGCGATCAGCGTCAGCATTTCCGTGAATTGCGAAAAAATCAGGATGCGCCGCCCCTCGGCCACCAGGGCCGGCAGCATGTCGCGCAGCAGTTCCAGCTTGGCGCGCTCCAGCGTTGGCGACTTGGGGGCAATCGTGCTACCGCCCTTGAGCAAGCGCGGATCGCAGCAAACCTGCCGGAGCTTGAGCAAGGCATCCATGATAGTGATTTGCGAACCGCTGAAGCCGCGCCGCTGCAACACGCGCCGCACCTGCTTGTCGGCTGCCACGCGCACACTCTCATAGAGATCGCGCTGCGCCCCCTGCAAGCGCAGCAACTTGACGGCCACAGTGCATGCCGGCAGCTCGGTGGCAACTTCATCCTTGCGCCGCCGCAGAATAAAAGGCCGCACGCGCTTGGCCAGCGCCTGTGCGCGCAACACGTCACCATTTTCTTCAATCGGTTTGCGCCACAGCCGCGCGAAACTGCCGGCTTCGCCCAAAAAACCCGGCATCAGAAAATGAAACTGGCTCCACAACTCACCGAGGTGGTTTTCCATCGGCGTGCCGGTCATGCACAAGCGATGCCGTGCATGCAGGCGACGTACGGCACGCGCCGCGCGCGCCGCAGCGTTCTTGACGGTCTGTGCTTCGTCCAGGATCAGCAAATGAAACTGCTGGGGCAAGAGCGCATCAAGATCACGCCACACCAGCGGATACGTGGTGAGAACGACATCGAACTGCGCCATGCGGACAAAGTCGTCTGCGCGCTCGCTGCCCTGCAAGGCAAGCACCCGCAAGTCGGGTGCCATGCGTTGCGCTTCGGCTTGCCAGTTGAATATCAGTGACGTCGGCAAGACCACCAGCGCCGGGCAATCGAGTCGACCTGCCTGTTTTTCGATGAGAATATGCGCCAATACCTGCGCCGTCTTACCCAGGCCCATGTCGTCGGCCAAGATGCCACACAGGCCCTGAGCCCGCAGATATTGCAGCCAGGCCACGCCATGCAATTGATAAGGGCGCAGGTGCACGCCCAGACCGCTTGGCGCCACCACTGGCGGCGGCGTGCCGGCCGCGCGCAAACGTTGCGCCAGTTCGCGCAGACCAGGATCGCCCTGCAACTGCCAGGCACTCACGCGTGCCGCATTGCCCGCCGTCAGTTGCACACACAGATCGTCGATGCGGCAGGCGTCCCAAGCAGAGATGCGCAATACATGATCTTTGCGACGTGGATCGACCAGCAAGTCGAGCATCGCCGCCACGATCACCTTCAGCGGCGCAGCTGGCGCATCCACGCGTTTGCCGCCCGGTGCCCGCAAGGAAACCAATGCCAGATCGTCAATCGCAGCGATTTGCTGCAGATCGATCCAGCGCGCGTCGCGCCGCAGCAGATCGGCCAGCATCGGCGCCAGATCGACCAGCTCACCATCGATTTCGACGCCCATGGTCAACAACCACCAGTCAGCGTGGCCGGGACCGGCGAAAGCGCCAATGTCCTTGCGTGGCGGTGGTGGCTGGCGCGCAGCCAGTTCCTTGCCTTCGACTTCACCCGAAGCTGGACTGACTATTAAACGCCAGGCTTCCACGGCAACGCTTTCATGTGCAAAGCCGGGCCGCACGACAATGCGCCAGCCCTGCTCCTGCAATTGCGGCACCTGGTCGGCCCAGAAATCGCCGAACCGCTCTTCCAGCAGCAAGGACCACAAAGGGTCCTGCACCGTGGCCAGTTCGTCGGCCCGCCATTGCAGCGACTGCGGTGGCAACGCCAACAAGCCAGCCGCCTGGATCGCTTCCAGCGCCTGCGCTTCGGCATGGACATTGCGCCGCATCTGCACGGCGCGCCCCTGCCCATTTTGCAACGACTGGGTCGCCGCCGGCGGTGCGTCCATCGCCGTCAACGGTGCGGCAGTTTCCCATTGCAGACCGTCGCTGGCCTGATAAGTCCAATCGATCTGCGCCACCGTGACATTGCCGCCGCGCGGACCGAACAGGCCGCCCGGCCGCAAGCCGAGCACACCGTCACCGCGGGTAAGCGTCTGCAAGGTCAAGCGTGGCCGAAAATGGCCCAGGACTTCAGTCATGATTCTTAAGGAAGATCAACACGAGGAGAGAAAACAACACAGCGCGTGATTGTAGCGCGACCTTGCGCCGAGATAGGCGCTGAGGCTAGACGCGACGACGCAGCTTGCATAGCAACTTGCGGCCAAGCCGCAGCACCAATTAGCGCTTTTTGAGCAAGGAACCCAACACGCCGCGAATGATTTCGCGACCGACCTGCGAACCGATGCTGCGCGCAGCAGACTTGATCATCGCCTGCATTGGCGATTCGCGACGACTGTCACCGTTGCCAAAGAAACCACCGGCGGCATCCTTGAGCAAATCACCCAGGCCGCCACTGGAAGTCGGTGTTCCCGTAGGCGTCGATGTTGACGCTGGTGGTTGCTGGGTGGCGGTACGTCCCTTCAGTTTTTCATAGGCCGAGTCGCGGTCAATCACCTGTTCGTAGACACCAGCGACAATCGAAGCTGCAATCGCCGCCTTGCGCTCGTCATCGGTGATCGGTCCGATCTGCGATGCCGGCATCAGCACAAATGCGCGTTCGACCATCTCGGGGCGGCCTTGGTCATCGAGGAAAGACACCAGCGCCTCACCGACGCCAAGTTCAGTGATCGCCGTGGCGGTATTGAGTTGTGGATTGGTGCGGAAGGTTTCGGCCGCTGCCTGCACCGCCTTCTGGTCGCGCGGGGTATAGGCGCGCAAGGCATGCTGTACGCGATTGCCCAATTGCCCCAATACGGCATCGGGAATATCCAGTGGATTTTGCGTCACAAAGTACACGCCAACGCCTTTGGAGCGAATCAGGCGCACCACTTGCTCGATCTTTTGCAGCAGCGGTTTCGGCGCTTCGTCGAACAGCAGATGGGCCTCGTCGAAGAAAAACACCAGCTTGGGCTTGTCGAGATCACCGACTTCCGGCAAATGTTCGAACAGCTCCGACAGCATCCACAACAGGAAGGTCGAATACAAGCGCGGTGCATTGAGCAACTTGTCGGCCGCCAGGATATTGACCACGCCCTTGCCGTTGCCGTCGGTCTGCATCCAGTCATCGATATTGAGCATGGGTTCGCCAAAGAACTGCTCGCCGCCCTGTTCTTCAATCACAATCAGACCGCGCTGGATGGCGCCAATGCTGGCGGCGGAAATATTGCCGTATTCCGTCTTGAAACTGGCGGCATTGTCGCCGACATGTTGCAGCATGGCGCGCAAGTCCTTGCTGTCGAGCAGCAGCAAACCGTTGTCGTCGGCGATCTTGAAGACCAGTTGTAGCACGCCTTCCTGGGTATCGTTCAGATTGAGCATGCGCGCCAACATCAGCGGCCCCATGTCGGATACGGTGGCGCGCACCGGATGACCTTTTTCGCCGAACACATCCCAGAAAGTCACCGGCAGCCCTTGCCAGACCGGCGTGTCCTGTGCGATCGCCGCCAAACGCTGCTGGCCCTTGTCGGACAGCGTACCGGCCTTGGACAAACCAGACAGATCACCTTTGACATCGGCCATGAATACCGGTACGCCAATGTCCGACAAGGCTTGCGCCATTACTTGCAAAGTCACCGTCTTGCCAGTACCGGTAGCGCCCGTAATACAGCCATGACGATTGACCAGATTCGGCAGCAGCGCCAATTCGCGGGTCGGGTTTTTGGCGATATTGAGCGGCTTGAGCATGATAAAAACCCGTAAAAGAGCGCGCCGGGAGTCGGCTAGCTGATGGTGCGATATGATAAAATTCCGGGTCGATTATAACTAGAACAGCTTTCGCCAAGCCGGCCTGATCCGCGAATTTCCTTGGAAATGCGCGCCGTTGGTTGAAACATGTTCCATCAGTGCAAGAAAGATTCATCATGGCTGGACACAGCAAATGGGCCAATATTCAGCATCGCAAGGGCCGTCAGGACGAAAAACGCGGTAAGGTCTGGACTCGTCTGATCAAAGAAATCACCGTTGCCGCCCGCATGGGTGGTGGCGAAGCGGACGCCAATCCGCGTCTGCGTCTGGCCATCGACAAGGCGGCCGACGCCAATATGCCAAAGGACAATGTCACGCGCGCGATTCAACGCGGCACTGGCACCCTCGATGGCGTCAACTACGAAGAAGTCCGCTATGAAGGCTATGGCATCAACGGCGCCGCCATCATCGTCGATTGCATGACCGACAACCGCATCCGTACGGTTGCCGATGTGCGTCACGCCTTTTCCAAATACGGTGGCAACATGGGCACCGAAGGTTCGGTGTCGTTCATGTTCAAACATTGTGGCCAATTGCTCTATGCACCGGGCACCAATGAAGATGCCGTCATGGAAGCGGCGCTCGAAGCTGGTGCCGATGATGTCATCAGCGACGATGAAGGTGGCATCGAAGTGCTGACGCCACCGCACGATTTTGCCGCCGTCAAGGCGGCGATGGAGAAAGTCGGCTTCAAGGCGGAAATGGCAGAAATCATCATGAAGCCAGCGACTGAAACCGTCTTCACCGGCGATGATGCCGCCAAGATGCAAAAGCTGCTCGACGCCCTGGAAAACCTCGACGACGTGCAAGAGATTTACAGCAATGCCGTGATCGAAGATTAAACCGGCCAACCCTTACCCTATAGTCGCTCCCATGAAAATTCTCGTAGTTGGCTCCGGCGGTCGTGAACACGCACTGGCCTGGAAAATCGCTCAATCGCCCCGTATTCAAACGGTCTATGTTGCCCCCGGCAACGGCGGCACGGCACTCGATGGGCGACTGGAAAATGTCGCCATTACCGATCTGCACGCGCTGGCTGATTTCGTCGAAAAAGAACACGTCGCGCTGACCGTGGTCGGTCCTGAAGTGCCGCTGGCAGCGGGCATTGTCAACCTGTTCCGCGCCCGTGGCCTGAAAGTGTTCGGCCCGACCCGCGAAGCAGCACAACTGGAAAGCTCGAAGGACTTCGCCAAATCGTTCATGCAGCGTCATGCTATTCCGACCGCGCAATACCAGACCTTCTCCGACGTTCAGGCTGCGCACGATTACATCGCAAGCAAAGGCGCGCCGATCGTGATCAAGGCCGATGGCCTGGCCGCCGGCAAGGGTGTAGTCGTCGCCATGTCGCTGGAAGAAGCGCACAGCGCGGTTGACATGATGCTCTCCGACAACAAGCTTGGCGATGCCGGTGCTCGCGTAGTGGTGGAAGAATTCCTGGCCGGCGAAGAAGCCAGCTTCATCGTCATGGTCGATGGCAAGAATATTTTGCCGCTGGCCACCAGCCAGGATCACAAACGCCTGCAAGATAACGACCAGGGACCGAATACCGGCGGCATGGGTGCCTACTCGCCGGCACCGATCGTCACCCCGGAACTGCATGCACGCGTGATGCGCGAAATCATCGTGCCGACCGTGCAAGGCATGGCCAAGGATGGCATTCCGTTCTCCGGCTTCCTGTATGCCGGTTTGATGATCGACGACAAGGGCAATCCCAAGACCTTGGAATTCAACTGCCGCATGGGTGATCCAGAAACGCAACCAATCATGGCGCGTCTGAAAACCGACCTGCTGACCGTGATGGAACATGCCGTCAACGGCACACTCGATACCATCGAACTGGAATGGGATCGCCGCACTGCGCTGGGCGTGGTAATGGCCGCTGCCGGCTATCCCGATGCACCGCGCAAAGGCGACTTGATCACCGACATTCCTGCCGAGACAGTCGATTGCGTCACCTTCCATGCTGGCACCGTGCTCAACGGCGACAAACTGACCACCTCGGGCGGCCGCGTGTTGTGCGTAGTCGGCCTGGGTGACAGCGTCAAGGTGGCGCAAAAACAAGCCTACGCAGCAACCGACCTGATCCATTTCGAAGGTGCGCAACTGCGGCGCGATATCGGCTGGCGTGCACTCAAGCGCTGAACTGCCAGTCAGACACTGACCAGTGTTGACGCTGCATATAACGCCGATCTAGCCGCAAAAAGCCCCGCAAATATCCATGTTTTGCGGGGCTTTCTTCATTTCACCCTGGAAACGCCGCTAAAATCGCGGCAGCTCTGAAACAAATCGACGCCAAGGCCAACTAAAGCGACTGCGGCAGCACTAAACCGGTGCCAAAACGCAGTCCTCGACCATCTCAGTAGCGCTTCATCACGCTATCGCAATAAAAAGGAATAAACATGCAATCACACCTGCTCAACTTTGACACGCTGATCAACCAGTATCTGATGCCATTCGGTCTCAAGGTACTGGCAGCACTCGCCATCTGGATCATCGGCGGCATGCTGATCAATACCTTGACCAAGGTGGTGCGCCGCGTCCTGAACGTACGGCAACTGGAGCCGACCCTGATCAACTATGCGATTTCAGCAATACAGGTGCTTTTGCGGATCTTCCTGGTGATGGGCATACTGGAAGTCTGTGGCGTGCCTACCACATCGTTTGCCGCCATGATTGGTGCCGTTGGTGTGGCGCTCGGCGTGGCCTGGTCTGGTCTGTTATCCAATTTCGCCGCTGGTATTTTTCTGGTGGTGCTGCGTCCGTTCAAGGTCGGCGACTACATCACCGCCGCCGGACAAACCGGCAACATCACCGACATCGGTCTGGTCACCACGACGATGCTGACCGACAACAATTTGCGCGTGATCATTGGTAACAACAAACTGTTTTCCGACATCATCATCAACTACAACGTGCAACCGACCCGCCGCATCGATCTGCGCTGCCAGATTGCCTATGGCGTTGATCCGAGCGACGCCATTGCGCGCCTGGCCGAGCGCGTAGCGGCAATCGACAATGCCCTGACCACACCGGCACCGGCCGTGGTGATCCAGGAGTTCAATGCCACCGGCACGTTACTGGCAGTGCGCCTGTTTGCGCCAACGCCGTGCTTCGGCCAGGTCTATAACGATACCAACCGCGTGATTGCCGCCACCTGCGCCGAAGCCGGCTGGCCGGCACCTGCCACCTATCAGGTCAGCATCGCCAACAACACCGCGCCCACCACAGCACAACCTGCGCCATAAGCAGTCAATCGCACTGCATTACGCTTAAAAACCGTCCGGGCTATCCCCGGACGGCCCGGCAGGGTACAATCGCGGGGTATTTTTTCTTGCGTGAAACGCCTGCCTCATCGATCAAAAGCCAGATCACGAGCACAGCTGCACGCCGCCCTACCGACGCTCCCTACTGATTAATGCGCAGTGACATCGACCGCCCACGCTTCCTCACCTGTTAAAGCTTACTTGCAAGATTTACAACACCGCATCGTCGCGGCGTTGGAGGCAATTGACGGCCAGCCTTTCCTGAGCGACTCCTGGCAGCGCCAGGAAGGCGGCGGCGGGACCTCGCGCATCATCGAAGAAGGCAATATCTTTGAGCGCGGCGGCGTCGGTTTTTCACATGTGATGGGCAAACACCTACCATCTTCGGCAGCCGCCAACCGGCCCGAAATCGCTGGCCGCGAGTGGGAAGCCATGGGCGTGTCGCTGGTGCTGCATCCACGCAACCCCTATGCACCGACAGTGCATATGAATGTGCGCTTCTTCATTGCCCATGCGCAAGATCAAGAACCAGTCTGGTGGTTTGGCGGCGGCATGGATTTGACGCCCTACTATGGCTTTGCCGACGATGCCAGCCACTTCCATCGCGTCTGCCGTGGTGCACTGACACCGTTCGGCGACGAACTGCATGCGCGCTACAAAAAGTGGTGCGACGACTACTTCTACCTGAAACACCGCCAGGAACCACGCGGCATTGGCGGCATTTTCTTCGATGATCTGAATCACTTACCGTTCAACGACAGTTTTGCGCTGGTGCGCAGCGTCGGCGACAGCTTCCTCGATGCCTATACGCCTATCCTGCAACGCCGGAAGGATCTTGCCTACGGCGAGCGCGAACGCGACTTCCAGGCCTACCGGCGCGGCCGCTATGTCGAATTCAACCTGGTACTGGACCGCGGCACCCTGTTTGGCCTGCAATCGGGCGGACGCACCGAATCAATCTTGATGTCGATGCCGCCGTTGGTCAAATGGCGCTACAACTGGCAACCCGAGGCCGGCAGTCCGGAAGCTACCTTGTACAGCGATTTCCTGGTCCACAAGGAATGGCTGTAGTGGCCGCGCCACAACCGGCACGACGCTGCATCGCCCTACTCGGCGGCAGCTTCGATCCTGTGCATAATGGTCATGTCGCCTTGGGTGAGCATTTCATCGCGCTGCTGCAGCCCGATGAATTGCGCGTGATTCCAGCCGGCAACCCTTGGCAAAAACATGGCCTGCAAGCGTCATCTGCCGATCGCGTCGAAATGGTGCGACGTGCGTTTAGCCATGAGCAAGTGGCGGTGGTGATTGACCAGCAGGAAATCCGCCGCACCACGCCAACCTATACCATCGACACCTTGCAAGCCTTGCGCGCTGAACTGGGGGCCTACGTTTCGATCGTGTTTCTGATGGGCGCCGATCAGTTGCAGCATCTCGACACCTGGCAAGGCTGGCAACAATTATTTGACCATGCCCATCTGTGTGCGGCTTCGCGTCCTGGTTTCGGCATTGATGCCGCCCAGGTGCCGGCCGTCGTCATGGAAGAATTCACCCGCCGTGCAGGAACCCGACAGGAAATCCGCAACACCTCGCACGGCAAAGCTTATCTGGCATCCAGCCTGGACGTTGATATTTCATCGACCGAGATCCGTTCCTTGCTGCAACGCGGCGAAAGACCGGAGTCGCTGATCCCGGCGAGGGTGCTAGACTATATCGAACAACATCATCTCTATCAAAACTAATGGATATCAAAAAACTGCAAACCG
>Ga0066798_10000694_pt1 | contig 16100 bp, 4 predicted proteins | sample PersoiDNA2013203_FD_70961 | JGI IMG/M metagenome (GOLD analysis project Ga0066798, IMG submission 70961) | Permafrost soil microbial communities from the Arctic, to analyse light accelerated degradation of dissolved organic matter (DOM) -... | ecosystem: Environmental > Terrestrial > Soil >...
TTGATGTCGCCGCTGGCCGACCAGGCCAGGATGTTGCCGCCAAAGGTGGTGAAGACGCGGCTCTGGCCCAGCAGGATGCTGTCTTGCGCATACAGCTGGATCTCGCCCAGGCCCTGGGTCAGCAGGCCCGAGCCTTCACCGGGCGTGAAGCCGCCATCCACGCCCACCAGGATGCGTCCACCCGGCGCCATGACGTTGATGTCGCCGCCGAAATCCGTATGGATGCCGGCGTCAAGCACGCGGTAATACGGCACGTCGTAGGCCGGCCGTCCGATCGCGATCCAGTCCTTTTCATTGAGGTAGCTAACGCCGGTCTTGGGCCGCTTGGTGGTGATGCCGGAAATGCCGCTTTCCGTGTACAGCGCGCTGCTGAACATGGTCAGGTCGCCCTGGTAGCCGAGCTTCTGGCCCTGCGCGTCGGTGGCCGGGAACAGGGTGGCGATGGCGGCGCGGCCACGCAGGTAACTGCCCGGGCGTGCACCATCGACCTGGTTGTATTCGCGCCCGGCCGCCTTCAGTTCGGCGAAATACACATTGTTCAGGAATACGCGCTGCTGCTCGGCCGGCAAGGCGGCGAAGAAGGTGCGGCCATCCATCGTGGCCGCATCGAAATGGCGTCCCAGGCCATTTTTGTCGCCATAGCGGCCGCTCAGCCAGTTCACCAGGTGCAACTGGCTCTGCAAGCCGTATTCGCGTGCCAGGTCGCGGTTGGCGGCGCCGCCGCCGGCCGCCATGGCTGTCTGGCGCGCCTGCTCCAGCTCCTGCTGCTTGCTTTGCAGGAAGGCCGGTGCGCCCTGCTCATCGCCTGTATAGCCGAACTCGCTACGCAACCAGCCGGACAGGGTCAGCTGACCGCCATAGCTGTAGGCCGCGCGGCCCGGCTGGCTGGCCAGCGGCTGGTTCGGGTCGGCCAGCCTGGCCGGATCGAGGTAGCGCGCCGCAAACGCCGCATAATCCCCGCCCTGGCTGCCCATGCCGGCCGCCACCGCAATGCTGGCGCCACTGCCGCGGTCGCCCGGATTCGGATTGATGACGGGGCCCAGGCTGCGCAGTTCGCTCCTGTCGGCCATGTACAGGTCGCGCCCCGCGCTCACCTCCAGCAGGCCGGGGCCGGCCACATAGAAGTTGCTGAAGCGGATGTCGCGCCCCGCGCTGATCACCGATACATCATCGGCGTTGCGGTGCAGGATCAGGTTGCCGCGTCCCGTGGTGGCCATGCGCAGCTCCGGCTTTTCCGGTGCACTGAAGTCGGCCCGGTTGGGTATCGTGGTCCAGCCCGCCGCTACGTCGGGTACCGCGTCGACCATGCCTTGCGGCGTGCCCGCGTCGCTAATGTCGCGCCCGGCGCGGATGGCTAGCGGACCACCGGCCTCGTAGCGCAGGCCGACCTTGTCGATATCGCTGCCGATGATGGTGCCCGTGCGCAAGCCGACAACGTCGCCCGCCACAGCATAAAAACGCGCCGGCGGCTGCCCTTGCAGTCCCTGTTCCACGGCCGTGAGCGACGCCAGGCTGAACATCGGATAGCGCTGCGCCATGGTACCGCCCCTGGGCTGATTGTTACCGGACAAGATGCTCGCCATCAAACCATCGGCGGAATTGTTGCTGGCCATCTGCTTGCCATACCAGACCGGGCCGATGATGCCGGCAAAGCCAGGGTTGAAGGGGGTCGGCAAGGCTGCCGGATCGGCGCCCGATTGCGTCACCGCATAGCCGCTGGCATAGATAGAATCGGCCGCCAGCAATTCCAGCTGGCCCGTGCCCGGATGTGCAAACTGCGCTCCCTGCGGCGACGGCGCCAGCACCACGCCATACGGCGAGCGCAGCGGCTGGTTGCTGTCATCCCTGCTGCCCAGGGTGGCGTTGCCGTAATACAGGCTACCGCTGGCGGCTACGGCGCGCAGGATGGACGGCACGATGAAGCGCCCGTCCGTGGCGGCCTGGTCGCCGCGGTTGTCTTGCCAGGCATTGTTCGGCGTCAGGTTACCGCCCGCGCTGAACAGATCGATGGCCGTCCCCGGTGTCCACAGGGAGAACCAGCTCCAGCCTTCACCGTCCAGCTGCTTGCCCTGGTAGCTGAATGGCGTGCCATTGTGGTATTGCGTCACGCGGCCCGGATCGACCACGCTAGCGAGCACCAGGTCGCCGCGCGTGTCGAGCCGCACGCCCGCGTCGCCAGGCACCAGGGTCGGGCCCCCGCTGGCGATCGAAGACGTCGCCTTGTAGGTTGCATAAGCGCGCGTATCCATCGCGTCGGCGCGGTCGAAACGCAGGTCCAGTCCGCCTGCGCTCCCCGTTTCCATGCGCAGTGCGCCCCGCAGATTGGTGAACGTACCATTCAGGTCCAGGCGCTGCACTTCCAAACGGGTTTGCGGCGTGACGACTGCCGGATTACCTCCTGGCAAAGAACGCACCTCATAGACGGGATTCAAGCCGCCGCCGATGCGCACATCGAGGTCGCCGCCACCCGTCAGCACCAGCTTGCCATCTGCCGTGACGCGGCCCGTGCTGCCCACCGTCAAGTTCAAGCCCTGGCTGCGCGCAATGAAGCTGGCGCTGTAATCGGTCTGCCCGTGCAGCATGCCCGCATCGCCGCCCGCTTCCAGCAGCAAGTTGCCGCCGCCCAGCGTACCGATGCCCGTAAAGCCCGTCAGGTGCGGGGCATCCGAGAACAGCGAGTAATCCGAGGTACCCGGCACATAGCTGCCGAAGTTGATCCACCATGCGGTCGGCACGCCTTCCGCGCCCGGCACCACGCTGCCCGTGCCCTGGCGCCACAGCCAGGTGCCGATATTCGTGCTGGCGATCATGGGGCGTACACTTCCCAGCACATCGTCCGTGCGCGGATTGCGTCCCTTGGCGCCGATGATGTCGCCCATCACGTCGCCCTGCGCGCGCAGCAGCAGGTTGCCGCCATGCTCGGGATACCAGGCTTGATAGGTGCTCTGGCTGCCGCCATCGACGAGGAAATCGAAGTTCTTGCCCTTCTCGCCCAGCAAGGTGCCATCCGAGGCCAGGCCGCGCTTCTGCTGGTACTGCGCGCCGAGCGAGGCCGACTGCGTGCCCGCCGTGTACACGCCATACGGTGAACGCATGGCAAAGTTGCCGCCCGATAGCAGGTCGAGGTCGCCCGTGCCCGTGCGCAAGACGCTGTACAGTTGCTGGCGCGCCGGCTTGCTGCTGTCTTCATATTCGGGCGGCGTGCCATCGGCCACTTTCACCGACAATTCGCCCAGGCCCCAGTCGTTCAGGCCCGCAACGACTTCCTCGCCGCCCCATTCGTCCAGGTCGATCGGCGTACCGGGCTCGTATCCCAGACTCCAGGCGTCGGCGCCCCACACATACTGGCCAGGCAAGCCCGTACCGGGCACCCGGCTCTTGTCAAAACCCAGGCCGTAATGCACATCCGAAAGTTGCAGGTCGGCGCCATGGCTGCGCGGGTGTAGCGCGCGCGTATCGGCCGCGGCCGTATCGGCGCCGCTGACCAGGCGCATCGACCACGACTGCGAACCGGCCGCCAGCATGGGCGCCAGGGCCAGGTTGCGGCCGTGGTTGCCAGCCGCATTCGCCGGGCGCAGCGCGACCATTTCCGCGCCGCCCGGCAGGTAGACCACCGTTTCGCTTGGAATCACGGCCCCCTTGTCCAGCATCAATGGCGCGGCCAGCACCACGCCATTGACTTTCGTCCAGCTGCTGCCTACGCCCTGCATCACGCCATCCGGGAAGGGTAACGGCACGCCGGCCGGCCACACCATGGCATCCACGTAGGCGGCGCCGGGCAAGCGCGTGCCCTTGCCCAGCTGCATGCCAGCCAGTAGCGCCAGCGGTTGGTCCAGCACCGTGCCGGCCGCCTGCAGGATCGTGCCGTCCGCCGCCAGCACGTTACCTCCCAGCACTGTGCCGGCTGGCAAGGTCAGCTCTTTCGTCAGGGTGGCCTGCGTGGCCAGCAGCGTGCCTGTGGCCAGGCTCATCGGCTGCATCGGCAAGTCATAATTCAAGGTATTGCCGGAAACAAAAAAGGTGCCACGGTCCAGGGTCACCAGGCCGCCATGCGGCACCACCGTGTCGCCGCCCCAAGGCGCGCGGCCGTGGATCAGCACCCAGCCCGCATCGTCCGGCGTGACGGGCAGCGCGCTGGTGTCAAAGCCATCGCTGATGCTGCCGTAGACATTGAGCTTGCCGCCCGCGCGCAGGGTCAAGGCGCCCGCTTCGCCCGAGCCGTAGCGCGACGTCAGCGGGGTGTGCGGATTGACGCTGGCGTAGCGGTAGCCGGACAAATCGATGTCGCCATCGAGGTGCAGGTCGCCGGCCGGCGTGGCGCTGACGATTTCCACGCCGGGGCGCAGGTGAAACGCATCGGCATACGCGCGCAAGCCCTTGAGCTTGTTGTTCATCAGGTTCGTATTGCCCAGCGCGTTCGTCATGAAGGCCGTGCTGTCGGCATGCTTCTGGTCGAGATAGGCTTGCGTGATGCTCTGGTAGGGCCGGCCATCGGCCGTCGTGTCCGTGCCCGCAGGCGCATCGTTGTATTGCCAGTGGCCATTAACGGTAACGGCGCGCGCGCCATCGATGCGGATGCTGCCGGCGGCAACAATATCGATATCGTTGCCGGTGGCGCCGCCCAGGCGGCGCGCGCTCAGTTCCAGCGTGCCGTAATTGCCGCCCTGGTCGCCGCTGCGCAAATCCAGGCGCGCGCCGTTTTCCAGGATCAGGCGGCCATTGGTGGCGGAAATATCGATCACGGCACGGTTGGGCGCCTCGATCACCTGGCCATAGCTGTCCTTGCGCAAGACACTGCCGTGTGCGTCGAGCACGGCGCTGCCTTGCACGCTCACGCCGTCGCGCGCAGCCAGGCGGATGCTGCCCACCTGCTCGCCGCTGGCGTCGATGCGGCCGGCCACGTCGAGACGGCCGCCATCGACAGACACGCTCACTTCGCGCGCCTTGATCTCGTCGCCGAGCAGCAAGTCGCCCTGCTTGAGCTGGAAGCTGCGGCTGCCCGTCAGCTTGCCGGTATTCAGGCGCTGGTTCAGGCCGCTGAAATCGCTGATGTGCTGGCCACGGATATCGGCGCCGCCAGCGGCAAACGCCAGCAAGGTGCCGCCCGCGTCATAGCTGCCGCTGCTGCCACCCAGCAACTTGCCCTGCAAGTCCACCGTGCCGGCGCCCTCACCCACGGCAGTGACCGAGAGTGTGCCGGCGCGGTTGTTTTGCGCGGACAGGTCGATCTGCGAAGCGGCCGCCTGGCGCACGTCGCCGGCATGGCTGTCGAGCAGCACATCGCCGCCCCAGCTGTACTTGCTGGTATCAAAGAAATCGATCTTGCGGCCCGCCAGGTCGAGCCTGGCGCCATCGCCCAGGCGCACATCGTGCTCGGCCGATAAGCTCAGTTTGCCGCTAGGCAGCAGCACGGCCGTATCGACCAGCACGCTGTTGCCGCTGAGCGCAAGCTCGGCGCCCAGCGCACCCGCCAGCGCCGCATTGCCGGGCGCTGCCGGCACACCGCCCGACACACCGCTGACGCGCAACTGGCCGCCTGCCGTGATGTGGTTGACGGAACCGGCCGCGCCCGTCAACAGCGGGGTGCTGATGGTCACGTCGCCGCCGCTGTATTGGTAAGCATTGCTGGTGTCATCCCAGCTGCCCTGCGACTGGTACACGGCCAGGCTGCCCTTGTGGTTGGCCGTCAGGCTGTCGCTGGCGTTCAGCGCCACCTGGCCAAAGCCCAGCACCAGGCGGTCCTGGCTGTGCACGGTGTCGGCGCGGCTGTCGGCCGTGTAGCCCAGTTCGATCTTGCGCGCATCAAGCTGCAGGCGTCCGCTGCCCGTGCCAGCGCCATCGGTGGCGACGGCGCCCGGCGGGTTCACCGAGCCACTCCATACCAGCGTATCGGTCTGGATGCGGGCCACGGCATCGCTGCCGCCATAGCCGTAGATGGCGGGCGTGCCCAGTACCAGGCGCGACAGCGAAGACTTGCCCGTCGCCGCATCGATGGTCGACAGTTGCACGGGACCATAGAAATTGAAACTGTCGCGTGCCGTCAGCGACAGGCTTTCCAGCGCCGGAGCGCCGCTGCTGCTGTCGCCGCGCAGCAAACGGTCCAGCACGGTCTGGTTCAAACCCAGGCCGTCCGGCAAGGCGTGGCGCGCGGCCGCGGCGGTCAGTTCGGCCTCGCTGCCCGCATTGATGGCGCTCATGCCCAGCACCAGGTTGCGCGTGCCATAGCGTACGTTGTCATGCAGCTTGAAACTGCGGTCCGTGATGGCGGCGATGCTGCCTTCCGAATACAGCTGGCTTACGCCGGTGCATCCGCTGGCAGCATGGCAGGCGCCGATGTCGATGAAGCCGGCGCCGCGCTGCGGATCGCTGCTGTACACGGGCGCCAGCATGTTGAGCAAGCCATTCGACACGCCCAGCACGCTCGACTCCGTCTGGTAGACATAACCATCCTTCGAATCCCAGGCGGCCTTGCCTTGTCCCAGGGTATTGATGGAGGCGCCCTGCTCCAGCGTGATGCCGCCATCCTTGCGGCCCGTGACGAGGAACACTTCGGCCGCCTTCAGCACGGCGCCGTCGCGCATCACGATATTGTTGGCCGCGCCCGTGAAACCGGCCACGTTGGCGCCCTGCGAACTGCCCTGGTAATTCTGGTAGGTGACGGTCGGCATGCCGCCGACAGCGATGCGCTGCGCGCCGATTTTGTTGAGCTCGCCAGCATGGATGGCAATACCGTTGTAGCCCTGCGTCGGCAAGGCGCCATCGCCCAGCAACTCATAGTCATTGCCGCTGCTGCCCAGGCCCACCACCACCGTGCCGCCATAGCCCCCTTCGGCCGGCTGGTAGCGGGCCGTGCCGTCGAAATTCAGGCGCGGCGCATCGTCCCAGGCAATCGTGGTGGGGGCCACGAATTGCAGGCGCAAGGTCTTGGCGTCACGCTCGAGCATGGGACGCGGCACGCCATCGCGCTGCGCTTGCGCCAGCGCAAAGGCTGCATAGCTGGTTTCATTGTATTGCGAGTAGCTCCGCAGCACGGCCGCCGGCGTGACAATCGCCTGGCTGGCCACGCTGTCGCGCATATTTGTGCCATGCACGCCAGCCACTACCGGCGTGCTGTAACTGCCGTTGCGCATGGCCAGGGTGCGGCCAGCGTCTGCCGTGGCGCCCGCCAGGCCATTGATTTCCACGCGGAAGGCGCCCGGCAGCAGCGCGAAAGTCGATGGCAGCAAGGTGTAGGTGCCGGCGGGCAAGCCGGGCACCCCCGTGCCGATGGTGATTTCGCGGCCCACGCCCGGTGTACTGGCGCCGTTTTCCGGCACCACCGGCGCATAGCCGGCCTGCGCGCCCGGTACGATGGCGTACACGGGATTGGTCGACAAGCCGGGCATGACGAAACTGCCGTCCGCCTTCACCTGCACCAGCGGATGCAGGCGCGCATCGGTCGAGCCGCCACGGCCCGAGAGGAAAGCCGCGCCCGCCAGGGTGCCGCCGCCAGACAGGTCGAGCACGGCGCCGCTCTGCACATCGATGCCCGCGCCCTTGAGCGCAATCCCAGGAGCGTTGCCGGCGCCCGTGGGCACCACCTCCTGGTTCGCATACACATAGCTCAAACCGTCCAGCGTGCCGCCATACGGCATGACGAGGCCATTCGCGCTGACGGAAGTCAGGCTGCCCGGCAACAAGTTGACGCGGATGGTATTGGCGCCCCACACTTCGTCGCCCAGGTTGATCTGCCCCAGCGGCGCGCGCAGCACGCCGCCCTGGTTGACGGTGGCCGCCGCCAGGCTCAGGGTGCCAAAGACGGAATACGGCTGATTGGGCGTGGCGCTGCCCGTGCGCTCGATGGTCAAGCTGCGCGCAGGATCGAACTCCAATTGCAGCGAGCCCCATTCATCGAGGAAATGGCGCTGGCCCGCCACCACCTTGCCGCTGTCGCCCGCGGCAGGGTAGATTTGCGCGGCGGCCAGGGTCGCATTGCCAGGCGTATAGAGCGCGCCGGCCTTGTAGAAACGCAGGTCGCCGCTGCTGCGCAAGACCAGTTCATCGACGCCTTCGCGCAGCACGGCCAGCGGCGTGCCCGAATTCTGGATAATGTTGCCTTGCGCGCCGATATTGAATTCATTGGCGATATCGATCAGGCCCGCCTCGAAGCGCATCGACGAATCCCTGGCGACCGCAGGTACGCCCAGCACGCCGCGGCCATTGCCCGCATTTTTCGAGCCGCGGATGGGGTTGGGCATGATGTGGGCGTCGAGCTGCAGCCGGCTGCTGCCGGCCAGGCGCACATACGGCGCGGAAAACCTGACCTGGCGCCCCACATTGCTGTCGGGTAAGTCCCCCTTGGCCAGGCCCAGGCCAGTGGCGGTCAGGCGCAGGCTTTGCGCCAGCGCCAGTTGCACATCGCCATCGATGCTGATCAAGCCATTCGCCAGCAGGGACAGGTTGTCGAAACCACCGGCCTGCACCTTGTCCACCCCCAGCCGTGCGCGGCCGTACACGAGGGCCGCGTCCGCCTGGCCCGCCTTGGCGTCGACAGCCAGCGCGCTGCCGCCCTGTTCCTGCGCCAGCACCAGTTCGCGCGCCACGCGCACCGCGTCCGTGACGGTGTTGCCGAACATGGTATTGCGGTCGGTCGGACCGTAATTCGGCGTTTCCAGGTTCAGCGCCAGGGTGCCACCCGCCGCGCCCGCCGCACCGGCATGCGCGCGCAGGGTGCCGTCGGCAAAGATGCCGTTGTAGGAGCTGAGGGCGATGGTGCCGCCATTACCGCCCACCAGGGCATGCGGCTGGCCCGGCAAGTCCAGGGTCAGCTGCGCGCCGCTGGCGTCGAGCACGGCGCCGGGACGCACGATGACGAAGGCGTCGGCCGCGTCGATCTGCAAGGCGTCGAGCTTATGCCTGGCGCCGATCTCGATGGTGCCGCCATTGCCCACCTTGCCATAGCGCTGGCCGCGCGCGTCGACTGCCAGCGCCCCCTGTCCGGCCACGTCGAGTACCGCTTGTGCGCCGATCCAGATCGAGGTAGGCGTGGCCGTGCCATTGGCCAGGTTGGGGAAATCCTTGTTGCCCAGGTTGCCCGGCAAGACAGAGATCTTGCCGCCGGCCGCCTGCAGGCGGCCATCGATGGTGATCTGCGCATTGCCCGTCAGGCTGATGCTGCTGCCCGGATCGACCTTGATCACGGCGTCCTGGCCAACGATCAGGGCCGAACGCGCTTCCAGGCTGCCCGCATTCAGGCTCAGGCTGGCGCCGGCACGCTGGCCCATGCTGGCCTTGCGCGCATCTTCCTGATACAGGGCCGGCAGCCACTGCGCCAGCACGGCGGCCGGGTCTTGCCCGCCGCGCGTCGCATGCAGCGCGGCCGTCTCGGCGCCCAGCAGCGGCATGTTGACCTCGATCTGCGCGCCATCGCGCACCACCAGGCCATCGTGGCCGCTGACGGCATAGTTGGCAAAGCCCGTCTGGAATAGCGGCGTATCGAGCTGCAGCAGCGGCTTGACGGCCACCTCGCGCGGCAATACCTGGCCGGCGGCGATCAAGGTGCCGCTCGGCAGCACCAGATCGGTGGCCGCCACCTTGCCCGCTTCGTAGCGCACGGTGAGCGGCACGATCGGTATGCCGTTGGGGAAGACGGCGGCCGGCAGCACATAGCCGGCGTCGATACCCGAGATCGAGACCACGACGTTGCCGGCCAGCAGCTTGGCGCCGCCAGACACCACCCGGCCATTTTTTAATTGCACCGAGGTAGCCGGCGGCACGGTCCATTCCGCAGCCGTGGTGATCGGCTGGGCGAACAGGGGCTGGGCCCGCTGCGGTGCAGCCTGGCCCGGCAGCAGCAGCGTCAAGGTCAGGTTCACGTCGAGCGGGATGATTTCCCCCGCCAGCACGCGGTAGTCCTGGCCCAGGCGCAGGTTCAGGCCGGAAGCCTGGCCGGCAGCCAGCACATCGCCGCCATTCGCTGCGCCGCCGATGCTGACCACGCCGCCATGTTCAATCTTCAGGCTGCCGCCGCCCTTCACGCCATAGCCGCGCAGTTCGCCATTCAGACTCAGTACGCTCGCCTGCGGGGAGCCGTTTTTCGGCACGTTGGTGATGAGGGAAATATCGCCGCCCTTGCCGCCATTTAACTTGCCTGTTTCCAACAAGGCCGCACCGGACGACACATCGATCACGCTGCCGGCCGCCAGGCTGATATCGCCCGTGCTCTTCAGGCTGACCTTGCCGCCGTTCACATACGGCAAGCCGGCCATCAGTTCGGGATCGCTTTCCAGGTTGCTCCACAGGCCACGCGCATCGAGGTGCACGCCGGCGGCCACGCTGATGCCATCGACATAGCCTTGCGGCACCACCTGCAGCAGGGGGGCATCGAACCATTGCTTGCTGCCTTCCGGCAGGCGCGCCAGCACGTTGCCCAGCGCGATGCTGCCGCCGCGCGCCGTCAGGCCCGCGCTGACCTTGACCTCGTTCGCGTGCAGGCCGATGGCGCCGCCGTTGGTGACCGTCACGGCGCTATCGACATGGATGCCGCCGCGCGCATATACCTGCAACTGGCCCAGCTCCAGGCCGTTGAGCCAGCCCGCATCCATGCTCAGCTGCCCTTGCCGTTCCGCCGGCAAGGCGTCGCCCAGGTCCAGGCTGGCGGCCAGCGGCTTGAGACCTTGCACGATATTGATTTCGGTCATCACGGCCTGGGGATTTTGCCGCAGCCGGTTACTCTCGGCATCGAAGGACGGCATCAGCTTGCCGATCGCCAGCTGGCCCGCCAGCGCGGCCGCCGTTTGCGCCTGCGCATACCCATCCTGGCCCGCGTCGCGCGAACGCTGCTGGCGCTGGCCCTGGAATACGCCGGTGTCGATATCGCCTTCCAGTACGGCGGAGGCGGTGGCCACCACCACGCGGCCCGCATCGCGGCCCACCGTATAGCCATTTTCCAGGCGTTCCCGGGCGCCGATCAGGGGGTTGTAGAACGATTCCGTGGTGTTCGCGCCCCAGCGTGCATGGCTTTGCTCATAGCCCTTGTACAAGCCCGTGTAGCTGGCGTCGCCGGGCGCCGTGGACAGGCGCACCATTTGCCCGTCGGCGTCCTTGAGCCAGGTCTGTTTCACCAGGCCCGTCTGCACGTCGAGCGTACCGCCCGCGATATTGATGCTGGAGCCGGCGCGCGTCAGCACTTCGCCGCCGCCAAAGATCACGCTGCCGCCCTGCGCCGCCCACTCGCCCACGCCATGGCCGGTGGTATTGAGGTAGCCACTCACTTCCAGCAAGCCGCCCGCCGTGTACCAGCGGTCGGTCGGGTAATCGTTGGTGCCGGCCGGTACCAGCACCAGGTCGCGCCGGTCAACCCATACATCGCTGTTGTTCAGGTATTTGGCATCGCGGCTGACGGATGCGTCGCGCTGTTCATTGCCCTGCACGTTGACCAGCACATTGTTGCCGGCCATCGCCACCTTGACGCCCACCGCGCCCGAGACATCGATGCGCGCGCGATCGCTGAGCTGCGTGCGGTGCACGGCGTCGGCCAGCACCTGGCCGCCCGTGGCCAGGGTCAGGCTGTCGCCCTGGAACTCGATGTCACCGCCCGACTTGATCCGTACCAGCGACTGGTCGCGCCGGTCCGCCAGGCCCTCGCTGCTACGTTCGGACGCTTTCAGCAAGGCATCGCGTTGCACGTCGAGCGCCGTGGCGCCGCTGTCATCGAGCACGATGGCGTTCACGCCACCGGCCGCCAGCGTCACCTTGCCATCGCTGCCGGCCGCTTCCAGGTGCAGGGTGCCGCGCGTGGTGACGGACGTGCTCGACAACAGCACGCCTTGCTGGCCCACCTGCTTGCCCGTCAGCGTGACATCGCCGCCCATGGCGCTGACCAGGCCCGCGTTGCGCACGGCGCCGGCCAGGCTGGCGTCATGGAAGACAGGCGCCACCTCATTGCCGCGTGTACTGGCATCCTGGTTGCTGTCGCTGCCCACGCCTTTGCGGATGACGAAGGCATCGCCGGCCGCCAGGGTCGCCTGGCCGCCAGGCGTGCTGATCTCGCCCGCGTTGTCTACCTTGCGCCCGGCCAGCAGCACATAGCCGCCGCCCTCCGTGACGGAGCCGGGCGTGCGCGTGGCGAGGCGCGCGCCCATTTCGACGGTGACGTCGCCTTCGGCCTTGCCATGCGCATAGCTGCTGGCCGCCACCAGCAAATCATTGGCCAGGGTCGGCACGGGCGAGGCGCCCACCACGTCGCCATAAATGCCCTTCCTGAATTGCGCGTCGCTCATGCCCACGGCGGCGGCCACCAGGCTGCGCGTATCGACCTGGCTGCTGCCGGAAAAAACGATGCCGTTGCGGTTGACCAGCATCACCGTGCCATCGGCCTTGATCTGGCCCTGGATCTGGCTGGGACGGGCCAGCGGATCGTTGATGCGGTTGAGTACCGACCAGTTCGCCTGCTGGTCGAATTGCAGGGTGGTGTGCTGGCCGATATTAAAGGTTTCCCAGTTCAGGATAGCCTTGTCGGCCGTCTGCTTCACGGTGACCAGTGTCTTGCCGCCGGCCTGCGTCTGCGTGGGTCCATTCGCGTTGAGCCAGCCCGCCGTCAGGCTGTTCGTATCGACCTGCAAACCACCTTCCACGAGTCCCTCCGGCAGCTTAGAGCCGGTAGCCAGCGCGGCCTGGCGCGCCGCCTGCTGGGCGGCCTGCTGCACGGCGATGGCGCGCGCGGCCAGTTGCAGGTTGTTCAGGGAATTTTGCAGCTGCGCATAGGCTTTTTGCTGCTGCGCCAAGGTATTGTCCGGCGCGATGATGGCCTGGCCATTCGGCAAACGTCCGGTGGCGGTGGCAGTGCCCTGGTTGGCGCCCTTGCCGGCGAACCACGCGCCACTGAACGGCTGCGGCGTCTGCGCCTGCGCGCCGCCCGCCTGCAGCAGCATGGCGATGGCCAGCGCCAGCGGTTTCAAGCGCACCTGGCGCCCGTTACGGCTATCCGCCATGGCGGAGGAGGATGCGTGTTTCGTGACCGACTTGCTTCGCTGCATGGCGACATTCCCTTTTCATGTTCCGTTGCTGACCAATATCGCGAGCTGGCGCATGGCCTCCCAAGGCGGGCGGCAAACACTGTTTCGCGGCTTCCAGCAGCATTGACAGAAGCGGACAGGCGGGACTGCAAAAGGTCATGAAAATGTCATAATTGACGTGGCACCGGCTCCTCGTCAGCCAAACAGCACGATGCCGCCGGGCAAACGCGTCACGCGCGCGCCATACACATCCTGGATCAGGGTGATCACATCATCGAGCCGGTCCAATGAGAAACTGGCCTGCACACGATTTTTTCCCAAGGCATCGCCCCGCAGGATCAGCTTGCCGGGGCGGTAGCGATTGACTTCTTCCACCACCTCGGCCAGGGTGCTTTGCTTGAACACCAGCAAGCGCTGGCGCCAGGCACTGACGTCGCCGCCCTTGGCCGTGCGCGTGACGCCGAACTGGCCAGGCCGGTAGCGCAGTTGCTCACCGGCAGCCAGTTCCACATCGTTGCCCGGTTGCGCGATGCGCAATCGGCCCGCCAGGCAAGTAACGCACACGTCCAGTCCAAACAGGCGGATATTGAAACGCGCGCGGTCTGCCGAGACAACGCCATTGCCCGCGTGCACGCGCAAGCGTGCCGCGCCGCGCAAGCCGGCCTGGAATTGCGCCTCACCGGCCAGCAGCACCAGGGCCGCCGCGCCATTTTCCAGCGGCGCCGCATCGATGCGGGTCTGCGTATTCATCTGCACCAGCACGCCGCCGTCGAGCGCCACTTCACGCTGCTCGCCAGTGCCGGTGGCATAGTCGGCGCCCAGGCCCGCCACGGCCGGCCATATATCGAGCGGCGGGCGCAACACCAGCAAGCCCAGCGAGGCAGCCACGGCGCCGCCCAGGAAGGCGCGCCGCGCCAGGCGCACGGGCGGTTTCTGCTGCGCCCGCTGAACGGCGCGCGCGGCCGGCGCCATCGCCCTCCATACGGCGCGCGCCTCGGCAAAGGCGCTGGCGTGCGCACGGCTGCGCGCGCACCAGTGGCGAAACACTTGCGCATCGCGTTCGCTGACCTGGCCTGTATCGAGCCGCACTACCCACGCTTGCGCTTCTTGCTGGATGACACTCATATCGTCTTCCACTTCGTATTGTTCAGTCATGCTGTTTAGACGTTTTTCCGGCGCCGGGACCGAAGCGTTGGATGAAATCGCGCCCCGTGCGCGCGCAGCAATGTTCCAGGCCGGCGCGCAATTCCTTTTCCACCGTGCGCGCTGAAATGCCAAAGCGCAGGGCGATGTCGCGATGCGGCAGTTGATCGACGCGGGCCGCGATAACGATGGCGCGGCGGCGTTTCGGCAATTCCTGCAAGGCCCGCTCCAGCTCCTCGAGTTCGGCGCGTGCGCTGAAGCTGCGTGCCGGATCGGCCAGTTCATCGGCCATTTCGTACAAATCGTCGATCTCGGGCAGGCTGAGCAGACGAGCATTATCGCGTCGCTGGTCTTCCGCAACGTTAATCGCGATGCGCATTAAATAAGCAGACGGATAACTGACCGCTTCCGGCGCGTTCATTTTTTCTACCCGTAAATAGGTTTCATGCAGCGCATCATTCGCCAGGTCTTCCGACCCCAGGCGGCGCTGCAGATGGCGGCGAAACTGTCCGTAGCGTTCCAGGAACAGCTTGACCAAGGTGGCTTTCAGCAGTTCAGGCATGCTCAGCCTGCTCCAAGATACGGCGCGCAGTCGGCGCCCGGATCTGGCCGCGGCGTCAATAAAATCGTCAGCGGCTGCGCCAGGCCCAACGGCGGCGCGCCATCCATCAACAGACTGCGCAAACGCTGCAGCACGGCGCGGTCGCGCTGTTCCACGCCGCTGGACTCGAGCACATGCACGTCGCGCACCTTGCCCCGTTCATCTAGCCATAACTGGAACGCCAGGCGGTAGCGGCCAAACGCGTCGGGATGCAAACGGCACAGGGCGCGCGTGAGCGAACGCTGCAAGATGGCGGCATAAGCTTGCCATGAGGCGGTAACAGGCGCCGGCTCGGCGGATGCCAGCGGCGCCGCCGTCTGCCCTTCCGGCAACGCCAGCAAGGTAAACGCATTGCTGCCGCTGAAACGCGCGCTCAATTGGGTACCGGCCAATAGATGCTGCAGCGCTTCGGCTGGCGTCCATACACCATGCACGGGCGAGGCCAGACGGCCCGCCGCCAGGCTGCTATTGACCAGCACGGAATAACCGGTCAATTCGCCGAACGCCACCAGCGCCGTCTCGAGCGGCTGCGCGGGCAAGTCAAAGCGCATGGTGGCCGACTTGTGCGTATCGGCGCCATCCCCCGCGCCCACGGCCGGCCCGGCGAATGTCATCATGGTCATCCATGTCATCAACAGGCAGGCGGACAAGGTCAGGCCATGCTCGCTTGTCGTGCGGCGGTGGGTTCGTGTCATTGTTCAGGTAAATCAACGAAAAAGCCTGCATATGAAGTATCTTTTCTGCAATTTTTGAGCAGAATGGCAAGATAGTATCTTCATAAAATGACAACTTCGTGACACGATGATCATGGATAAATACAGTGTGTCATCATTGCGACATATGACTTTGTTATCCTATTCCTGGTGCACTAGCGTCCCTATCCATGTCCGCGAGGAGTTGTATGCCACGCCTTTTCTCCGCCTTGTTTGTGTCATGCTGCCTGGCCAGCACAGCCTTGCCCGCGCAGGCGGATGAGCACACCGTCATCGTCAAGCCCTCCGATAGCGGCAAGGGCTGCGTGGAAGTCGAGCTACAAGGCAAGCGCGAGCAATCGATATCTTGCCTGAATGAAAAACTGCAGCCGCCGGCGAATACGACGGATCGGCGGCCACCCACCTTGTCGGGTGCGGAAGAGACCATCCAGCGGCCCTCGAACCAACTCGGCCTGTATAACCGCGCCGCCCTTGAACACCGCATGGGCAATGCCTTCGGCAAGTCGCTCGTGCCGCAACGGCCCAGCACACCACCACCCGCCAGCCCGCTGGTCCCGGCGCATTAGCCACATCGGCAACGCACAGTCCATTTGCGCTGTCAAGATTGCGCAATCGCGCCGATTGCGTATCATTCCAGGCTTGATCGCT
>Ga0066798_10000695_pt1 | contig 16095 bp, 13 predicted proteins | sample PersoiDNA2013203_FD_70961 | JGI IMG/M metagenome (GOLD analysis project Ga0066798, IMG submission 70961) | Permafrost soil microbial communities from the Arctic, to analyse light accelerated degradation of dissolved organic matter (DOM) -... | ecosystem: Environmental > Terrestrial > Soil >...
GCCAGCGCCGGCCGGATCACGGCCGTGGTGCCGTACTACGCCTACGGCCGGTCGGACAAGAAGGATCAGCCCCGAGTCCCCATTACGGCTCGCCTTATCGCCGACATGCTCACGGTCGCCGGAGCCAACCGGCTGTTGACGGTCGACCTCCATCAGGGCCAGATCCAGGGCTTCTTCAACATCCCGGTGGACGAACTGACGGCCGTCCACCTGCTCTCCGGCCATTTCCGCCAGAAGCAGATAGAGAATCTCGTTGTCGTAACGGACCTCGGCTTCGCCAAACGAGCCCGCACCTTCGCCCAGCTACTGAATGCTCCGCTGGCGATCGTGGAAAAGCGCCGCATCGGCAACCAGGATCGGACTGAAGTCCTGAATGTCATCGGTGACGTCCGCGGCAAGCGGGCAATCATCGTCGACGACGAGTTCGACACGGGCGGCACCCTCATCCAGATCGTGAACGCTCTGGAGCGCGAGGGCGTGACCGAGATGTACGCCTGTGCCACTCACGCCGTCCTGTCTGGCCAGGCGGTTGAGCGCATTGCTGAGTCCGCCCTGCGCGAGGTTGTGGTCACGGACTCCATCCCAATTCCTCCGGAGAAGCGCGGCGGCAAGATCAAGGTCATCTCTCTGGCCCCCTTGATTGCCGAGGCGATCGTCCGCATTCATCGCGGACAGTCCGTCGGTGCCCTATTCACGAGCGAGGTCCACGTCACTCAGGAGATGCTCCTGTGGGATGTGGACAGCGACTCAGGGAGACCGGCAGCCGGCGGCAACGGGCAATCACCGGCTGGCGCGGGCCCCCAGACGTACACAGAGACGACTACCGACGACGTTCCGGAAGAACGATGACGCTCCAGCTTCACCGACCCGACGGCCGCGGCGGGCTCGTCCCCTCGCCCCCACCCACAGGCCGAAACGACGATTGGCGGAAGGACCTCCGCTCGCGTCGGTGGCGCGTCGCCCGATTGGGCAACACGGAGATGAACCCCACCTCAACCCTCGTGGCCGTGGCGTTCTGGCTCGTTCTGGCCGGGCTGACCTTCGGGCTGCTGGTGTGGGGCTACGGTTCGCATTTCTGGCACTGACCAGTCTCCCGCGACGCCAGAGTTCTGCCGCCGCCTCCCACTGGCCTATACTTTCGGCCCAGCCTGCGGTAGGACCGTGAGGCTGCAATCGGTCGGCGCCGAGGGGCGTCGCCGCCTCAGCCGAGGTTCTGGCCAACCGCCCGCACTGCGGGCCTCAAACGAACGTGAGCCCCAATGCTTGGCTTCCTGAGCCGCTTCGTCGACTCGAATGACCGGGAGCTCCGGCGGATCCAGCCCCTCGCGGACCGGATCAACGAGCTGGAACCCGAAATGCTGGCCCGCTCCGACGAGGAGATTCGGGCCTTCGTCGATGGCATTCGCGACGAGATCCGCGAGGCCGGCGAACCCGAGGAGCCGTCGGAAGACGAGCGCCACCACCCGGACCTGGAGCGCCGGCGCGAGCTGATCAAGTCTCGACACAAACGCGAGAACGACCGGCTCCAGGAAGCCATGGACGATGTCCTGCCCGAGGTCTTTGCCGCCACGCGTGTGGCCATGCAGCGGTCCCTGGGCATGCGGCATTTCGATGTCCAGATGCTGGGCGGCATAGTGCTCCACCAGGGCCGGGTCGCTGAGATGCGGACCGGCGAGGGCAAGACCTTTGCCGCGACGCTCGCCGCAGCGCTCAACGCGCTGACGGGCCGTGGCGTCCACGTCGTGACTGTCAACGACTACCTCGCCCGCCGCGACGCCCAGTGGATGGGGCCCGTTTATCGCTTCCTCGGCCTGTCTGTGGGCATCATCACCCACGACACGTCGTATCTGTTCGAACCGGGCTACCCCACGACTGATGAGCGGCTCCTGAACCTTCGGCCGTGCTCGCGCGCCGAGGCCTACGCCGCCGACATCACCCACGGCACTAACAACGAGTTCGGCTTCGACTACCTCCGCGACAACATGGTCGTGGAGCTGGATCAGCGGGTGCAAAAGGAGCGCTTCTTCGCCATCGTCGACGAGGTCGATAACATCCTCATCGACGAGGCGAGAACGCCACTGATCATTAGCGGCCAGGCCGAAGAGTCCGCCGACAAGTACTTCCTCTTTGCCCGCCTCGTCCCGCGTCTGGTCGCTCGACCCGAAGGAGCGGAAGAGGGCGGCGACTACTTCATCGACCTTAAAGAGAAAGCCGTATCGCCGACCGAGGAAGGCATCACCAAGATGGAGCGGCTCCTCGGCGTCCAGAACATGTACGACGAGGATCCCACCCTGGCGCGCTACTTCGAGTCGGCCCTCAAGGCTCACGCTCTCTTCAAACGCGACCGCGACTACATCGTCAAGGACGGCGAAATCATCATCGTCGACGAGTTCACCGGCCGGCAGATGCCCGGCCGACGTTGGAGCGAGGGTCTTCACCAGGCCATCGAAGCCAAAGAGGGAGCGCGTGTCCAGCGCGAGCAGGTCACCCTGGCGACGATCACCTTCCAGAACTACTTCCGCCTCTACAGCAAGCTGGCCGGCATGACCGGCACGGCCATGACCGAGGGCGAAGAACTCCACAAGATCTACAAGCTCGAAGTCGTCGCCATTCCAACGCACCGGCCCATGATCCGAGAGGACGACTCGGACCTTGTCTTCCGCAATGAGAACGGCAAGTTCGCCGCCCTGATTGACGAGATCGTCGAGCTGCACGAGCAAGGACGCCCCGTCCTGGTCGGCACAGTCTCGGTCGAGAAGTCCGAGCGGTTGGCCGAGATGCTCGCTCGCCGCGGCATCCAGCACGAGGTCCTCAACGCCAAGTTCCACGACAAGGAGGCCCCGATCGTTGCCCAGGCCGGCCGGACTGGGGCCGTGACCATCGCCACGAACATGGCCGGTCGCGGTACCGACATCCTGCTCGGCGGCAACCCTGCCGGCCTCGCTTCGGAGATGCTCCATCGCCGCGGCCTCAACCCGGCCGAGGTGGACAAGGAGACATACGACGAAGCTCTGGCCGAAGCCAAGCGCATCTGCGACGAAGGCCACGAGCGCGTCGTAACCGTCGGCGGACTCCACATCATCGGCACAGAACGACACGACTCGCGCCGCATCGACAACCAGCTTCGCGGGCGCGCCGGTCGCCAGGGCGACCCGGGCTCTTCGCGCTTCTATCTCTCGCTCGAAGACGATCTCATGAAGCGCTTCGCCTCCGACCGTATCGCGGGCATCATGGAGCGCTTCGGTCTCGAAGAGGACATGGCGATCGAGTCACGCCTCGTCTCGAAGACCATCGAGAGCGCCCAGACTCGCGTCGAGGGCTACAACTTTGACATCCGCAAGCGCGTTGTCGATTTCGACGACGTCATCAACAAGCAACGCGAGACCATCTATGAGGAGCGCGACAAAGTCATCCGCAATGAAGACCTGACGGACACGATTCAGGCCTTCGTAGACGAAGAGATCGACGCCATCGTCGACAACCATCTTTCGTCGGCCCTGCCGATGGACGAGTGGAACATGGCCGCCCTCGTCGCGGCCGTGGACGCGCTGGGCCTGGGCGGCCCCGAGACCACCGAAGACGCCCTGTGGGGCCACCACAACCGCGACGCCATCGCACTGCTTCTCAAGGACCTGGCGGCCGAGAGGCTCGAGCAGAAGGACGCGGAGAACGCCTTCGACTGGGCCCTCATTGAGCGGCTCGTTCTTCTTCGGACGATCGACTCCGTCTGGATCGAGCATCTGACCGAGATCGACGAACTACGCCAGGGCATCGGCCTGCGCGGGTTTGCCCAGGAAGAGCCGCTCAACGCCTTCAAGAAGGAGGCGTACGGCCTTTACCAGGAGATGCGCCAGCTGATCCGGCACCAGGTCGCGACCACGATTTTCCGCGTCTCGATCGTTCGCCAGCCGGCGCAGCCGCCCGCAGATGGAACCAAAGCTGCGACCGAGGAGCCCGGTTCGGGCGGCGAGGGCAGCCCGGACGGCATCGGCAGCGCGGCCGGCGCGCCCAAATTCGCCGGGCGGCCGCTACCCAAGGCGCTGCCACAGGGACAGCCCTCTGGTGGCGCCACAAACACGGCTGCCGCGGGTGGCAAGAACAGCAAGGGCGGCGAGGTTCGGCCCGGCTACTCTCCGGCGGGCGTTCGGATGGGCCGCAACGACACCTGCTGGTGTGGCTCGGGTCAGAAGTACAAGAAGTGCCACGGGAGCTAGGAGGAGTGGGGCGGCAGATAACGCGGCAACCCCGTCACACGGGGCCCCGTCTGACTCTTGGGGAGAGACTCAGGGACCTCTTGCTCGTGGTCCTCGCCTTGATCGTCGGCGCCACGGCTGTGATGGCCGGCACGGCCTTCCGAATCTGGCAGGTGGGGCAGCAGGACGGCCGGCGCCACGTCGACGCGATCGTGGTCCTCGGCGCGGCCCAGTACAACGGCCGGCCCTCCGACGCCCTTGCGGCGCGCCTAGACCAGGCCATCGCCCTCTACAAAGACGGCTACGCCACGTACCTCATCACGACCGGTGGCAACCTTCCCGGCGACCGGACGACTGAGGCCGAAGTCGGACACCGTTACGCCGTCAAGAGGGGCGTGCCCGAATCGGCCATCCTCATGGAGAACACCGGCCACTCCACTCTCGACTCGATCCAGCACGTTCGCGCCATCTTTGTTGCCCGTGGCCTCCGGACGGCCCTGTTCGTGTCCGACCGAAGTCATATGCTTCGCGTCCTGCGGCTCGCCCAGGACCAGGGCATCGAGGCTTGGGCGTCGCCCACGTCGACCAGCCCGGACGACATCGACTCGGACCTGATCTACAGGTCGATGATCCACGAGGTCGGCGCGATGGGCTACTACATGCTCGTCGCCGAGGATCCGGACAGCTCCACGGCCGCGCCCGGCATATCGGGCCAATCGGCCGGGCCAGTGCGTTCGCCGGCGCAGTAGGTTTCAGCCGCGCCCGGCGCTTCGGGCCGAGTCGGACCGTCCGACGGGCCCACCTCCTGCCCCCCACCTCCTGCCCCCTCCGACCCGACCCCGACCGCAGTCATCCGCAACCGCCTGGTACCGAATGGCGCGCGACTCTGGCCCTGCACGGGCATTTTCCGCTGACCGCCCCATTTTGCCTCTTGGCTACGCTCAATTGAGACCGTATACTCCGCCCATAGACGGTCGTGCAGAGCCTGTTTCTCGGCCCGACTGAGGGGAAACGTGCAGTCACACTGAGGAGAGAGTTGAAGCAGGCAGAGGAAGCGGCCTTCATCGATCTCATCGCCTGCGAGCGTGATTGCCGCTCCTGCAGTTATGCGGCGGCGCTCGACTGCGATGGCAACTGCGGTGTCTGCCCCCACAACATCTATTGCCCATGCGTGAACCCCGTCGTCGCCCGGAGCAAGAGCGCGCTGCGCTTGATTGAACTCCGCCCGATCCTTCTGCAGGACGCGAGAGGCCGCTCCTAGTGGAGCCGGCCGAAATCCGCGACCTGGTCATGAGGATCCAGGCGACATCGGGGCGTCTTTGACCTCGCTACGAAGGAAGACCGTCTAGCCAAGCTGGACGGAGCCGTTGGCGAGCCTGGTTTCTGGGACGACCAGCGGGCTGCGAAGAAGACGCTCCGTGAAGCCGAGGGACTTCGCGAAGAACTCGAACTCTGGCGAGACCTGGAATCGCGCGCCCAGTCGACGCTGGAGTTGCTCGCACTCGCCCAGGAGGAAGACGATCAGAGCCTGCTGGCCGACATCGCCACCGAGGCGGCCGCCCTCGCAGCCAAGTACGGCGTCGCGCGCCGCAACCTGCTCTTTGGCGGTGAGTACGACCAGCGCAATGCTCTCCTGACCATCAGCGCCGGAGCGGGCGGCACCGAGGCCACCGATTGGGCCGAGATCATGCTGCGGATGTACCTCCGCTGGGCCGAGCGTCACCGCTTCGCCACCGAGATCCTCGACCAGACCGAGGGCGAGGAAACGGGCGTCAAGAGCGTCACCGTCGCAATCGATGGCCGCTACGCCTACGGCTATCTCAAGGCGGAGCGCGGCGTCCACCGGATGGTCCGGATCAGTCCTTTCGACTCGCAGAAGCGCCGCCACACGACGTTCGCCCTGGCGGAGGTGCTGCCTGAGGTTGAAAGTGACCTTGAGATTGAGCTGAACTGGGATGAGATCCGCGTGGACACATTCCGCGCTACCGGGGCGGGCGGCCAGAACGTCAACAAGACCGACTCAGCGGTCCGGCTTACCCATCTGCCCACGGGCGTCGTTTCGCAGAGCCAGAATGAACGGTCGCAGACGCAGAACAAGGAGACCGCTGCCAAGCTGCTGCGGGCCCGACTGCTGCAGCGAGCGGTGGAAGAGCATGAGGCCACGCTCCGCAAGCTGCGCGGCGAGCACGTGGAGGCGGGCTGGGGCAACCAGATCCGCAGCTACGTCCTGCACCCCTACCAGATGGTCAAGGACCACCGAACTGACGTCGAGACAGGCAACGCCGCGGCCGTCCTGGACGGGGACCTGGATCTCTTCATGCAGGCTGAGCTTGAGCGCGAAGCGACGGGCCTCGTCGTCGTTGAGGATGGGCCCCGCCCGGTGGGCAGGTAGCGTGGCCGTCTACTACCGGCCGCCCCGCCGCGCCGAGCTTGCGGACTGCGCCCTCGTTTGGTACTCGGCGGTCGATGACTACATGGCCCGCCTGGGACGGCCGCTGCCGTCGCCATACCTCGACCCATTGATGGCCCTATTCGACCACCTGCTGACGACTGACCCGGAGCGGTTCCTGGTCGCCGCTAGACAGCCCGAGCCCAGCAGCTCGGACGCCGGCTCGCACGCAAAAGAGCAAGTCATCGGGTTCGGCATCGCTGCCCAACGCGAGAACGTCTGGTTCCTCTCGCAGCTGTACGTTCTGCCGTCGGAGCAGCGCCACGGCATCGGCCATGCCCTGTTGAGTCGGATCTTGCCCTCACTGCCCAGCTCACTGCCCGGCGGCTCGGGACCCGGCGACTCGGGGGCGGGCGAGATCACGGCTACCACGGCTACCACGGCTACCACGGCAGCCAACGACCTTGCGCCCGAACAGGCACCCGGCCCCACTCCCGAACTGCGTCTTGGGGTGCTTGCCACCTGCACGGACTCCGCCCAGCCCGCCTCCAGCGGCCTATACGCGAGGTACGGCATGGTGGCGCGCATGCCCGTCTTCAACCTGGTCGGCACACCCAAGACTCCAAGCGTGCTGCCGCCCCTGCCGTCAGGCATCGAGGCGGTCACCTTCGGCCTGACCGACCCCTCGGCCGCCATAGACGCGATTGATCGGAAAGTGCTCGGCTTTGCCCATCCGCTCGACCACCGCCACCTCCGCGCCAGCGGCCGGACCGGTTTCTTGTACAGGGCGTCGGGCGGCGAGCCCATTGGCTATGGCTACAGCTCCGAGGCCGGCCGGTTTGGTCCGGTGGCACTCCTCGACGACACCCTCATGGCCCCCGTTCTCGGGCACCTGATCGCTGCCATCAAGCCACGCGGCGCGACCAGCGCCTGGGTTCCCGGGGCCAACGATCGGGCAATGGTTGCCCTCCTTCGCGCCGGCCTCCGCATCGAAGGATTTCCGGCCCTGCTTGGCTGGACGCGACCATTCGGCGCCTTCGACCGCTACCTGCCCGCCAGCCTGGCTCTGCTATGACGCTGGGCGTCGCCACCAAGCCTGTCGCCACCAAGCCGGCGCATCGGTGCTAGCCTCAACTCCACTGTGAGCGTGGCACCTTCCGGATCCAACCCCAGCCAGATCCGCGATTCGGACCCACCGGCGGAGACTGCGCCCGACCCGAAGCCGCTCGGGGCAATGGATACGGCCGAAAAACCGGCTCAGTCGGCTCGACAGGCCCGACCCGTGGCGCGCGCCGTCAAGCGGCCCGCCATGGGCACGGCGAAACCAGCCGCTCGCCCTGAGGAACGCGTCACGAATCGCGTTGTCCTGGCGATGCAGGGCGTGACCAAGTCCTACCCCAACGGCCGAGTGGCTCTCCGGGGCGTGGACCTGATCATCCCCGAGGGCGATTTTGTCTTCCTCGTAGGGCCGTCCGGCGCGGGCAAGTCCACGGTCATCAAGCTCGTGATTCGAGACGAGCTAGCCACCAAAGGCTCCGTGCTCCTCGACGGTCGGGACCTGGGCAAGCTCAAACGGCGCGACGTGCCCAAGATCCGTCGCAAGATCGGCATCGTCTTCCAGGACTTCAAGCTTCTGCCCAGTAAGTCCGTGCGCGACAACGTGGCCTTCGCTCTGGAAGTCATCGGCACGCCACGCCGCGAGATCACTCCGGCCGTCGATCGGGCGCTACGAGTCGTGGGACTCACCGGCCAGGCTGACCAGCTGCCAAGCCAGCTCTCCGGCGGCGAACAGCAGCGCACCGCCATCGCCAGGGCTCTGGTCCACAACCCCCGCCTTTTCATCGCCGACGAACCTACCGGCAACCTCGACCCGCTCATCAGCTGGGAAATCATCCAGCTCCTGCTCCGAATCAATGAGATGGGCGTCACGGTCCTCATGGCCACTCACAACGCCGAGGTCGTGACGGCCGTTCGCAAGCGCGTCGTCGCTCTCGAGGACGGACGCATCGTTCGCGACCAGGTCGCCGCCGCCTACGAGCGAGAGGGCTAGATGATCGCCTTCATCGCCTTCAGCTTCCGTCGTGCCTGGCAGGGCTTCCGCCGCAACGGTCTTATGAGCGTCGCGGCCACGGCCACGATGGTGTTGATGCTCGTCCTCCTGTCGAGTCTGATGATCCTGCTCACGGGCCTCAACGCCACCCTCAAGTCGGTTGAGGACGAAGTCCAGGTCGTGGCGTACATGCGGGACTCCGCCCCCCAGTCGGAAATCTCCGACCTGCAGACTTCACTTCGGAACATGCCCCAGGTGACCCAGGTCGGCTATGTCTCAAAGGACCAGGCGTACAACGACTTCGTGACCCGCCATCCCGACCAGGTCGATGTCATAAAATCGTTGCCAAACAACCCGATGCCGGCCTCGTTGCGCATCAATCTGCGAGACCCCAAGGACTACGTTGACGTTGCCGCCTACCTCAAGAACAATCCTGGCGTTGAGCGCGTCCTCAACATAAAACAGACGGTCGATCAGATGGTCACGGTCATCAATGTTCTCCGCGTGGGCGGTGTGGTGATCCTCCTCGTCGTCGGTCTGATCGTGCTCTTCATCATCGTCAACACGATTCGGTTGGCCGTTGTCTCCCGAGCCGACGAGATCGAGATCATGCGGCTGGTAGGCGCCTCCGACGCTTTCATTCGCTGGCCTTTCGTCTTCGAAGGCGCGATCGTCGGCCTTCTTGGCGCGTTAATCACGATCGGCCTGCTCTTCCCAATCACTGCCCTCGTCTCCCCCTACTTCAAGGTTTTACCCGTCGAAGCCGGCCTGGCCGTCGGGCAAAACATCGCGCTCATCGTACTGGGATCGGGCGTCGGTATCGGCGTCGTAGGCTCGTATTTGTCCGTCCGAAGCTATCTACATCGCTGATCGGACGACCGATCCGCGGGGCTCTTGTCGCGTGAGGTTTCCATCGATGCCGCCTGAGACGTTCCGCAATCGTCCTCACGAGCCCGCGCCACCGGCCCAGTCACCGGAACTCCCGCCCGAAACGATCAGGGGGGCGTCCGACTCGGCCGAGACCTCGCCATTGGCCCCACGCGGCCACCGCAGCGTCGCATCCTCGCGCGTCAGCCTGATCCTTGTGGCCATCCTGGCCGGTAGCGCCCTCTTCGTGGGCGGCTTCTCGCTGGGCTCGCACGTGGCCACCACGCCCGGTACGCCGGCCAGCGAAGAGACGCGCTTCGGCCCCTTCTGGGACGTCTACTCGTTGATCACGAGCAAGTACGCCGGATCGCCCGCGCCGGACCAGGACAAGCTGACCCAGGCCGCCATCAACGGCATGATGCAGAGCCTCAACGACCCGTACTCCTACTACCAGGCCCCGGCCGACTTCCAGAATTCGCTTCTCAACGTCGGTGGTCAAGCCGAGGGCATCGGCGTCCAGGTCAAGCTCCAGTCGGTTGACCCTGCCTCAACGACTGCCTGCTCCAAAATCGGCAACGGCTGCGAACTCGCCGTTGACCACCCCATTCCGGGCTCGCCTGCCGAATCCGCAGGCATTGCGTCCGGCGATGTGATCGTTTCAGTCAACGGCACTTCGCTGGACGGAATGACCATCGATCAGACGACCGCCCTCATTAAAGGCCCCAAAGACACGACGGTCACGTTGGGCCTGGATCGAAACGGCAAACAGCTCCAGCTGGCCATCGTCCGCAAGATTTACAGCCGACCGGAGGTCACAACCAGGACGCTGGCGAATGGTTCCGTGGCCTATATCGCCGTTGCCGGCATGAACGCACCGGCGAGTTCGCAATTCGACCTGGCGCTGCAGAAAGCTCTCGACGCCGGCCAGCGCAACGTCATCCTTGATCTGCGCGGGAACCTTGGCGGATACGTCGCCGATGCGGTCAAGATGGGCAGCGAGTTCATCCCGTCGGGGACGATCGCCTACCAGCAGGATTCTTCCGGCACAACGTCGGAGGTGACAGCAACATCGGGCGGCCGTGCCACCGACGGCTCGGTGCATCTGGTGGTCCTGGTCGATGGCAATACCGCCTCCTCGGCCGAGATCTTGGCGGGCGCCCTTCAGGTACGCGGCGTGGCCAAGCTGGTCGGATCCAAGACCTACGGCAAGGGCGTCGTCCAGGAGTATCTGCCGTTGCCGAACACCTTTGGCGGCATTCACCTGACCGTGGCTCGATGGCTCACGCCGAACAAGGTCTGGATCCAGGGCAAGGGCCTCCAGCCCGATGTACCGGTGAGTCCCGACGGCGCACGAGCTGGCGTGGACCCGGTCCTGGATACGGGACTGCAGCAACTCGGCTTCCCGCCGGAGAGCGGCGCCTCGCCCAGCCCAGGCTCGAGCGTTAGCCCCGTACCGAGCGTGTTGCCGGCCGGCAGTCCCGCACCGAGCGGCAGCTGAGCCGGCGCTTGCGCCAATTCGCTTGGACCCGTACGATGCCAGAGAACGAAAGGAGGTGATGTGCAGTGTCGGATTTGCCGATGCCCTGCACCACCTCGCGAGGATCCGGGCTCTAGAGACCGGCCATCCCGCGGGTGGTGATTAACGCAAGCCGAATGCCGGTCCTTCGGGGCCGGCATTCGTGCGTCCTGCCACCGTAGCCAAACCGAGGAGCCTCGCCGTGGGCGAACAAACCATCGCCCTAAACCGAAAAGCCCGCCACGATTACTCGATCGACGATTCGTTCGAGGCCGGCATCGTCCTGACCGGAACCGAGATCAAGTCGGTCCGGGCGCACAAAGTGACCCTGGCCGGAGCCTACGCGCGCATCGACAGCGGCGAGGCCTGGCTTGTGGGCGCCAACATTTCGCCCTGGGATACTGGGAATCGATACAACCACGAACCCAAGCGACCACGCAAGCTGCTGCTCCACCACAATCAGATCTTGTCCCTGCTCACCAAGACCAAGGCCAAGGGGCAAACCCTCGTCCCGCTCAAGATGTACATCACCGGTCGTGGCATTGCCAAGCTCGAGATCGGCCTAGGCCGCGGCAAGCAGCTCCACGATCGCCGCCACGACATCGCCGACCGCGATGCGGCGCGGGACATGGCCCGGATCCTCGCCGACCCCGACCGCGGCCGGACCCGCACCCGCTAAGCCACGGGCGCGCCAGCCGTCGTCACACCGATTTGTACACCGGCGTCGTAAGGGTTGTGGTAAAAGAAGGCCGATGACAACTGACTCGCTCGAGCCGTTCGAAGGCAACGGCACCAGCGACGGCGGCAACGACGTCCCGCTTGATGCGGCGGCATCGGAGCCGCCGGTTACGGCCGTGTGGATTGCCCCGGAAGCCACGCTCATTGGCGACGCTCTCGCAGCCCCGCCTCCGCCGCCTTCCCCGTCCCGTCGATGGTTCAGGCGCGGTCTTCCGAGAGAGCGGGCCTCGCGGGCCGCGTCGCGCCGTCGCCGGCTCGCCGGTTTCGCGGTTGCCTTTGTGGTCGGTGCTGCCGCAGTTGTCTTACTACTGTGCGCCGCTGCCTTCGGCCTCTCAAACACCTACCGAGACCGAGTTCTGCCTGGAGTGCGCGTAGGCTCGGTGGATCTTTCCGGCCTCACCCGCGACCAGGCCATGGCCAAGCTGCAATCCGGCTACGCCTACCTGGGCAACGGCCTTGTGACAATTACGACCCCGATTGGTACGTCGACCATCAGCTTCCAGCAGGCTGGCCGTGGGCCGGACGTCGAGGCCATGGCGGACGCTGCAATGGCAGTCGGCCACTCAGGTAGTCCCCTTGCCGACGGTCTGAGCGTGGTTCATTCCGCGGCCTTCGGCCAGGACATCCCGATTGTTGTCCAGATCGATCCCACTGCCCTGGCCGAGCGCATTCACGTGCTCGGCCGCACGACGTTGGTCGCTCCGATGGACGCTGTAGCGACAGCCTGGAACGGCAGCTTCAGCTTCACGCCGGGGGCAGCGGGCCTTGAGATAAACGAGATGGCGATGGCAGCGGCGATCATCGACCAGCTTACTCAGGCCGGCGCGGCACCGGGTCTGCAGACCAGCGGCACGTTCGTGACACTGAAACCCCAAGTTAGTGACCAGAACGCCCAGGACGCGATCGCCCGGGCCTGGAAGATGATCGCCAGCGTCCACGTGACTTGGACCACGCCGCCCGCTGCTGCGCCTGCGAGCTGGAAGCCCCGGGACTGGACGATCAGCGCCGATCAGATACGCGGCTGGATCGTCTTCGGAATTCAGCCGGACGGCACATACGCACCGTCTCTCGATCAGGCAAAGATGGCGGCCTACGTCACGGGCTTGTCCGGACGGGTCGGTGTCCCCCCGGTCGAGCCCTGGATCGTTTGGGATCCGTCTGGCAAGCCGGTCAACCTAACCGCAGGCAAGGACGGCCTAGGTGTCGACCCTGCTGGTACGACCTCTGCCGTCTCGGCCTACCTAGATAAGCTCGCGACGGGCGGTAGCACTGCATCGAGCGTAGAGATCGTCACAGCTCCGATCCACCCCCAGATCACCAGCGTCGACAGCCTTGCCAAGATGGTCGTGATCGGCGAATGGACGACCCAGTTCTTCCCGGACATCAGCAATGGCAATGGCAAGAACATCCGCCAGCCTGCCACCAACCTCAACGGGCAGGTAATCAACCCCGGCGCGCAGTTCAGCTTCCTGGGCGCGGTCGGCCCCATCGACTCAGCCCACGGCTTCACGCTCGGCGGCGTGATCCTGGGCGGCAAGAGCGACCACACCGGTGCAATGGGCGGCGGCATCTGCTCCGCATCGACCACGATGTTCGACGCCGCTGCCACGGCCGGACTCCAGATCGACGAACGCCACGCCCACGAGTACTACATCTACCGCTACCCGATCGGCAGGGATGCGACCGTCTACTCGAACGGCGTGACCACCTACGATCTGAAATGGACCAATGACACGCCTTATCCGATCGTCATCCGGGCCTGGACTACCCCTGGCTCCAAGAGCACGATCACGATCCAGCTCTGGTCCTGGCCCCTCAACCGGACGGTAGCGTGGACCGGCGGCGGGAAGGCCAACGTTGTCACCGCCCACAACAACCCGCCCGAATATGTCAGCACCCTGAAGCCTGGTCAGCAGAACGTAGCTGAGTACGCAACCAACGGGTTCGACACCGGCGTGACCCGGGTTGTTACCGATTCCTCCGGCACGGTCATCCACAACGACGCCTGGTTCTCGCACTACACCGCTGTCAACGGCCAGGTGCAGATCGGCGGCTCGCCGCCGGCCCCTCCGGCTCCGCCAGCCCCTCCGGTGCCCACTCCGTCGCCTACGCCCACTCCGACCGCGTCACCGACCGCGTCGTAACCGACCCCGTAGCCGCCTGCGGCGCGGAAACATCACCTAGTACCTCTTCGGGCGTCCGCTGTACAATCCGCGGGCGCTGGTCGCAGCGCATTCGGTGCCCTGGGCTCTGTGGGGATGCGTGGTTTCGACAGGGGCTGGTCATCGGAGAACGCGAGCCGAGGTGCCGTCTGGCCTCGTTAAAAGGCGGCAAAAGAAGTAACTGGCAACAACCAGTCAACTCTCGCCCTCGCTGCTTAGGCAGTAAGGTGAGCGTGGAAGCAGCCTCACCTCCGTGGGTTGTGGAAGCGTCATTCAGCGGAGGTGCGATACCGGGTAGCGTCGCGTAGCCGGAATCAAAGCCCGCAAGGGGACGTGACTGGATCGCTCGGCAGACTGCCGATGGCCGTTCGGGCGATTGACGACAAATCATCGGACACGCTCGTAGTGGTCTCCGGAGAAGGTTTCTGGACGGGGAGTTCGACTCTCCCCCATCTCCACCACTTCTTTGCCCTGCATTGGGCGCTGTCAAGGTGGCGACCTACGCCGCCACTGCCGCCGCCGCGGAACGCGATTGGCAGTACGGACGGCTCCCGGAGCACCTTCGGCCGGTAACGTTCCAGCCCAAAGCGGCGGCTAGGCCCAGGCTCTCAGGCTCGCACCTCAGCCCTCCGCAGGGCGCCGTTGGCGACTCGGGCCCCCGCGCCGAGCAGGTGACCTCCCGCGATGAAGAGCAACAGAGTTAGTGGGGCAATAGAGAAGCTGTTCTAACGGGCCCGCCACTCCCAATGAAATCCCGTAGCAGGCCAGGCCGGCGATCGCCGCACAGAATGCGGTCCTCCCGAGGGCGTTGCCTCGCCAACTCGTGGCAAATACCATCGTCGCACCGCCTCTGGTCGGACGATCCCACAGATCGCACGCCCGCGTCAACGAAGGAGCTTGCCTCTGTCTGGGGCGCTAAGACCTTGACACTGCGCGCGGGGTAGTTAGAGTGGGCGCTACCTAGTAATCTGATATACAACGAAATGAGGTAGCGGCTCCGATGCCAGGCCGAATCCGGGGACAACTTCTCAAGGGCACCACGACCCTGCTGGTTCTGACCGTGCTCCGAGACGGCGAGCTGTACGGATACGAAATCGCCCAGCGGATCCGGGAGCGGAGCGGCGGTGCCTTCTTCCCAAGCGAGGGGGCGCTCTATCCGGCGCTCCATGCCCTCGAGGCCGACGGCGCCCTCGAGGCCAGCTGGCAGGAGAGCGATCGCGGGCCACGCCGTCGTTACTACAAGATCACCAAGTCGGGCTTGGGCATGCTGGCTGAGCACGCCCAGGAATGGGCAGCCTTCTCGCTAGGCATGGGCCAGGCCGTTGGGGAGCCAAACCGATGACGATCGACTGGCTCTTTGCTTTCGTTTGGATCGGAGGCTGGGGTGCCTTCTTGATCGCGGCGATCTGGCTGGTTCGGCGCAGTGAACGCCGACTGAGCGTCGGGCCGGGGGACCCATATGCTCCGATCGCCCCCGGGCTGGATGGCTCAGAACCCATGGCCGCATATCTGGATCGAATGACCGGAGCGCTCGCCTTGCCTGCGGGCGACGTCGCGGAGGTGCGAGCGGAGCTCATTGATCATCTGCAGGACTCGACTGCCACCCTTGAGGCCGAGGGTTTCGAGCGGGAAGCGGCGATTCGCGAGGCCCTGGGCCGCCTCGGGCCGCCAGCCGAGCTTGGCCGGCAGCTGCGTGCAGCCCACCAGTCCAATCGGCGGCTCCTGGCCGGCGCCGGCGGCGGCGTCTTCGCTGCCGGTGGCGGTTTCGTCCTGGGCTACCTGGGTGGGGCCGCGCTGGCTCTTCTCCTGGCGCTCGTCCTCGCTGCGGTCGCAGCCGTCCTCACCCTGGTCGGCGTCCGCCTGCCGGACATCATCAACTCATCGAGCGGCGGCTACGCGGGCAACTCTCTCATGCTAAGCGTCATGCTCGCGGTCGCGGCCGCGTTCGCAACTCGATACGCAGTCCGGACCTCTGCGGGCCTCAGCCGGCGCGCTCCGCGGACGGTGGCGGTCTTCTGGGCCGCCGCGGCCGTCCTGGGCTTCGGCTGGTACGCGCTCTTCGGCCTTCGCGGTCAGCAGAGCTGGCTGTGTGTCGCCGGCGAGGCATGCATTCCCCTGGCTGCGGTCGCGGGCGCATTCGTCAGGATTGAGCGACCGATGCCCCACGTCGGCCGCTGGGC
>Ga0066798_10000699_pt1 | contig 16022 bp, 26 predicted proteins | sample PersoiDNA2013203_FD_70961 | JGI IMG/M metagenome (GOLD analysis project Ga0066798, IMG submission 70961) | Permafrost soil microbial communities from the Arctic, to analyse light accelerated degradation of dissolved organic matter (DOM) -... | ecosystem: Environmental > Terrestrial > Soil >...
GAAAGACAACCGGCAAACACAAGCAAAATTCCTGTGCGTTGATTGCGGTTACGAAAATCACGCCGACGTGGTCGGTGCGATCAATATTTTAGAGCGGGGATACCGCTTGTTAGCCTGTGGAGAGTCGGCGCTGTCAGGCCGCTCGGTGAAGCAGGAACCCACCGAAGCAAGTATGCCGAACCCGGTGTAACGCAGTAGGAATCCCCGTCCTTTCCGCGGTAGCGGCAGCCGTCAGGCTGAGGGCGGGGAGGATGTCAATCTCAACGTCAGTTCGAAAGGCCTCGAAATCAGTTCGTGTTTTGAAATTTTTTCTTGAAAATTGTTTTATAGGATGTCGTCATCGTAAATTTAATCTAACGCTGACGCAATATGACACCACTCTTCCCTCTCGCGATCACATTACTAGCTCAGTTCTTTATCACTTCTGCTGATGCTGCTGTTAGGCGCCAGCCACAGCCTTTGCTCTCAAACCCATTTCAATCTTGGTTGCCAACATATGCAATTTCACGGTTGATCGGTCTCATGCTTCGTCTGTTCGCTGTATTTGTTGTGCCCATTGGTGGTGCATCACTGATGTTTTCTACTTCTGCAATCTCAGTATCTTCATTTGTTGCCTGGAGACATGGTGAGACTCTGAGCACGAGAGAGTGGATTGCTATCGGTTTAATTGTTTTCGCTGTTCTTATGAGGTCACTTTAATGTTTAATTTCCCCATTCTCTATATCGCCGTCGTCCAGCTTGGATTTTCCGCTCTGGATATTTATGCAAGGAGTAATCTGCGCGGTGCAGATACATTCATTAGTGGTATGTCAAAAGAATGGCTGATTATTTGGCTTCTACTACAGGCATGCATTGCCCCTTTTCAAATACGCCTTATTGTTCAAAATGGTCTTGGTAAAGGTGTCGCATTGATGAACGGCTTCTCAGTCTTGTTTGCTCTAACCGGTGGGTATATTTTCCTTAACGAACCAGTTCATTGGAATCACATTGTTTCAGTTATCTCTGTAATTGTGGCCGTTCTGCTGTTTGCGACAACTAAACCAAAACTTCATCAAGTTACCGCACCAGAGTCACTGTCGTCTGCGATTTCAAACGCCGAACTGGCCTAATTAAGCGACGCGTCTTTCGAATAGTTCTTAGCAAATTTGACAAATTTTATTAATGGATATTCTGTACGTATTACCAACAACTAAGGTGTCTAAATTGAAATTACTCATCTCCACCACTATTCTTTGCTTACAGACTCTAACCTGTTTTGCATCTACTGAATCAGTGACACTGGAAAAGATCAAACAGTCGAAAACCGTCACTATTGGTGTACGTGAAGCTGCGGCCCCCTTTGCAGTCTATACAAATGGAGTTGGTAAAGGGTATTCCGTCGATATTTGTAATACCATTGTTGCCGGCCTTGAAAAACACCTTTCGGTTAAACTTGACGTCAAATATGTTCCAGTCACATCTCAAAATCGGATTGAATTTGTGAAATCCGGCAAGGTTGATTTGGAATGTGGTTCAACGACATCGACACGCGATCGAATTAAAGAAGTCGAATTCTCGTATCCAATTTTCATCACTGGAGCACGTATTTCGGTACGTAAAGGTTCGACAATAACTGATTATAAGAACATGGCTAACGCGCGAGTTGCGGTTGTTAGCGGAACCTCAGCAGAAATCCTCATGCGATCAGTTCTCAATACTGCGATGTCCCATGGCCAGGGTTTTGTAATTGTACCGGTAGCTAACAACAATGACGGCGTAAATGATCTAGCGTCTGGTAAGTTTGACGTTTTTAGTACTGACGATATCCTTATGGCTGGAGCGATTGCGAGCAACGGGCTAGAAAATAAGCTCATCCGGACTGGTTCGTTTATTTCAATCGAACCCTACGCCATTATGTCTCGGAAAGACGATCTTCCATTTTTAAAGCTTGTTGACTCAATGGTCGCTGAACAGCTGACGAGCGGTCGGGCCCAACAATTACTTGAAAAGTGGTTCGATACGCCATCATTTCACTACAAGGTTAATAATTTGACGGCGTCGAATTTTAACTTTCCTGCAAAGTCCATTGCTTTTCCGTAGCAGCTGACTTGACATGCTCCCCGCCCTGAACGACGAGGCTTGTCGCGCACCAGATCAAAGGTCGAAAAAAAACCCCGATTGCTCGGGGTTTTGCGTTTGTTGTTGCACCTAGTGATCAGATGGTGCACATCGGACAAGCGACGGTATTGACTATTTCGTTATCAGTCAATTCCGGAACTGCCTCAGTAGGTTGATACCAATTTGAAGTGCAAACTTGACCAACAGGTGCTTGAATTTTGTTCAAAGCAGCGATGGATGTTTCTTTCCATTCCTCAAAAATCGTATTTTCTTCTACCGTCGACTGCGCCATTATCGACATTCCTTCAGCGTGCAAGCATCGCGTGACCATACTTGTGATGTGCTCAAGTTGTGCGTACGATTCAGAAGACTGCCAAGTGTAGCCTGGCTGCACGTTGCCGTCTGGCTGAAAAACTTCTTCAGGTATTTCGACGAACCAGATTGCGAATTTCACTCGGTTCCTCACATCGTCTTGGGTCATATCGAACACTTCTGCAGTCGCCAGTAGATGACGATAGCGGTCGTTTAGTTGAGATTGAATGCCATTTAATGTAGGCGAATAGGACACTATTCTTTGATGCCAAATGAACTCGTCTAATCCCAAATAACTGTCAAAGAAGAATTCGCCGCCGACAAAAATACCTCGATTTCCAAACAAATCCTTCGTTTGGCGCTTCGGGCGCGATCCTTTAGCCGGTTTTTCACCTGTTGGCACTGGCAAATTCAACCAGTTTGCACCAACACCAGTATCCTTCCAAAGTGGCATTGCTTCAACGTGTCGGGCTAAATCAACTTGCGCGACTTTTTCATAGCGCTTACCACGAATGAATTCGATTTTTTGGTATTGATAGAGACCGACCAACTCTTGCCTTCTTTGGAAGAAGCATACAGAGCACCCTGATCTTGTTCGATATTGATAGTATTTTGGAATGCCGATTGTCAGCCGCAGGATTTCAAAAACATCCTCACGTCGTATGCCCATATCCACAAATGGCATCTCCGTGTCCGTGTCCTCGAGCGTAAATGCAACACGCTCATCCTCGTCGGCTCGGATTCCAACCATCAGTACTTTCGGTCTACCTTCAAATTGCTTGATCCACTCTTTGAATGTTTCAAGCTTGAGTATGCGAGTGCAATATCGACTTTGCCCACTCGGTAAGTAACCGTTGAAACTCTCAACGAGATCGAATAAACCCATCTTAGGTTGAACCCTTGTTAGTGGCTTACTTAGATATTGTTCGAGTCGATTTAATGAATGATAGGTTTCTTCAGGCTCCGCCTCCGTGTCTGTAAAAACCATTTGAAATGGTATATCCCGAAAGAGCATATGCATGAGGATTGCCAATGCCGTCGAATCAGCACCTGAACTCACTGGGATGATCCAAACCGTGTTGCTACTGTGTTTTGGAAGTTGATACAAAGAAATTCTTTGAATCAACTTGTTGAAGTACTGTAAAAATTCATTTGAATGTTTCATTTTCTTTCATTCGATTCGCCCACACACATCAGTGTGCAGGCGGGTAAATTGACTACAATTGGCAAGTCTGGTTTGTAATACTTCCAGTACCGAACTTCACATGATGTAAAGACATTTCGCTACGCATTGCTTTGACTCGTGATGAGAGATTTTGCTCAGCATAGTCAATGACAAAATTCACGTATGTTTTTTGTTTATCAGAGGTCTGATACTCAGAAATACGCTTTCCGATCCATGCCATGTATAAGTGATTTTTACTCTCAACTTCCTCAGGATTGTTCAAAGTGTCGATATAAGCTTGATAGAGAACATTGAATTTCTGACCGGCGTAATGCTGAATCAGGTCTCTACGGACTTTTTCTTGCGCACATATTGTCTCTTTGAACTCGAAGTGTTCCGCCATCATTTTCTGTGCTTCATCAACAATTGCATCATAGTATTGCCATGCCCATGTAATTGATGTGATGCATCCGAATTGGGCACTGCGGATTTTTCGACAAAACTGATCACGTCGAAAGGCGCCAGACATGACATACGCTTCTTCATCGAATCCTGATTCGCTGCTCATGTTCATGTTTTTTAGTACGTCGCCAATAAGTACATCAGCAATGTGCGAGGGTAAATTTTCTGGTGTAGTTGTAGTTTGCATATTGAGTCCATCAAATATGCGGGAGCCCCAAGCGGGTGCTAACCCGCTGGGTTTTATGAAAATTTCTTTTGACTTAGTTGAATTGAGCGTCGTAAGTTGTACGCAATTCTTCACTAGTTACTTTGTATTTCTCTGACACTTTAAATTCAGCGTCAGGAAATTCACGCCCACTAGCAATCAAACTATTGAGTTCTTTCAGGGCTTGTTTCATTTTTTTTGACATGATCACTCTCTGAATGGTTATGTTGATTAATTGACCCAGACTAAATTCCAGCGATAGCAGTTAAGCATCACTGTCTTTGAATTACGCCGCGGCCAACCAGTAAAGTGCCACGGCCACCGCGCAAATAATGTTGTACATTCTTTGTCGCGGTAGATAACTGTGTCTGTCCTGTTTTTACATCCGTGTTGGATGTCAATTGGATCGACTGTTTTCTCACGTCGCGCGTAGACATTGATTAATTTCATAATGTTTTCCATTTAAAAAGGAATGCGCCCCACGGGCGCACCCGTAGGTTAGTGAATTCTCTATTTGAGACTTTGAAATTTAGACCTTATTGATGCATTGGATTTTGATATGTGTCGTAACCTCACGGTAGTTGAACACCTCGCCAGCATTGAGATTTTTGACTGACTTGATAAGGTACTCATCAAAGCCATTATCAATATCGCCTGTAAAGTAATCAATGGTTTTAATTTCAGTGTTTCCAATTTCAGGCTGCAAGATGAAACCATCGACCCACGTTACTTTGTAATTTGATACCGATTGATCAAAATCGAGATATTTAATTATCTCCGCGGCTGTCATTTCTTCGATGTCAACTTTATCGCTTACAACGCAAAACTTATCAGACCCTTCAATTGCTTTGAACAGCAACTTTGATTTTTCTAGCAGTGATATTGCCGTTGCTAGTTGATCAGTAATAGGCTTTTCAATGACTTCGTTGACTTGAAAAACCTGTTCCCCAGTTTTCGAAGTTGCTGCAGCGATTGCCAATCCTTCTGCATGAAGCGAGTCATCAGCTAAGCCTGACCAATTAAATGTCTGGCCATCTTCCATTTGCATACTGACTGAAAATGACTTTGTATTGAGAATTTCTTCAACACCGTCACACACATCGTTAATGCTATCTGGACTTTTACAATGATCGTAAAGTAGATCCAAAGCACCACAATTCGTTGCTATTGCCAATGCTTTGTCTAATTGGTTCAAAGCGATTAATTGTTCATGGTTCATTTAAATATCCTTTAAAAATGGACCATCCCTCACGGGAAACGGTCCCGTTCGGTTGAACAAAATTGATGACACAAAAGCGCACCAACTGTCGTTGATTTGAATTAGTAAAATAATTCTTGAGGAGACTGGCGTTAGTACCAGTAAGACTACTATCTCAAATAGAACATGAGATATAAGAGGTCATGATTGACATGATATTGACGATGCTAGTTACCTAGCGTAGGTGCTTGAATATTAAGCCTCTTTTCTACGCTTGTCAAAAACTAAAATTGCAAATCGTAACCACAAAAAAAACACCCAAACAGTTTGTCTGGGTGTTTTTGTGTTTTGCAGTAATTAAGTTTCTTTGTGTTTAAGTCAGATATTTCGACTTTGCTATTTTTCACGCTTCATTTCAAATTCCAAGTTCTTTCAGTCCTTTCGGGCCGCTGCGTGCATCGCACACAGGACAGTCCACGGCCCCAGGTCATACGTTTTCCTTTGGTCAAAGCGTTTTCGACGAAGCGGTGTTATTGATTTCCCAAAGTACGCGATTAAGCTCATCCTTGCCGTGCTGCTCCTCAATGATCAACAACGCTTCGTTCCAGCGGTCTAAGCCTGAACCAACCTTTGAATAGTCATATTGGTCTAGGTCATCGATTCCTCTTTGAACTTTAGCCAGCGCAGCTTCTGTCCTCATACCTTCATTTTTGCAAACAATAATTGCTTCATCTTGATCCATGTTGCAGTGGGTGAAATTGTCCACCACTTCGCTGAATCGAGCCAACTTACCGTTCGGCTGCTTAACAATCCGTGTTCCCATAATATTCCTTCATTTTTAAATAAACCTGCGTCAGGTCAGTACGGATTTTATTCCAATTTATAGTGGCATCATATGATTTAATAGATGATTCGGCACATCTACCTCTGTGCCCATTGTGTTTGCCACATAGCAGCGTAGAGCTGCGATGAGTAATGTTTCCCCATATCCATACACATCATCTTTCCATGCAAGCCAAGGGTACTCTGTAGCGAAGTACATTTCGAACGTCGGATTCAATAATACTATTTGCTCCCGTTCTAGTATCGGACCACCTTGCGTCCAGTTAGTTGATGGATGTGAGCCCTCTGGCAGCAATGCATGTCCATTTATTTTTCACACTCAATGACCGCCCAATCAAGAGTTTCGCCAATTAAGTTAATAGAATTGATTTTCATATCTTTTTTCCTAAATCTTTTTAAAAAGAAAAAATCCCTGTTTGCAAATTGCATTCAGGGATTTGTTGTTACCCGATATGGGAGTTTTAAATTACTTTGTATTATCAAATATCACTTTTAATACTGAACTTTTCGACTAAAAGGGGATACTCGACTAAGACTTCTTTTGGTGGCATCGTGCAACGAAGAGGAATTGGACAATCGGCCGTATTTCCATACAGTGCGTTATTTACGTCGCGTTCGTGTACTTCTCTTAGAGCTCCAGCTTCATCCTCGGAATCAGAAAAGCCAATGCTCAAACCATTGAAAAATACTTCCCATTTTCTTCCATGATTTAGCAATTTTGATGCTGATGCGTATTTCGAAAACAGTTCAAAGGTGATTGAAGACGCACGGATATCGCAGTGTACTCCGCGCTTTCCATATACGCGCTCAAACTCCTCGTTATCATTGTCGCAGCCTTTGAAGCAACGACTTACACATCCATTGCAAAGCCCCCAACCTGTATCGCGATTGTGCCATTGCCTTCCGAGTGTATATCCGCCGCAGCATGAACATTTGAGGTTTTTTAAGGGTGAAGTATTAGTATTTCCGACAGACATTTGTATTTCCTTAAGAATAACGGAAAATCCCAGTTCGGGATATTTCCCGCTGGGTTTATAAAAAATTGACCACGTATAAATGGCCTGTTATTGAATGAAATAATTGGCTGGCAAAAAAGTCAAATATTGATTTGATCTAGTTAGTAGCTGTGCATGAGCATGGGTATGCCACCAACCACAAGTGGTCTCATTTGTGTAGATGGTTTGTGGAATGCCGTTTAGGTCAGCATGTTTTTTTGCAGATATCTCGGCTTCTTGCTTAGTAGTTTCGAAAGCTTGCATTTTATCTCCTTTTAATTTCGGGAGAATCCCAGCGGGATTCCCGCTGGGTTGATTGATTTAGCAACTAAAATGTTAGTTTGGTTGTTCGTTACATTCGCCGGACATGAAAGCGACCCACTGAGCTGCTTTTCCGTATGATTTAAACGATGCAAAAGTTTCAAATGTATCGTTCATATTTTTTACCATTACGGCATGCGAATAACCAACATTCACTTTGTCTTCAGTAATCTTACGAATTTCCATCTCTGGGAGATGAAAGTTTTTGTGGCGATACAGTTCTTCACGCGTGTCTGCATCGATGATCCGTACGATACAATTGTCTAAAATACCAGAACCAGAATGATTACCTGGTTCGATAATAAGAGGTACTTGCAAGGTTCCGTTGGAACGTCCCACGCTGCCTATCATATCGAACTCGTCCATCCAACTTAACCCGGTCTTTGTATTACCGTAGAAAATGCGAATTTTTCCGCCTTCTTTTCGATACTTTTCTAAAACCATACGAACGGCCGTTGGTGTGTCGTAATTGAACCAGGTTCCAGTTTTTCTGTTTCCTACAATACTTAAAAAGTTTTGGTATTGTTTATACTGCTCGACCGTACCGATTTGAGATTGCAGTACAGGGGTAAGAGTTTGTCCATCTTTGAGAAAGCCAAACTTTTTAATTCTTCGTGATAATTCCATGCAGTATCCATAAACCACATCAAACCCAAGACATGAGTAAGAATTATCATTTTTTTCCACGAACAATCGTTGTTGTTCATTAACAGTCATTTCTTGCATTTTTTGCTCCAGTTTAAAAATGGAGCACACCCAATAGGGATATGCCCCATTGGGTTATGTATGGCTCAGCGCCTTAAAATGTATTACTCAGCCCCGTTTTGAGGGGCATAGGGTTTCAATTAATTTACAATGTTGTGAATTTCTGGGTATATAGCTTCAAGCCCTTCGAGAGCTTCTTTACCAGAGATGTTTCCCTCTTCGTCAAAATGGATTGGCGTTTCCATTGCAACACAGTCTTCAAGCCATGCCAGCAATGATTTCACTGCTTGTTTGTGACGATCAGTCACATTCACATTTGTCTTCATAGAAGATTCTTTCTGTATCTAAAAGTTGGTTTGACCTGAATATACAGCTCGCTGTTGTATTCCGTTTCTTCCTGTATTCAACGAATTGCCATAATCGTCCGTTACTCGAATAGCATCCGGATTAACTCGACTACACATTTGATATCCAAGCCGGTCATTTAAGTAATGCTGCTCAACTCGCCATTCACTCTGCAACATATAGTTTCCTTCACGATTGGTTAAAAATTAGTTAGTTCAAAATTTGCTCTAACCGGGCCAATGTTTCCGAGCCCTTATGTGTGATCGTAAACTTCAGATCATTGAAATTGATGTGACCTTGTTTTTCCATTCCTTGCGTTAGGGATTGAAATTGATTTAGGGTACATCCATATGTCATTAGTGCTGCATACACAACACCAGATGGGGCACCATCAGGGCCAGCAGATTGGATTGTTGCCAAGGTAGCGGCGTACGCCATTTGTAGAGCCTTAGCTTGCTCATGATTTAAATTGCTCATAATTTTCCTTAATCGGGAAAGTTGATCGCGTTGCGAAGCGCAAAAGGCTCCATATACTCACCATGTATCGCGTTATAGCGGCCACCGTTCGAATCGAGTTTGATCACTTTCAACTTGCGCATGACTTTGAACGCTTTGGTGGGTTCGGCTTTGGTGCAGCCGGTCAGTTCTTGGACGATACTTTGGAAATGCAATTCAGCGTTTGCTAGACGCTGGCCAACAACTTTCGTGCCTGGAATTTTTTCGACGTCGTTCATTCTTTTTCCTAAGAAAAATGGGCATGCCCAACGGGGCTGGCCCATCGGGTTAGTGAATTTTTTCAGTTCAAGACAACACTTGAATTTGCTGCGTTACAAAATTTTTTCCATATCTCGTCAGGCTTTTTGAAAACTGCTCCAGAGAGCGCATTGACGAAATTGTGGTAGGAACCTCGCTTGCTTACAGCGTGAAAATAATCGTTCATGTAAGTGCCACGGCTAATTGATTTGTTATTTTGGCTAAAAATATACCAATCAATACCGCAAAACTCGATTTCTTGTCCTTCTTCATGATCGACTTGGGTGTAGTCATGTACACCGGCTATTGCACAGTTTGAATTTTCAATGCATATGTGGAAAACACAATGTGTTGCTGAGGTGGAATTTCCAATGCATGACGATGGAAGTTCCCCAGCTTCACAATTAAATCCTGCATTTTGCAGATATTGCATGATTTTTTTGTGAGCCATGATCAGGCTTACTTCTTTGATGAAATGGGTAGTGACTTGAGTTGAAGTCATGGTAGTTCCTAGGAAATAGGAACAGACCCGATGGGGATCTGTCCCGTCGGGGTTTAAGTGGTTGTAAGTCAACCGAATCATGTCTGGTATCAACGTTATTGCTTAACGTCAGTTCTTACATTTGATTTGATTAACTGTTGAAGATGAATTCTGAACAGTTTTTTTAAATTGAAAATGCCCCGCATTGCAGGGCATTTGTGTTGGTAAATTTTTCTACTTGTTGCCGGTTGAAAAATTGATACCAAAAGTACGAAATATTTGTTTCAATGTCCAACATATCCAACCATGAATATATTCGACATAACGTGATAAAAATACATATCGTCAGCCGTACCTTGTTGGCATTGTTCATGGAAAACATCCCACTGAGCATTTTTTTCTTCTGGTGACAAAGCTTCGAACTCAGCTCGTGTCCCCATATTAAGAGGGATTTCTCTCATTTCCTCAGCAGACTCATGTCCAGAAAGATATTCCTGTTTAAGCGGAGTACCGTCAAAATACTCAAGTACTGACGGTGAAAAGTCGGTACTCATCCCCAGAAAATATGCTTGTTTATGCACATAGTCATCAGCTGAGCCAACACCATATTTTGCGAAAATTTGGTTCAACTGATACTGCATTCGTAAGTTAACCGCATCTTTAAAGCTTTTACAAATGATAGCCATAATAGAGTCCAATCAAAAATTGAAAGGGGCAACACCTCCCTCGCTGGGGAATGTGTACCCGCGAGGTTGCGTGCCGAAATGGCATGGATAAGAGGTAATTTGAACTAATACCGAAGCATTAGTATTTGGATAAAAACAAACAACTGTTTGATTTAATTTTAGACGATGCTAGTTGCCTAGCGGAGATGTAGTGATCATAGGCGTTATTTTAAAGATTGTCAAAACCAGATGCCTGTCTGTGTCATATCCCTACTTCAACCATCATCTCTAATGCCGTTCATTTCAGGACCACATTTCATTTAATTTGCTTCGTCATTCCAGTTCTAATTTACCGAAATGCCATGCAATGCAATGCAATGCATATTAAGCTACTCATGAAACACATTTATGAAACTTATAATACTCATTTATCATTTGCCTATTCTTATTTTTAGAGTATATTAATACTCATTACATTTAACTTGAGTATTAACATGAGCACTATCGTTCATCAACTCACCAAAATTCGGGAATCAAAGCAGCTTTCACAATTGGCTCTTGCCGACAAAGCAGGTTTAAGTCGAATGACCGTTGCGCGTACCGAACTCGGAAAAATTGACCCTCGGTTATCTTCCATTCTCGTTATGGCGCGCGCGCTTGGGTTGGATTTAATGCTGGTTCCCAAAGAACTTAAGCAACCATTGGAAGAGTTTATTCAGTCTGGCGGGAGATATGTAGGTCAGGCCCCTGGCATTGAGGCACCGCGCTCGATTGTGGATTCCCTTTTAAGCGAAGGTAAAAAATGAGTACTTCGATTCGTTACTTGCGCATTTACATGCACACACCTGGTCACCAGAAAATGCCTATTGGCCATATATCCGTCTATGGCGATTTGATACGGGTTTCTTTCGATGAAGACTACATTAAAAATTCGCAACGACCAACGCTCTCTCTGGCTTACCAAGGTAAGAATGAGACTGAGACAACCGCCATTCTCCGCGCCGAGAAGGATTTACGCGTTGCCAGAAATGACGGCAAATTACCAGTGTATTTTCAGAATCTACTTCCTGAAGGCAATAATCGCCAACGTTTAGCAAAAGAGCGTCAATGCGGTACCGATGACGAATTCGAACTACTGGCTGCTGCTGGTCATGACCTCATGGGAGCCATCGAAGTTGAACCTATTCCTCAGGGTGACTCAGTACCAGAGAATGTCCGGCTTTGGCACACCACCCTTGGGAAAGATGTTGTTGAGCCCGGCTTTGTTGAATACCCAGTAGAAGACGCCGCAGCGATCCCTGGCGTCGTTGTAAAGTTTTCGGCTGTCCAAGATGGTCGACGCTACGTTATTAAGCGCCACGGTGCTGCAGGTTCTTACATTCTTAAATTACCAACGACAGCACATCCCGATCTTGTCGAAATCGAAGCAACTGGCTTTGCCTTACTCAAAGCATTAGATATCAACTGCGCCGAATCAGAGGTAATTACAAAAGAAAATGCTGATTTGCCAGAACATGTACCCTTCCCTCTCCTATTGGCCGTAAAGCGGTTTGATCGAGGTGAAAATGGTGCGCGAATACACATGGAAGAATTTGCTCAAATTCTTCAATATGCCCCGAAGCACAAATATGGCAAGGATTTAATCAAAGACTACAGTTCCATTTTGAATATTTTAGAGCGCCTTTCATCCCAACCTGAGAAAGATACCGTTGAGTTCGTTAAGCGCTTTGTCGCTTTCATTCTTATGGGTAATACCGACGCTCACCTTAAAAACTGGGCAGTCATCTACCCTGACGGAATCAAGTTGCAACTCTCACCCGCATACGACCCTGTCAGCGTCTCATCATTTTTTGCCAATGTTCCACTTGATCATTATGGCTTGAACCGTGAGATTGATCGCAAATTAAATGCGTTCACATGGGACGACATGGACTCACTTCTAAAAGCGGCTAATGTGACAAGGAAATCCCGATTAATGAAAATTGCGAAAGATACTGTGAAAAAAGCAAAAGCGGTCTGGCCCACTATTTTGCTTCAGGCGCCAGAATCTGTAGCAATCTGCATTACAGCAAGACTTAATGGCGGTGTTGAGATTGCAAGGTGAAAATGCATTAGGCAAAAAAAAACGCCCAAAATAATTTGGGCGCTTTCTGTATTTGAGCGATTAACGCTTTTTAAGCTCAGTCGTCTTACGTTCCTGACTGGTGTTTTGTGAACGATGCAACTCAGCTTTCACTTGACGGAAAGCACCAACAATCGGCGCAAAATAGAGCCGAACGTCGTTTTTGACATCTTCTTTTAACGATTGCATAAAGCTAGTCATCTAAAAACTCCTTAATGGATTTGTAGCCCTGTATGACCAAATAGATCAAGAACATTATCGCATCTAACACTAGGATTAACGCCTCTAATATTTCCAGGATTTGTGTAACAAAAAATGAAACATGAATTGTCTCAAGGAAATGTACGAGGAAATTTAACCCAACTGCCGGTACCGCCACAACAATAAATATAGCAGTTCCTACGAAGCTGTGCTTAACAAAGTGGGCTATGGGATCCCACCAATGCTTAATTTTAGTACTCAAATGTCGTCCTTTCTGGGATTAATTAGGTTTTCCTTCTGCTGCTTTAAACAGCTCAGGTTTGAATTAATTTGCCATTTTCATCATATCGTTCATCCAACGTATAATGAATGATGTGCATGGAATCCAATTTTGTATGCTTTCTGAAGGCGAGTTCGACGAAATCATCATCTGATGTTTGCCCAATTGCTGATACAACCAAAGACAATGGAATCAGTGCAAAGCTTCCTACGCCATCATATTCACCACCGCAAAAATTTGTGTCGTATTCAACTTTAATGAACTGCTCAGGCGCACATTTGAAATGAATAAAAGCATCAACAATTGCATCCGCCCGATCCTTAAAATCAGCGCCACCGATACCATCGATTTGCCAAAAATAGCCAGTCATTGACTGGGTAATTTCATAACCAACCATTGTTATCGTATCCTCAAAATAATTAACCATGTCCTCAATTGGAGATGAGAAGTTTCCAATCTTCTTTTGAAATCTGAATTTTTCATTGCCACTGTCGTTCAAAATTTCAGTAACAGCGCGGCTTTGAAGTATTTGTAATTTCTGGCCTACTTGGGCAACATCCCAGCCCGCCTTGGCCAAATCTTTGAGCAAACCAAGTTGCTGGTCAACGTCAATTCGACTTCCAACGCGATCAGATGTATCTAAAATCTCACAAATAATTTGATCAAAGCTGTTAACTGCCGATACCTTAGGTTTTGACGCCTGGACATCATCTAGTTGAATGGATGCAAATGAAGGTCCTTCGCTCCCACTAACGACATATACCTGCAGTGGTTCTGGATGAAGAACACGCTCATCATCAAACAACTGCCCCTCTACATCGTAGTCCTTCCAGATGCCACCATCTTCTGACAGTGATTCGTCGGCGCGAACACCGACATGACAGTGACTTCCATCATGATGCGCCTGATATTTAACGTGGCCACCGCAATGGTTTGTCACCAGTATTGCTGCATCAGTCATGAACTTTTCGAACTGCTCGACCGTATCGAATGCTTCTTGATCATTTAGCAAACGAACGATAACGTGGCTTAATTGGTTTGGAGTGATTTGTTTACTCATTTCATTCTTTCAAAAAGATGAGATAAGGCAACCCGATGGTTGCCCCATCGGGTTATTTAATGTTTATTACAATTTTTGGTTTGTAAAAGTTTGTTTAGCTGATGAGGTACACGCTTTCCGAACGCCCATTGATGATGTGTTTTTCTACATTAACGAACACACCGTTCTCAGGGCTGAGTAGGATTTTGTCGCTGATTTTATACAGTGAAAACGCCATGTTGGAATCATCGAAATGAACATGTACACATGGAACGTGATCAACACCGTTAAGCGGGTTGGTTTTCACTTCCATTGTCACTGCAATCATATCGTCCAGATGACCTTCGAGTGCCCCTAAGGAAGCGAATACTTGACCGTTTGTCTTTCGTTGATCAGTGATATCAAATTGATGCGTGTTTGGGCTTGATTCACCATAGCAATCCCAGTGTCGAACCTCTACGTTAGTTTCAGTTCCGATAATTACGGGTGAAGATATCGTCAACGATGTCGCCAATTCCGCTTCCTCGACGTTACCTTCGCCATACCAAATCGTTTGTCGTGCGTCCTCCAATCCGGCGTCGACAGTTTTTTTGAGAAGTTCTGCGATACGCTCAGCTGAGATATCTGCGTTTGTGGATATTGCAATTTTAAATTCGACATTTTTCATTTTCGTTCTTTCAATAAATGGAGAATCACCCTTGCTAGTGAATATCAGCAAGGGTGATTTAGTTTGGGATTTAGTTTTGGATTGAGTAACTTAGTTAAGTGCCTTGGTGGAATAACAGATAGCTCTTCTTTTCCACTTTTGCCTTTTCAATGACCGGCGCCAACTTTGCAGGTACATCTCCGAAAGTAAGGGACAAATTCAAGATAAAGTCCCAAACGCCATGTTGTCCATTGCTACGATGGCTAAAACTTGCGTTGTTTTCTATCCATTGCCACTCTGGAACAGTGTCTGGAACATCATAATCACCGACGATGTCATGCATTTGAATAGATTCAATTGTTTCTATCGATGGAGATGAGGCGACAATCCCCTTACGAACAATGAAAGTTTTATCCTTAAAATGGATCTTATCTCCATCATTAAAGATATCAAACTCTGCGTAATGAATACAGTCATTGATCGCCTTAACGATTTCAGATACTTCCATAACTGACGTCACCGGAACAAGTGCATTCTCTTGACGTAACAAGAGCAATGCATTGTTCAAATACAAGATATTATTTTGTTCATTTACAAGATGTGTTTTCATAGAAAGCTCTCGAAAAAAAAGCGGGAGCTTCCCTATGCGGGATGCTTTCCGCATAAGTTGAATTGTGCTTCATGAAGAAGCTTTTGATAGAACCTTTTGGTTCTTTGACGATGCTGGTTGCCCAGCGGGGATATCTAATTATCTAACAAGTTCCACAAAAATGCACGTTTAGTCTGCTTGGTCATCAAAACTAGCGGCGCCATTCCAAATATTTGGACTGGAACATCATCGAAGTTGATTAGAAAATATTTTTCTATTAAACATATCTCAATCGATATCACTGTGCTTACATGCATTTTGTACGCAATATTTTCTTTATCTTGACATCCTCCCCGGCCTAAAGGACGGGGATTCCTACGGCGCTGCGCGATGAGCTGCGAGTCGCTTCGGTGGGTTCCTGCTTCATCGAGCGGCCTGACTGCGCCGACTCTCCACAGGCTAACAAGCGGTATCCCCGCTCTAAAATATTGATCGCGCCAACGACATCGGCGTGATTTTCGTAACCGCAATCGACGCACAGGAATTTTGCTTGTGTTTGCCGGTTGTCTTTCGATACATGGTCGCAAGCCGGACACGT
>Ga0066798_10000709_pt1 | contig 15911 bp, 15 predicted proteins | sample PersoiDNA2013203_FD_70961 | JGI IMG/M metagenome (GOLD analysis project Ga0066798, IMG submission 70961) | Permafrost soil microbial communities from the Arctic, to analyse light accelerated degradation of dissolved organic matter (DOM) -... | ecosystem: Environmental > Terrestrial > Soil >...
GTTTCATTAGCAACACGCAACAAACCTTGTTCGGCCTCCCATTTGGAAAGCGCATAAGCGTTATGGGGGTTGGGTAGGTCTGCCTCAATAAATGGGTTGCCCAGTTGGGTCTTTGCCCCGTTCACGCCGATTGAGCTGATAAACACAAACCGCTTTACCCCTGCTACCGCAGCTTGGCGGGCCAGGTTCAGGGTGCCTTCCACGTTGACGGCGCGAAAAGCAGTCAGTGGATCGGCTTCGGTATCGTGCATGACATGGACGCGGGCGGCAGCATGAACCACGGTATGTACTCCATCCAACGCACCTAGCCACTGAGCTTGCGAAGATATGCCCCCAACGAGCAGGTACTCTGCCCCCTCCACCTTATTCGAGGGCAATTGCCGCGTCAACGCTAGCACCTCAAACCGTCCCAACGCCACTAACTGTGCCACGAGCGCCCGACCCACAAAACCTGTAGCGCCAGTGATGGAAATTTTGGGTTGAGCCTCTTTCACGAAACACCCAGAATTTCTATTAAGCGCTGATTGATCTTATTGACATCAAAACGATCCTCGGCCAGCCGCCGACTCTCAAGTCCCATCGTCTCAATGAGTGCAGGGGTTTCCACAAAGCGCAACATGGCGTTAACCAAGGCAGGCACATCGCGCACGGGCACCAAAAAACCGTTAATCCCCTCGTCCACCGTCTCACGACATCCAGGCGCATTGGTCGTAATCACGGCCCGACCCATGGCCATTGCTTCCTGTGTGCTGCGTGGCACGCCTTCACGGTACGACGGCAGCACAAAAACACTGGTCTGCGCCAACCAGGGCTTTACCGCCACGTGGCCGGGCCATTCCAGCAGACCTTCTGTCACCCACGCCTGCACTTCAGGTTGACCTAAACCACCGGGATTGGGATCTAACCCACCCAGCAACACAAAGCGCACTTCAGGATGGCGGGCCTTTACCAACCGTGCCGCCTCAGCGTATTCCACAATACCCTTTTCTCGCAGTAACCGGGCCGCAAGCAGGAAGGTCACCGGTTGCGTAACTGGCCCCATGAATGGCCATTCTGCCAAATCGACCCCAATGCCGCCCAGTTTGATCACTTTGGGCTCTTGCACCAAACCAGCCCCAACAAACTCGTTAATGTCATCACTGTTCAAAAAAATAACTTTATGCGCTCGTGCAAGTGCAAATCGGTAAAGCCTGCTCACCAAGCTACGCAGTAGTTTTCGTCGTACGGGCTCACGACCACCCGAAGAAGTAAAGACATAACCCAAACCCTCAATCATCGCCACTCGCCGAGGTACACCCGCCAGCCAAGCCGCCAATGTACCGAAAATAACCGGTTTTATAAAATAACCTAGCGTGACGTCCGGCCGTAAATGGCGTAACAGCAATGCCAACCTTAGCGTATCAAGGCCATCGCGAATTGGATTTACACCTGTCCGGCTGAACGAGCAATCTATCGGCACGGCACCAAACGCGCGAACAGATGCCCGCGTCGATTCATCATAATCAGGTGCTATTGCCAATACTTCAATACCTTTAGCAACAAGGGCTGAAATTAATAGACCACGGAAATTTGACAAAGAAAATGCTTGGCTTGTTATTAGTGTGTAACGCATTTTCATATTTGGTTCTGTATCTTTGCGAGTGTTGATTTTGACGGGTTATCAGTCTCAGACCTTGAAAAAGCGGTGTTAGAAACCATTTGAGGAGTCATGACTGCAAACACATTTGCCATGCATGGCGGTAGCGATCACACATTTGACTTAGTTCAAAGTTTGCCATAATGTGCGCCCTGCAGGCATGTTGACGCGCTTGCCACGCTGAATGATCTTTTTCAAATAGCGTCTTGGCTTGCATGAGGCCTGCAGCCAGGGCTTCCGGATCACGTGCTGGCACCACCCAACCGTGATCACCAAGAATCAACGCCGCATCTCCCACATCGGTGCTTACACAAGGCGTTCCGCACGCCATGGCTTCGGCGAGTACATTGGGAAATGCTTCACCCAAACTAGAAAGCACATGTACATCAAGTGCATTCATGACTGCCGGAATGTCGTTGCGCGGGCCCAAAAGCTTCACGTGCTGCGTAACCCCTGCGGCTGATAGTTCAGCCATGAGGGGCGCATTGCGTTCATCCATACCAACCCCGACGAACAGACAGATAAATTCATGGCCTGATTGCTTGATCTGACCCAGTGCCCTGATCAGGTTTCGATGGTCTTTTTGTGGATCAAAGCGGGCCACCATCCCAAGAACGAAAGCATCACCCGCAATGGAAAGCGATTCACGCACGTTACTGCGAGATTGAGAGTCCGGCTTGAGTTTGTCCAGTGCGTAGCCGTTGGGTATATCGATAAACTTATTGGGCCGATACCCCAGTGCCTGATGCAATTGGGTGGCCTTGACCGAGCAACTGACGATTTTCTTTGGTACCCAGCCTGATAGACCCGCGCACAGCTTCGAAATGAACAGGGTAACACGGCTATTTTGATCTGGATCGTGATTGGCGTGCCGTATTCCCCATGCTATTGCTCTGACACCAGCTAACCGGGCCACAACACCACCGATCAGGTCGGCGTGATACATCCAAGTTTGCACTACATCCGGCTGCACTTGTTTAATCAATCGGTACAGTTTGAATAAACCAGTGAAGGTGAATCTGCCACGCGGCATGTTAAGCGTACTGACTGTTACGCCGAATTCTTCCAGTCGATCGGCATAAATACCACGATCCATCAGTGAAATCACATGATGCTGGTTGCCGCGCTGTTGGTCGGAGATTGACAATCGGTAGAGTACGGACTCCGCACCCCCGTTGTTCAGTCCAGTAATTACGTGCAGAACTTTCATCGATTTGGTTTTCGTTGGATTGAAGTGTAGGTTGTTGTCTGCTCTGACAACCACGCCTGAAACATCAACACATTCCACAATTGATATTGCCAATTCCGCGCACCCGACACATGTTCGGCCCACTTTTGGCGAATCGGTTCGGGGTGAAAAAAACCTTCTCGTTGCAGGCACGACTCATCCAACAGTGCCTCGGCCCAATCCTTCAGCGGCCCCCGTAGCCAGTCGCCAATCGGAACGCCAAAGCCCATTTTGGGTCGCTCAACCAACGCTTTGGGTACGTGTCGATACAACACCTGGCGCAGCGCCCACTTGGTTTGCTGGTCGCGTAGCTTCATGGATTGCGGCAAGGACCATGCAAACTCCACTACTCGATGATCCAGAAACGGCACACGGCCTTCCAGCGAGACCCCCATCCCAGCCCGGTCCACCTTCACCAAAATATCATCCGGCAGATAGGTGAGCGTGTCCAGCGCCATCATTCGCTGAATGTCATCCAGCCCCGAGAGTTGCGGTGCGTTGCCGGTGAGCAACGTGGGCGGCTCTTTGCCCCCAATCACCACACTCGCCGGGTCATCCCAGTGCGACACCAACCCCAGGTAAAGCGCATCCACACTGGCTGATGCCAACACCCCGGCTGCCTTGTGCAGCTTGTCGCCCAGGTTGGCCTGCCGCAGCGCGCTGGGCAGCAAGCTCTGCACCGGCCCCAGCAAAGCATTCCACCTAGCGGGTGACAAGGCAGTCAGGCCGCGTGCCGCCAAGCGACGACTACCTGTGGGCAACACAGAGAGCTTTTGCCACAGCTTATTGGCCATCAGGTATCGGTTGTACCCACAAAACAGCTCATCCCCCGCATCGCCCGACAGCGACACCGTGACCTGCTGGCGCGCCAACTGCGACACCAAAAAGGTAGGAATCTGCGACGAATCAGAAAACGGCTCGCAATAGAGCGTGGGCAAACGCGGAATCACATCCAGCGCCTGCTGGGGCGTGACATACAACTCAGTGTGCTCGGTGCCCAAATGCGCTGCCACCGCCTTGGCGTGCACCGCCTCGTTGTAGCCCGCCTCGTTAAAACCAATGGTGAAGGTCTTGACCGGGCGAGCCGACTGCGCCTGCATCAGCGCCACGATGGTGGATGAATCAATGCCGCCCGACAGAAAAGCCCCCAGCGGCACATCCGCCATCATCTGCTGCTGCACTGCAGATTTAAGCAGCACCTCTAGCGCGTCCACCGCCTGCTCGGGCGTGCCAGCAAACGGCGTGGCGCACCCGGCCACGGCTACGTCAGCGGCTGACCAATAACGCACCACCGCAGGCTCAGGCTGCGCCAGCGATACCGTCAATAAACAGCCCGGCTCCAGCTTGGCGATGCCCTGGTAAATGGAGTAAGGCGCCGGAATGTAGTTGTGGCGCATCAGCAAACACAGCGCATTGCGGTCAATGCCTGCCGCAAAGGCCGGGTGGCTTTTAAGCGCCTTCAGCTCTGAGCCAAACAAAAACGTAGCGTTCTGACCCTGGCCCTGCCAGCCGTAATACAGCGGCTTTTCACCCAAGCGGTCACGCCCCAGCGTGAGCGTGCGGGTCTGCTTGTCCCACACGGCAAAAGCAAACATGCCAATACAGCGCTCCACCGTGCCCTGAATGCCCCAAGCGTCAAACCCCGCCAACAACGTCTCCGTATCCGAATGCCCCCGCCAGCCTGCGCCCGTCATGGCGAGCGCAGCGCGGCAATCCAGGTGGTTATAGATCTCTCCATTGAACGCAATCACATACCGGCCACTGCTAGAGACCATCGGCTGATGCCCGGCTGGGGATAAATCCACAATCGACAACCTTCGGTGCCCAAAGCCAACCCGCTGCTCCGCATCCGACCAATAGCCCGCATCATCCGGTCCCCGGTTGGCAATCGCATCGGACATGCGCTGTAGCGTTGCTACATCCCCCAACTGGCCTTGCGCTGCAAGCCCGCCCAAAAAACCAACAAAACCACACATCAGGACCGCTCTTTTCTTGTTATGCGCTCATAGATAGACTCAAACCGCTCACGGGCTCGGTCCATCGAGAACTCGGCATGAATGCGGGCCTTTGCTTTTTGCCCAAGCTGTTGCAGTGCATCTGGAGACATTGCCAATAGCCGCCCCAACCCAAGCGCCAAGGCAGTCGAGTCTTCTTTGGGCACGACTACGCCGGTATCTGCCACCAGCATGGCGGCATCTCCCACATCGGTAACGACACAAGGCAAACCCATCGCCTACGCCTCTGCCACCACATTGGAAAAACCTTCGGTGCGCGAAGAAAGACAAAAGAGGTCCATCGCCGCCAAGCACGCCGGCACATCAGAACGTTCACCCAACAATACAAAGCGGTCAGAGCACCCTGTGGCGTCTATCCATTGGGCCAACTGTGCGTTATCGGTATCTAGGTTACGCCCCACCATCAGAAAGCGTGCGCTGATATGCCGCCGTGCTACCAAACCCGCTGCCCGCACAAAATTTTCCTGATCCTTGTCCGGATGAAATCGACCCAAATAGCCTAGAGCCACAACACTCGCGCCAAAACCGCATTGCAGCCGCAGTGCGTCGCGTTGCTCCGGCGTTGCGATCAGACGGCTTAGGTCAAAGCCATTGGGCACCACCATCATGCGCGCGGCATCGTAGCCAACTGCAATGTGCGCCGGCGCGATGCGTCCGCCGCGCGCACAATGGTGTGCGGCACAGTGCGCGAGAGCCAGGCACATAACTGTCTGACAAACACAGTGGCGCGGGTGCCGCCAACCGTTACTTCGGTGGTACGGATACCCCAGATGACGTTACGGTTGCCCGCCAGACGGGCAGCCAAGCCCCCTAATAAGTCCGCGTGATACATCCAAGATTGCACGACATCGGGACGAGCAGTACGAATCAAGTGCACCAACTTCCAAATAACACGCGGTATATCCAGTGCAGACTGCATGCCCAGTGCATGGACTTCAAAACCAACAGCTTGAAGTTGCCGCCCTACGGTACCAATACCGGTGAGCGAAATAACGGTGTGCTTGTAGTTTGCGTTGCCATGATGTGATTCGATCAGACGCTTCATCATCAACTCCGCACCACAAATATAAAAACCGACTATTATATGAATTATTTTAATAAAATTATTATATAACATTTAGAATGTCTCATTACAAATCAATGATATTAATTTTCTTCAACAGCGCTTATTTCATCGATCTTCTTAGCTTATGTATTGTGAGACTGCTTTAGCAGAAATCCGATTCTAGGCAGTCGTCCCAAAAATATCTTAATCAACAGAAAAAGAAACAGGGTATATATAAATCCAGTAAAAGCCGCCAACCAAGGTGGCATTAAGTATACCAACCAGGCAAGCCAAAGCATATCCCTAGATGACTCAGTAATACCGATTTTTTTAACTAAATAGAATGAAATAAATCCTAAAAGTAATGTATATAAAATGTAAATAGGTATTAAATAAGGCGTTATAAAAAACCATCCAACATACCCAATATTTGTATTCCAGTCGCCAACATCGAAATCAATACCAAAGTCACCATACTGAGTAAAGGCAACTCCAATTGGCATGTATTTCCCGCCATCAAATAATTTGTTTAAAATTATCCCATGCAAGCCTTCCATCCAAAATGGTGTAAAGTTTCCTTTAATAAGCTCAATCTGCAGGGTATTACTAATTCGCATGACTTCAACAACTAGTGATGTGACTTGAAAACGACTCATCAAATGAAAGATTCCATCGCCCATCACTGAAAAAAAGTCGACACCTTCAAAAATATCAAAAAATCTGGCACTAATTGCAAAAAATGATACATCACTACCGGCTGCAGCACGAATTAACCATTTAATATTTGTAAGAATGGGATAAAAAATAACAGCAATAGCTCCAACCATTATAGTTTTAGCTACTGTAATTTTATTGTTTCTAATGGCTCTGCACCACTCGAAAAAAATAAGGAACAAGAAAACGCTAGCCCATCCTCTTAAAATATTTGAAACCAGCCAGACACATAAATTTGGGTAAAAATATTTGTTTTCCCGATACATGCCATAATAAATAAAAAAAAGCGTATCAATTGGAATAATAATCCATATTAAGGAAAAAATTGAATCTGTTTTTATGTTGCTTGAACCTGCTATATTTACTCCTGTTGACATATTGAATATCATGAATGAAATTTGCAGAAATATCAATAACACACCCATCTTTTTTCCTATTTTTAAATCATCTTCAGAGGTATTTATTTTTCTTATTTTAATTTTTGATATAAAGGAGAAAATCGGCCACAATATAATTACATATGAAGATACAACAAGCACGGTAGCATAAAACAATGCACTTTTGCTGTAAAGCGCAATTCCAGATGCATCGCCAATAAGTTCTTCTGTATTAAAAATTATTAATGATGCTGCAATGTTGGAAAGTACGTATACTAACAGCCATGGCCAATACGCCTTCATAATAGAAAATAGGAATTTAAGAAATCTGGCGCCATTAAAACCATCCTTTCGCCTTCATTATTGATGCCGGATATACAATTAAACACCACGCCTTAAGCACAGCATCAAAACCGCGTAGCGCCTCAAATAAACTTATATTGCTGTTGATTGTATGCCGGAGATAGCTCCCAATGAGCTGAGAGCCATAAGTAATATTAAATTTTAAATGCGACCTGTAGCTTAAAATAGTTTCTCTGAGCGCTTCCGCTTTGGCTTCAGGGTATCTTACTGCCATACCTTTTGTGTTGGAATATGAAGTAAGTAATGCCGTGTCATACACTCTCAATATGTCATTCACATAAACGTATTGAAACCGTTCCGAAACCTTTGCCCAGACAAACCCATTTGTGTATCCAGGCTTCATTAATTCAAAAATAGGCTTTATTATTTGAAGCTTAGAAAACTGAAACAATTCATTTGTGATGCCTTGCTTATATCGAACCTCACCTTCATTGGCCAAAAAACAGTCAGATTCAAATTTTTTTCCAATTAACACGCCTGATTCATTGACGCATCTTCCACAGATTCCTGCAACACGATCATCATTACAATAAGTATCAATATATTTTTTAATCACATATAATGCATCTGAAATAAGCTGATCATCATGATCCAGCACCGCGGCATATTTCCCTTCAGCCATCGAACAGCCGATGAATACCGATTTTGATCCGAAATGATTAGTTTCTAAAAAATAAACTTTTACACGGAAAGGTGCTTCATGCCTGATTTTTTCAATAAGTGCTTTAGTTTCCCCATTATCATTAGAAGCATCGTCTACAAGTATCCACTCGAATGTATCCAAAGGCTGTTTTAACAGACTTTCATAGGTCGACCACAGCGTCCGCGAGCTGTTATAACAAGGCGTAATTATACTAAAGAGCGGCATCATTTTTTCTTTTAGAAAACGTGCTTATGCGATCGTTTTTAATCTCCTTGGCTGGCACACCTGCCCAAGTGGTATTGGGCGGAATATCTTTTATCACTACGCTGTTTGCGCCCACCTTTGCATTGTCGCCAATATATACATCGCCTAAAATTTTCGCTCCAGTACCAATCACAACTCCATTCCCAATACGGGGATGACATACGCCATAGGTTTCAGTGTTTTTATTTCCCATAGTGACCCCATTAAAAATCTTACAGTTTTTACCTATAATGACGCCGCTGCCAATGACTATGTCATGGCCATGCATAATATTTAACCCACCACCAATCTTAGCTTTGCAGGATATGTCACTAGAAAAAAATATTCGAATAAAATATTCTATAAAAAATCGTAAGACGCCACCAAAAATTGGTATTTTTTTATTAACCCATCCGCCCAATCTAATGAAAAGTAAAAGATGCACAGAGTGATTCAGCAATAGGCATTTTATTTTATGAATAAATGCACCATTTTCAGTTTGAGCAATCAAATCCTGCCGAAGTAATTCAAACATAATTTTCATCCTTTGCGACCAGGAAGTCGCAGCATTTTCGTAATGTGTCGATTTCTAAAAAGAATAACAATAGACATGGGATGGAACGTTTTTAGCCAAATGGTAAAGAAATCCATCCAAGTTGGTCTTTTATTTTTAAGATCAGCCAAAAACAATAACAGCGCTGCTGCATTTACATTTTTACGATCTTCTGGGTATTTTTCTGAAAAATAAAGAAAACTATCGCAGAGCGCCAAGCGAGTGGCGCCTCCCGACGAGGCTATCCCGATGCCTGCTCTGTATACACCATAAGGATGATCGCTAACATAACAGGCTCTACCTTGACCCACCTGCTCAACCGTTTCGAAGTAGTCAACTATATTGAATTCTGGGTGTTCCTTAACTCGAACCGAAGCGCGGTACATCTTTGAACTATTTGCGCCAACACTAATATGACGCAAAATGTCAGAACGAGTGTAACCGCCTTTTGGTATTTTTTGAATGTCGGTTAAATCATCTAAAAGAATACCGTTTGAAACATACATAATATTCATCCGATGAAATAGCACATTACATTCCTGATGTTGATCTAAAAATTTTGCTTGTGCATGCAACTTGCCTGGCAACGTGTAATCGTCACCATCCATGTGCGCTATATATTCACCTGAAGCTTGGGCGTGGACATACAAAAAATTTTGGTAAGCCCCTATATTTTTTTTGTGTAAAATTGGCTTTACTATCCCTTCATATTTTTCCGAGAATTCTTTCACAATCGCGCGCGTACCATCAGTTGAGCAGTCATCACTGACTATTACTTCAAACTCAAAATCCGTTTCCTGATCGACAATGCTTTGCAAACACTGGCGAATGTATTTTTCCTGGTTATAGGTCACCACACACACTGAAACCTTGGGTTTTTTTGCAATTACTCCCATCATTTGTCCTTATTAAGCAAAGCGCACACGCCATTTGCTGCTGATTGTTTCTCTAACCACTGAAGAGCCCGCAGCGGCTATTGCCAGCAACACCAAACTCGCCATCGCAATTTCCACGGCAAGCTGTGCGCGCTCTCGCGGCCATGTCACCAGGCCACGCGCCATCGTAGCGCCGGTCACTGTTAGCAGCACTATCGCGCCCACATCCCGCAGCAGCCACTGCACATGCAAGCCCTTAACAAACCGACCATGCACTTTGGGCACCCACGTCAGAAAATACACCGCGTTCGCCCCCAACCAAGCCCAGCCTGCGCCGATGACCCCGTAGTGCAGAGTGGCCCAGATCAACGCCGGGATCAACAACACGACAAAGAAGGCATTGCCGATCATGTGCAACCTTAAATCGCCTTTGGCAAATTGCAGGTAATAGGGGAAAGCGCCCAAGGCTAAGATGCCGTTGCCTAACGCATAAAGCGTGAGCACCGGTGCTGCCTTGCGGGCAATGTCTGCATCACCAGTCCAAGCCCACAGCACTTGTTCCGCAAAGAACGCCAGCACCAGTGCAGCAGGGATGGCAATAACGCCCACCAATTGGGTGGCGTTGCGATATAGCCGAATCAGCCCGGCATCATCTCCCTCTGCAGCCAGCTTGCTCATGCGGGGCAGCAGAGCCCCGCTGATGGGGCCACTGATGACGCCCACGCCACCTGCCACCAATACCGCCAGGGTGAAGTAAGCGTAGTCCGACAGAGGCAGCAATTTGGATAGCACCAGCTTGTCAGTTTGCGTGACCAGCACCCACACCGAACCGGTAAAGGCAATGCTGAGCGAGAACTTGAGCACACCGCGCAGCGGCGCCCATTGCCACGGCGTGCGCTTTGCCGCCGCTATCTTGGGCAGCAAGTGGTAGGTTTGCATTACCAGCACCACGACTTCAATCACTGCTAGCGCTAGCTGATAACTAAAGAACTGTGTCGGGCTGGTGCCGACGTAAATGAAGAACGGTATCACCAGCACAAAGCGGGCGGTCGATATCGCAATGTTGAAACCACTGAGCCATACCAGCCTTTCAAAGCCATTGATGGCACCCCGGTACAGGCCGCACACCCAGCGCAGCGCCACAATCACTGCCATCAGCATGATGGCGTGTTGCACTTCAATCAGCGGCAGTTGCTGCACCTTGAGCCAGCTACCGGCAATGGCGCCAGACCCGGCCATCATGGCCGCGCCGCCCAGTACCGCTAGCCCGATAAAGATGCCTTCCATCGCCCGCAGCAGGCGGCGCAGACTCAGGGCGTCGGTCGCCCCGCCATTAAAGCGGGCAGTTTCGCGCGCCATGGTGGGGGTGAGGCCCATGTCAAGCAAGTTGAACCAGGCCTGCAACATGGCAAAGAATCCCACCAGACCATAGGCTTCCGCACCCATGTAACGCACGTACATAGGCACCATGACAATGCCGATTAACGTGACGTAGATCTGGCTGACGTAGTTGGCGAGGATGTTGCGTTTGAGGGACATCTGGCTAAGCCTATCGACTCTTGCTTGCCATGAGCTGCTGTTCCAGCTCCAGCAGGTCGCGCTTGCGTTCTTTGACGCGCCGCGCCGGGTTGCCAGCGTAGATGCCAAAGGCTTCGCAGTTTCGGTTGACCAGGCTGAGTGCTCCGACCGCCACGCCGTCTTCCAGTGTCACACCGGGCAGGATGACGCTTCCGCTGCCCACAATGACGTGCTTGCCGAGGAGCACATCGGCATGCGTTACGCCGGTGTATTCGCTGGGCACGGTGGGGTTGGTCATGGTGGCGCCAGAGTAGTCGTCGTTGCTGGAGTAGATGGAAACTCGAGATGAGATATTGCAAAAATCACCGAGCGTTATTTTTTCGGCACCGATCAACGACGAGTAAACGGCGATATGCACATGCTGGCCGATGCTGATACCGCCTATGCCAGCGGACAGCACACAAAAGTCATCAATGCGGACGTTGCTGTCCAAGGTAATTCTGGCTGAGCCGTAAAACGAGGCGCGATCCGAAATCTGGACGTTGTCGCCCACGGACGCAAAGCCCATGCGCTCAATGGCCTCGCGGCTCAGCATCGCCATCTCAGGCTCCACGAATGAGGTCAATCACACGCTGTTGCTCCTCGGGCTGCAGGTTCGGATAAATCGGCAGGCACAACACTTTGGCCGAGGCATCTGCTGCCACTGGCAGGTTGTCGCGTTGGGCCGAGGGCATGCTGCGGTACATCGGAAAGTCTGAAATCAGTGGGTAAAAGTAGCGACGCGCATAGATGCCGTGGTCTTTTAGCTTTTGGTACAACGTGTCCCGGCTCAACGGGAAATCCGGCTGCACCAGGACGGGAAAGTAGGAGTGGTTGGCCACCTCTTCACCGGCGTCACCCAGGCAGTGGATGCCTTTGACACCAGCGAGTTGTTCGCGGTAGGCCGCGTCAATGTCCTTGCGCTGGACCAGTGCCCCGTCGATGTGTTTGAGTTGTAGCAAGCCAAAGGCAGCGTTGAGCTCGCTCATCTTGCCGTTGATGCCGGGGGCGACGACGGTAGTTTCGTCCACAATGCCAAAGTTCTTCAGCTGGTCTATACGCAGCTTGGTTTTGGCATCCGGGCAGATGATGGCGCCGCCTTCAAAGGTGTTGAACACCTTGGTGGCGTGAAAACTCAGCACTGACAAATCACCATGGTTGAGCACACTGCCGTTTTTGTCCTTCACGCCAAAGGCATGGGCGGCATCGTAGATCACCCGCAGGTTGTAGTTGTCGGCAATCTTCTGGATGGCCTCCACATCACACGGGTGGCCGTAGCAGTGCACGGGCATGATGGCCGTGGTGTGCGGAGTGATGGCCGCCTCGATCTTTGCCGGATCAAGGTTCAGCGTGTTGGGGTCCACGTCCACAAACACCGGCTTGATGCCGTTCCACAGCAATGAGTGCGCCGTCGCGACGAATGAATAGGGCGTGGTGATAACCTCGCCCGTGATGCGCAACGCCTGCAATGCGGTGACCAGAGCAAGAGTGCCATTGGTAAACAAGCTGATGTGCTTGACGCCCAGGTAGTCGCACAGCGCTTGTTCGAGCTGCTGGTGAAACGGGCCGCCGTTGGTGAGGATTTTGTTTTCCCAAATCTTTTCCAGGTAGGGGATGAACTCCTGCAGCGGTGGGAGGAAAGGCTGGGTGACGTAGATGGGTTTGTTCATGATTTGTAATTGCTATATTTGTAATAGCTGCTAGCGATTATTGGACGGGGGCTACAGGCTGATTTCTTATATTATTTTTGCCCAATATACCAAGGCACGGCCAACGCCAGTCCTTGACCGATGCGTAGCGTGGGCGCGTAGCCCAGTCGCGTGGCTGCTTTACTAATGTCGGCCAGGCTGTGGCGCACGTCGCCAGAGCGAAAGTCGCGGTAGTGGGGTTGGGTGTCCTGCAGATGTGGGTAACCGGGCAACAGATTGAGATGCAGTTGCTCATACAGTTGGTTAAGCGTGGTGCGGTCACCCACGGCCACGTTATAAACCTGATTCACGGCTTCGGGGTTTTGCGTGGTGGCGGCGAGCAGGTTGGCTTGCACCACATTGGCAACAAAACAGAAGTCGCGGCTGGTTTCGCCGTCGCCATTGATGAAGATAGGTTCGCCTTGGATCATACTGGCGGTCCACTTGGGTATGACGGCGGCATAAGCACCGTTGGGGTCTTGGCGGGGCCCGAAAACGTTGAAGTAGCGCAGGCCAATGGTGTTAAAGCCATAGCAGCGGGCAAACACGTCGGCATACAGCTCATTGACGTATTTGGTAACCGCGTAGGGGCTCAAGGGTTTGCCAATGGTGTCTTCAATCTTGGGCAGGCCGGGGTGGTCGCCATAGGTGGAGCTGCTGGCCGCAAAAGTAAAGCTTTTGACTTTTGCGTCGCGGGCGGCAACCAGCATGTTGAGGTGGCCGGTGATGTTGGCGGCGTTGGTGGTGATGGGGTCTTCCAAGCTACGGGGGACGCTGCCCAGAGCGGCTTGGTGCAGGACATAGTCGACGCCCGCGCAGGCTTTTTGGCAATCGTCCAGGTTGCGAATGTCGCCTTGGATGAACTGGAAACTGGCCCACTGCTCGGGGGTGACCAGGGTTTGCACTTCATCCAGGTTGCGCTGGTGGCCGGTGGCAAAGTTGTCTAGCCCTACCACGCGTTGGTTGAGTTTGAGCAGGGCCTCCAGCAGGTTGCTGCCGATGAAGCCGGCCACGCCGGTGACTAGCCAGGTGTGGGGCTCGGCTTGCAGGCGGGTTTGCAGTTGGTCATAAGCAGTGGGGTTGGTCATTGTCAAGTTACCGGCGCTCATCACAGCCTGCCGTCCGCTGCACCCAATGGCAATATGCTTTTCACGTCAAACAGCACGGCGCCGGACTGGCCCAGGGCTTTAAGGCCTGATTCGCCCAGCGCTACAAACTGGTGGTGGCTGACGGCCAGTACCACGGCGGCATATTGGCCGGGAGCAGGCATGGCGCTCAAGCATTTAAGGCCGTATTCGTGCTCGGCCTCGGCAATGTCGATCCACGGATCATAAATATCGACTTGGGTGTTGTAGCCCTGCAGGGTTTTGACGATGTCTACCACCTTGGTGTTGCGCACGTCGGGGCAGTTTTCTTTAAAGGTAAGGCCCAGCACCAGCACTTTGCTGCCCAGAACGGGCAGATTTTTGCGCAGCATGAGCTTGACGACTTGGTCTGCCACATGGCCAGCCATGCTGTCGTTGATGCGGCGGCCCGCCAAAATAACCTCAGAGTGGTAGCCCACTTCTTGCGCCTTGTGGGTCAGGTAATAGGGGTCAACGCCAATGCAGTGGCCACCGACCAGACCGGGCCTGAAAGGCAAGAAGTTCCATTTGGTGCCAGCGGCTTGCAGCACTTCAAGCGTGTCAATGCCGAGCTTGTGAAAGATCAGGCTCAGTTCGTTCATCAGGGCGATGTTGACGTCGCGCTGGGTGTTTTCAATAACCTTGGCGGCTTCGGCTACTTTGATGCTGCTGGCCTTGAAGGTGCCAGCGGTGATGATGCTTTTGTAGAGTTGGTCAACCGCCTCGGCTACGTCGGGCGTGCTGCCGCTGGTCACTTTTTTGATGCTGGGCAGGCGGTGCTCTTTGTCGCCGGGGTTGATGCGCTCGGGGCTGTAGCCGCAATAAAAGTCTTGGTTGAACTTGAGGCCGCTGAATTTTTCAAGCACCGGTACGCACACTTCTTCAGTGGCGCCGGGGTACACGGTGGACTCATAAATGACCACGTCCCCCTGTTTGAGTGCCTTACCAACCGTTTCGCTCGCCTTGACCAGCGGCGTCAGGTCGGGGCGGTTGGCTTTATCCACTGGGGTAGGGACGGTGATGATGAATATTTGGCAGGTTTTGAGGTCTGCGGAGTTGCTGCTGAAACTTAATTGCCCTGCGGCCTTGAGTTCTTCAGGGCTGGCTTCCAGCGTGTGGTCTTGGCCAGACTGCAGCTCGGTAATGCGGGTGGTGTTGATGTCAAAGCCTAGCACGGGGCGCTGTTTGCCAAATTCAATGGCCAAAGGCAAGCCGACATAGCCTAGACCAATGATGGCGATTTTTTTGTTGTTGTTCAGGTTCATAACGAGGTGGCGGTGAAGTTGTTTTGCTTTTGTTTTAGTAGCTGCTTACGCAGTATGGACGGGGGCTAAAGCCCCGTTTTACTCAATACTGACATTGACGTTGTAGCCGTGGTGCTTGAGCAAGGCATGTTTTTTGGCTTCAGCCAGGTCGTGGGCGACCATCTCGGCGCACATTTCTTGCGCGGTGATCTCAGGCACCCAGCCTAGTTTTTGTTTGGCCTTAGAAGGGTCACCCAGCAGGGTTTCGACTTCAGTGGGGCGGAAGTAGCGGGGGTCGATGCGGACTACCGGGACCTCCGGGGGCATGGATTGCCGCGCTTCGCTCGCAATGACGATACCGGGGTCATGGATTGCCGCGTCGCTTCGCTCCTCGCAATGACGATTCACCCAATAGCCGACTTCGTTGACGCCTGTGCCTTCCCAGCGGAGTTGCATGCCTAGGGCGGTGGCGGTCCATTCAAGAAAGGAGCGCACGCTGTATTGCACGCCGGTGGCAATCACAAAATCATCTGGTTTGTCTTGCTGCAGCATCATCCATTGCATGCGCACGTAGTCTTTGGCGTGGCCCCAGTCGCGCAGGGCGTC
>Ga0066798_10000718_pt1 | contig 15727 bp, 9 predicted proteins | sample PersoiDNA2013203_FD_70961 | JGI IMG/M metagenome (GOLD analysis project Ga0066798, IMG submission 70961) | Permafrost soil microbial communities from the Arctic, to analyse light accelerated degradation of dissolved organic matter (DOM) -... | ecosystem: Environmental > Terrestrial > Soil >...
CGCGCCGCAGGGGTGCACGCAGGTCCGCTCGCCGAGTTCGCGATCCTCGGCCTGCTCGCTTTCGCGAAGGGCTTGCCGCGGCTGCTCGACGACAGGCAGGCGCGCCGGTGGGAGCGCTACCCGATGGCCGAGCTGGCCGGCTCCACCGTGCTGGTCGTCGGTCTCGGCGAGATCGGCACAGAGGTGGCCCGGCTGGCCAAGGCGTTCGGCATGCGAGTGATAGCGATCAACCGCAGCGGACGTACGCAGTCGCCGTACGTGGATGAGATCCGTACGGCTCGCTTCCTCGCCGACCTCCTGCCGGTCGCGCACGGTGTGGTGCTGGCGTTGCCGCTGACGGACGAGACGCGCGGGTTGATCGACGCCGCGGCGTTCGGACGGATGCACTCCGGGGCGGTCCTGGTCGACGTCGGCCGTGGCGGCGTCGTCGACGAGGCGGCGCTCGTGCGCGCGCTCGAAGGCGGGCAGCTGGCGGGTGCGGCCCTGGACGTGTTCGCCACCGAACCGCTGCCGGCGGACAGCCCGCTGTGGTGGCTGCCCAACGTGCTGCTCAGCCCGCACACCGCTGGACGGTCGACGCGGGAGAACGAGCGGCTCGTGGCACTGTTCAGCGAGAACCTGCGCCGCTACCTCGCAGGCGATGAGCTGCTCGGCCGGCTCCACCCGACCCTCCTGTACTGACCGCACCCTCGCGCACGCGCCGCGATGCCGCGGGAGCACGACCCGTGCGTCAGGGCGCAACCAGGCGGCGGGCGGCATCGACGATGTGCGACGCGGAGATGCCTGCCTGGTCCAGCAGCTCAGACGGTCGGCCGGACCCGGGCAGATCCCGCACGGCCAAGTGAACGACGTGCAGGGCAGGGACGTCGGCGTCGGCGAGCGCCTCGAGCACAGCCGAGCCCAGCCCACCTTCGGGGTAGTGGTCCTCGACCACGACCAGCCGGCTGCCAGTGGTCCGGCAGGCGTCGATGAGGGTGTCGCAGTCGATGGGCTTGATCGAGTACGCGTCGATGACGCGAGCGGCGATGCCGTCGGCGGCGAGCTCGTCGGCGGCCGCCAGGCACTCGTGCACCGTGACCCCGGCACCGACCAGCGTGACCTGGTCGCCCGGGCCGGTGCGGTGGGACTTGGAGCCGCCGACCCGGAACTGCTCCGATGACGGATACAGCACGGGGTAGCCGCCGCGGGTGGTGCGCAGGTACACGATGCCGTCGGTGTCGGCCATCAGGGCGGTGAGGGCGGCCGTGCTGGTGGCGTCCGCCGGGTACAGCACGACCGAGCCGTGCACCGCCCGCAGCGCTGCCAGGTCCTCGAGCGCCATCTGGGACGGGCCGTCCTCGCCGATCTCGACGCCCGCGTGCGAACCCACCAGCCGGATGTTCACCTGCGAGATGCCGGCCATCCGGATGAAGTCGTAGGCACGGGAGAAGAACACCGCGAAGGTGGAGGCGAAGGGCACGTAACCGCGCACGGCGAGCCCGACAGCTGTTGCCACGAGCTGGCACTCGGCGATGTACATCTCGAAGTAGCGCTCAGGTGCCACCTTGTCGAACTCGTCGGCATGCGTAGAGTTACCGACCTCACCGTCGACCACGACGACTTCAGGCCTCACGGCGAGCGCGGCGATGGCGGCACCGAAGGCGACCCGGGTCGCCACCTTCTCCCCGAGCGCCCAGGTGGGCAGGGTGATGGTGGCGGCGGGGTCGGCGACGATGGCCGGTGTGCCGGCTTCGGGGGCGGGTGTTGTGACCAAGTGGTGGGTGATCCCGCCGAGCGCGGCGATGGCGTTCGCGGCCATCTCCCGAGGTAGGGCCTTGCCGTGCCAGCCGTTCTTGTCCTCGATCTCGGGTACGCCCTTGGCCTTGATCGTGCGGGCCAGGACGACAGTGGGTTGATCGACCCCGTCACGGGCTTCGGCCAGAGCTCGATCGATCGCCTCGGGGTCGTGCCCGTCGATGATCACCGGGTGGGCTCCGAAGGCGCTGACGCGGGCGGCGTACCGCTCAAGGTCCCACTGCAGCTCGGTGGGGCCGCGCTGCCCGAGACGGTTGACGTCGACGATGGCGGTGAGGTTGCCCAGCTTGTAGTAGCTCGCCTTGTCCAGGGCCTCCCACATCGAGCCCTCGGCGGTCTCGGAGTCTCCGCACAGCACCCAGACATGGAACGGGAGCCGGTCCAGGTACTTCCCGGCGAGGGCGACGCCGACCGCGTCGGGCAGCCCTTGCCCCAGGGAACCGGTGGCGACGTCCACCCAGGGCAGCACCGGGGTGGGGTGGCCTTCCAGGCGGGCGCCGAGCTGTCGGTAGGTCCTGACCAGCTCGTCCTCGTCGATGACGCCGACGGCCCGGAACATCGAGTACAGCAGCGGGGACGCATGTCCTTTGGAGAAGATCAGGTGATCGTTGTTCGGCAGTCGCGGCTGGTCCCAGTCGTAGTGCAGGTGCCTGGCGAGCAGCACGGCCATCAGATCGGCTGCGGACAGCGAGGAGGTGGGGTGGCCGGAGCCGGCTTGGGTGCTGCACCGGATGGAGTCGACCCGCAGCTGTGCGGCGAGGGACCGGACGAGTTCGAGCTGTTCGCCGGTCATCGGGCCGGATGGTGTCGTGGTCATGCGGGTGGTCCTTCCGTCGTGCCTGCGTAGAGGTCGTCGAGATCGACCGTGGGGTCGAGCAGCCGGGCGCGGTCGACCGTCGCACCGGAGCGGACCAGGGCTGCGATGGAGCCGGTGACGTCCCAGATGTTGACGTTCATGCCGGCCAGCACCCTTCCGTCGCCCAGCCAGAACGCGAGGTACTCGCCCGCCTCGACGTCGCCGCGGAAGACCACCTCGTCGTCGTGGCCCGGGGCGACGTAGCCGGAGTACTCCATGCCCATCTCGTACTGGTCGGAGAAGAAGTAGGGCACCTCGTCGTAGGCGGTGTTCTGCCCGAGCATGTTCGCGGCGGCGACCGGGCCCTGGTTCAGGGCGGCCGACCAGTGCTCGAGCCGCAGGTGGGTGCCCAACCGGGGGTAGTAGGCGTTGGCGACGTCGCCGGCCGCGAACACGTCGGGGTCGCTGGTCACCAGGTGCTCGTCGACAAGGACGCCGTTGTCGACCGTCAGGCCCGCGGCCTCGGCCAGCTCGGTGTGGGGGATGATGCCCACCGCGACCACCACCGCGTCAGCCTCGACCAGGCGGCCGTCGGCGAGCCGCAGCCCGGTGGCCACGCCGTCTTTGCCGGTGATCTCAGCGATCTTCGCGCCCAGCCGGAGCTCGACGCCGTGCCGGCGGTGCAGCGCTGCGTAGATCTCGCCCAGCTGCTTGCCGAGCACCTTCACCAACGGCAGCTCGGCCACGTCGACGACGGTGACCGCGCACCCCGCTGCTCGCGCTGCCGCGGCGGTCTCCAGACCGATCCAGCCCGCACCGACGATCGCCACCCGGTCGGCGGCGGCGAACGCTGCCTTCATCGCTTCGCAGTCCTCGAGGCGCCGCAGGTACAGCACGCCCGCCAGGTCGGCGCCCGGCAGGCTCAGCCGACGGGGGGAGGAGCCGGTGGCCAGCAGCAGCTTGTCGTAGCCGATGCGCTCGCCGCCTGCGGTGCTCACCTCGTGCGCGTTCCGGTCGATCGCCGTCACGCGCGTCTCGAGGCGTAGCTCGATGTCCTGCTCGGCGTACCAGGCGTCGGGGTGCAGAAAGACCTTGTCCAGCTCCGACTTGTCCTGCAGGTAGTCCTTGGACAGGGGTGGACGGTCGTACGGGTGCGTCGTCTCGTCGCCGAGCAGGACGATCCGTCCGTCGAACCCGTCGGTCCGCAGCGCCTCGGCCGCGGTGGTGCCGGCCAGGCCTGCGCCCACGATGAGGAAGGTCCGGTGCGCCGTGCCAGTCATCGTCAGGACCTCCTCTGTCACCCTAGGCTGTTCGCAGGTGGTTGGTCTGCGGGCTTCTCGTCGTGGCCACCGAACTGCTTGCGCATCGCCGAGAGGGCTTTGTCGGCGAACTCGTCGAGGTGACGCGAGCCGAACCGTGAGAACAGGGCGGCGGTCAGCACGGGAGCGGGAACGCCCTCCTCGATCGCCGCGATCGCCGTCCATCGACCCTCACCGGAGTCCGACACCCGGCCGGCGAAGTCGCTCAGGTCGGGCGACTGCTGCAACGAGGCAGCGCTCAGGTCCACCAACCAGGACCCGATCACGCTGCCGCGACGCCACACCTCGGCGACCTCGGGCAGGTCCAGGCCATAGCGATAGAGCTCGGGATCGGCCAGTGGCGCGGTCTCGGCGTCGTCGCCCGTTCGGGGCCGGGCACCGATGTCGGCGTGGTGCAGGATGTTCAGGCCCTCGGCGATCGCGGCCATCATCCCGTACTCGATCCCGTTGTGGACCATCTTCACGAAGTGTCCTGCACCGCTGGGCCCGCAGTGCAGGTAGCCGTTCTCCGCGGTCGTGACAGCACCGTCGCGCCCCGGGGTACGTGCGGCGGCCCCGACGCCAGGTGCGAGGACCGCGAAGACCGGTTCGACCTGCGCGAACGCGTCGTCGTCGCCGCCGATCATCAGGCTGTAGCCACGCTCGAGGCCCCACACCCCGCCGCTGGTTCCGCAGTCGAGCAGCCGGATGCCGTGCTCGGCCAACCGCGCAGCATGCGTGATGTCGTCGCGGTAGTAGGAGTTGCCGCCGTCGATGACGGTGTCACCCGGTTCCAGCGCCTCGGCCAGCTCCGTGATGACCGAGTCGGTGACCTCGCCCGCCGGGACCATCACCCACACCGCTCGCGGTGCCGTCAGCTTGGCCACGAGATCGCGCACTGAGCCGGCCCCCGTCGCGCCCTCGCCGGCCAGGGTCGTCACCACGGCGGCGTCGGGGTCGTAGACGACGCACTCATGGCCGCCGTCGTTCAGCAGCCTGCGCACCAGGTTGGAACCCATCCGCCCCAGGCCGATCATTCCCAGCTGCATGCGACTCTCCTTGATCGATTCGGCCAGGTCAGTAGCGGACGCCGATCTTGCGCCACTTGCGCCCGCCGGTCCCGGGCTCCGTCACCGGCCGTGCCCGCCTGCTGCGGAACACGACGTACGGCCGCCACAGGTACCACAGGGGGTAGCTCCAGGCATGCACCAGCCGGGTGAACGGCCAGGCTGCCCAGATGACCCACGCCGCGGTGGCGTGGATCTGGTAGATGAGGGGTGCACCGGCGATGGCGGCGACGTCCGGGCGGCCGACGAAGAGTCCGCGGAACCACACGCCGACCGTCGTGCGGTAGTCGTAGCCCTCACCCAGCAGGTTGACGGCTGTCGGCAGGATCCCGGTGAGGATGATGACGAGCAGGAGCACCAGAGCCACCCAGTCCACCGGCGAGGTCGTGGACCTTACTCGCGGCACGAGCAGGCGCCGGAGCGCCAGCACGACGACCCCGGCGATCACCAGCACCGCGGCAACCGTCCCCGCGGTCGCCGCGAACAGGTGGTAGGCGTGCTCCGAGATCCCCAGCCACGAGGTGAACGACTCCGGGACGAGGATGCCCACGACGTGACCGCCGATGGCGGCGAACGTCGCGTAGTGGAAGATCGGCGCTCCCCACTTGAGCAACCGGCGTTCCTGGAGCTGGGTGGACCGGCTGGTCCAGCCGAACTGGTCGTACCGCCAGCGCCAGATGTGCCCGACGACGAAGATCCCCAGCGCGAGGTACGGCATCGCGACCCACCAGAAGATGTCGACAGCGCTCATGCCCGCACCGCCTCCCCACCCATGTACTCCGGTGGCGCGAACGGCTCGAGACCGACCTCCTCGTGGGGCGGCCCGATCTCGAAGTGGCTGCGCACGACGGCGAGCTCGCGCCGCCCGAGACCCGGCAGGTACGCGCAGACCGCGTCGAGCACGTCGGCATACGGTGTCTCCGCCTCGTGCAGCGCCTTGCGCAGCAGCTCGACGTCGGCGCGCCGGCTGCGCAGCAGCTGCTCACCGCGCGGTGACATCGCAGCGAACTCCAGCACCATCGGCAGGTAGTCGGGAAGCTCACCGACCGGCGGCTCGAAGCCGGCAGTGCGGTAGGCGGTCGAGAACGCGAGCATCGCCATGCCGCGGTTGCGGGTGTCCCCGTGCCGGAAGTACGTCAGGTACAGCGCACAGCGCCGACGCAGGTCGAAGGTGTCGACGTAGTGCGGCACGACCTCCGCCGGTGGGGTCGTGCCCAGCCACCGGATGAACCTGAGGAACGGCTCCCGGCTGCCACGGGGCGTCGCCCGCGCTGCGGCCTCCAGCTGGTCGACACCGCCGAGGAGGGCGGGGCCCGGGTACTGGAGCAGGACGGATGCCAGCTTGAAGGTGTGGACGGTGCCCGTCATGATCCCTCCGGGAAGAGGTGGGGTGCGCTGCCGCTGCCGTTCCAGCCGAACAGGTTGAACCGTTCGCGTCCGGCATCGTCCCGGAAGGTCCGGCTGCCGCCTGCCTCGCTGCCGGCGTGGAACGACTCAACCGACCCGGCCGGCCCTGCGCCGCCCATCCCGGGCCCACCCTCGGTGTCGAGGCTGCAGAACATCTGCTCGTGCTGGGCCATCAGACGACCGGCATCCTCGGCGTGCGCCGGGGGGATGACATACCGGTCGTCGTACTTGGCGATGGCCAGCAGCCGGTAGAGGTCCCGCAGGTCGCCCGGTGTCGAGCCGACCGCGAACGCCAAGGAGTCGTCGGGCTCGAGGCCGAGCTGTTCGGCCCGCATGGTGGCGCGGATCGCCGCGAGCTTGCGCAGCACCATGCGCGGGGTCTCGAGCTCGCCGGCGGTGAAGAGGCTGGCCAGGTAGTCCAGGGGGATCCGCAGGGAGTCGATGGCCGCGAAGACCTGGTCGGGGTCGGCGTCGTCGTACCCAGCCGCGTGCACGATGTCGGCGACCGGTGACAACGGCGGGATGTACCAGACCATCGGCAGGGTCCGGTACTCCGGGTGCAGCGGGAGCGCGACGCGGTGCTTGACGGCGAGGGCATACACCGGTGACCGGCGTGCGGCCTCGACCCAGTCGGCCGGGATGCCCTGGCGGACTGCCTCGGCACGCACCTCGGGGTCCTCGGGGTCGAGGAAGGTCGCCAGTTGTGCGGCGTACAGGTCCTGGGGGTCCGGGGTCGTTGCGGCCGACAGCACCTTGTCGGCGTCGTACAGGACCAGACCGAGGTACCGCAGGCGCCCGACGCACGTCTCAGAGCAGATCGTCGGCTGCCCGGACTCGATCCGCGGCGCGCACAGGGTGCACTTCTCCGCCTTGCCCGTGCGGTGGTTGAAGTACACCTTCTTGTACGGGCAGCCCGAGACGCAGAACCGCCAGCCCCGGCACCGGTCCTGGTCGACCAGGACGATGCCGTCCTCCTCGCGCTTGTACATCGCGCCCGACGGGCAGGAGGCGACGCACGACGGGTTGAGGCAGTGCTCGCAGATCCGCGGCAGGTAGAACATGAACGCCTGCTCGTACTCCATGAGGACGTGGCTGCTCAGGTTCTCGAGGTTCGGGTCGGCGATCGCGTGCTCGGTCGCCCCGGCGAGGTCGTCGTCCCAGTTGCTGCCCCAGGACATGTTCATGTCCCGGCCCGTCAGCGAGGACATGGAGTGCGCACTCGGGTTCTGCGTACCCGCAGGCGCGTCGATCAACGTCTGGTAGTCGTAGGTCCACGGTTCGCCGTAGTCGTCGATCGACGGCAGGTCCGGGTTGTAGAAGATCGAGAGGAGCTTGCGCAGCCGGCCACCGGCCTTGAGCTGGAGGCGTCCTTTGCGGTCGAGGACCCACCCGCCGTTCCACTGCTCCTGGTCCTCATAACGCCTCGGATAGCCGACCCCGGGTTTGGTCTCCACGTTGTTGAAGTACACGTACTCGGTGCCGGGTCGGTTCGTCCAGACCTGCTTGCAGGTGACCGTGCAGGTGTGGCACCCGATGCACTTGTCGAGGTTCATCACCATCGACATCTGCGCCATGATCCGCATCAGAACTCCACCTCCTGGGAGCGGCGGCGGATGACGGCGATCTCGTCACGCTGGTTGCCGGTCGGCCCGTAGTAGTTGAACCCGTAGGTGAACTGCGCGTGCCCGCCGATCATGTGCGTGGGCTTGATGACGAGCCGGGTCAGGGCGTTGTCTCCGCCTCCGTGCCACCCGGAGACCTCGGACTTGGGCGTCATCAGGTGCCGGTCCTTGGCGTGGTACATGAACACGGTGCCCTCGGGCATCCGGTGGCTGACGACGGCGCGGCAGGCGACCACGCCGTTGCGGTTGAACGCCTCGATCCAGTCGTTGTCCCTGACGCCGATCTTCGTGGCGTCGAGCGGGCTCATCCAGATCACCGGACCGCCGCGGAACAGCCGCAGCATGTGCAGGTTGTCCTGGTACTCGGAGTGGATCGACCACTTGGAGTGGGGGGTGAGATAACGCACCGTGATCTCCGGGCGACCCTCGTCCCGGATCCCCTGCTCACCGAAGTGACGCAGGTAGTCCAGCGGCGGACGATACGTCGGCAGCGCCTCGCCGTACTCGTCGATCCAGTCGTGGTCCAGGAAGAAGTGCATGCGTCCGGTGAAGGTGTGCCACGGCTTCTTGCGCTCGACGTTGACGACGAACGGTGAGTACCGGCGGCCGCCCGCCTCGCTGCCGGACCACTCCGGGGAGGTGATGACCGCACGAGGCTGGACCTGGGTGTCGGCGAACGTGATGTGGTCGTTCGCGCGTTCCTCAGCGAGGTCGGCCAGCCGTACCCCGGTGCGTTCCTCGAGGGCCTTCCAGCCCTGGATGGCCAACGGGCCGTTGGTCGTGCCGGACAGGGCCAGGATCGCCTCGGCCACGTGGATGTCACGGACCAGGCTGGGCCGCCCTGCGGCGATCCCCTCCCGGATGACCCCGTTGCTGCGGCGCAGGAAGTCCATCCCGACCTCGGGCTTCCAGGTGACGCCCTTGGTGGTCGTGCCGAGGGTGTCGACGAGGGGCCCGATCGCTGCCATCTTCTGCGCGACGGCCGCGTAGTCGCGTTCGACGGTGATCAGCCGGGGCATCGTCACCCCGGGGATCGGCGCGCACTGACCTGCTTTCCAGTCGAGCATCCGGCCGCCCGGCTGGGCCAGCTCGTCGGGGGAGTCGTGCATCAACGGAGCGGCGATGACGTCGGTGCGCGTCCCGAGGTGATCTGCGGCGAGCCGGGAGAACTCCTCGCCGATCATCCGGAACGCCTCGTGGTCCGTCCGGGTCTCCCACGGCGGTGCGATCGCGGGGTTGAACGAGTGGACGAACGGGTGCATGTCGGTCGTGGAGAGGTCGTACTTCTCGTACCACGTCGCGGCCGGCAGCACGATGTCGGAGTACGTGCACGTGCTGGTCATCCGGAAGTCGATCGTCGTGAGCAGATCGAGCTTGCCGCGCGGCGCCTTGTCGCGCCAGGTCACCTCGACCGGACGCAGGTGCGGGGGAGTCTCCTGGGCACGTACCGCGTCCTCGACCCCGAGGAGGTGGCGCATGAAGTACTCCATGCCCTTGCCCGACGAGCCGAGCAGGTTCGCCCGCCAGACGGTCATGACGCGCGGGAAGTTGGCAGGGTCGTCGGGATCGGTGTCGGCGAAGCGCAGCCGGTCGCTCGTGAGCTCGTCGATCACGTAGTCCTCGACGCTCATCCCGGCCGCCGCGGCCTCGTCGGCCAGGTCGAGCGGGTTGCGGTTGAACGCCGGGTGCGACGGCGTCCACCCCAGCCGGCCGGCCTGCGCCAGGCAGTCCGCGAACGCGCGGTCCTTGAACAGGCCCCGACCCAGCGGGCTCGCCAGCTCGTCGGCGCCGAAGTTCTCGTACCGCCACTGATCGGTGTGGAGGTAGAAGAAGGAGGTCCCGGTCATGTGCCTCGTGGGCCGCTGCCAGTCGAACGCGAACGCGATGTTCGTGAAACCGGTGAGCGGGCGCACCTTCTCCTGGCCCACGTAGTGGGCCCAGCCGCCCCCGTTGACGCCCTGGCAGCCGGTCAGCATCGTCAGGGTGAAGAACGTGCGGTAGATCTGGTCCGAGTGGAACCAGTGGTTGGTGCCCGCGCCCATGGCGATCATCGACCGGCCCTTGGACACCTCGGCGTTGCGTGCGAACTCCCTGGCCACGCGCGTGACAGCCGCGGCGGGGACCGTCGTGATCGCCTCCTGCCAGGCGGGGGTGTAGGGCTGAGGGTCGTCATACCCGGTCGGCCACTGGCCGGGGAGCCCCTCACGCCCGACGGCGTACTGCGCCATCAGGAGGTCGAAGACCGTGGTCACCAGGTGGCCGGCGACGGTGCGTACAGGGACCCCTCGACGGACCGCGGAGCCGCCCTCGGTGTGCCCGATGTCGAACCGGGGCAGGTCGACCTCGACGGACCGTGCGTCGCGGTCGTACAGCGTGAGCTCGGGGTCGACGTCGCCGAGCTCGAGGTTCCAGCGCCCCTTCCCGGCCTCGCCGTACCGGAAGCCCAGCGAGCCGTTCGGCACGAACGGCTCGCCGGTCGCGGAGTCGATCATCACGGTCTTGTGGACGGCGTCCTCGCTGCCCCGGAGCTCCGGGTCGTCGAGCTCGGCGGCGGTGAGGAAGCCATCGGGGACGTACACGCCGTCGCGCTCGCGCAGCCTGATCAGGAACGGCAGGTCGGTGTACGTCTTGACGTAGCTGGTGAAGTACGGGACCTGGCGGTCCCGGAAGAACTCGGTGAGGACCACGTGCCCCATCGCCATGCCCAGGGCCCCGTCGGTACCCGGAGCGGCCGCCAGCCAGTCGTCGGCGAACTTGGTGTGGTCGGAGTAGTCCGGGCTGACGACGACGACCTTCTGCCCGCGGTACCGGGCCTCGACCATGAAGTGGGCGTCGGGCGTGCGGGTGATCGGCAGGTTCGTGCCCCAGATGATCAGGTACGACGCGTTCCACCAGTCGCCGGACTCAGGGACGTCCGTCTGGTCCCCGAACACCTGTGGCGAGGCGATGGGCATGTCCGCGTACCAGTCGTAGAACGACAGGATCGTGCCGCCGATCATCGACAAGAACCGGGTGCCCGCGGTGTAGGAGACCGGCGACATCGCAGGGATCGGGGAGAAGCCGACGACGCGGTCCGGGCCGTAGTCCTTGACCGTCCGGACGTGCGCTGCGGCGATCATCTCGGTGACCTCCGGCCACGACGCCCGCACGAGCCCGCCCTTGCCGCGCGCGTCCTTGTACCGTGCCGCCCGGACCGGGTCGTCGGTGATGTCGCGCCAGGCCGCCACGGGGTCGCCGAGCCGGGTCCGAGCCTCGCGCCACATCTCCAGCAGGGCGCCGCGGACGTAGGGGTAGCGCACCCGCGAGGGCGAGTACGTGTACCAGGAGAACGACGCCCCTCGCGGGCACCCGCGCGGCTCGTACTCGGGGGAGTCTGGCCCGACCGACGGGTAGTCCGTCTGCTGCGTCTCCCAGGTGATGATCCCGTCCTTGACGTACACCTTCCACGAGCATGAGCCCGTGCAGTTCACGCCGTGCGTGGATCGGACGACCTTGTCGTGGCGCCAGCGCTCGTGCCAGAACTCCTCGGCCTCGCGCCCACCGGCGAGGTGCAGCTCACGGTGGTCCGTGCTCGGCGTGCCTGGGCTGAGGAACTGAGCCCGGCGGAGCAGGTGCTCGATCGCCTCGCCGCCCGGGATGAGCGGGGCGAGCAGGTCGGCGGGCGTAGGACTGCCGTCGGGGCCCGCTGACCTGGACCGCGGTGCGGGTGTCTCGGTCACCGGCGTCACCCATTCTTCGAGGTCACACACCTGCCTGTCCGTCGCGTGCTGCAGTGCACGAGTCAGACTTCGTCGGGACGGAAGCTCCGGGCCTGGCCGTGGGCCCCTCGCAGTGACGACCCGATCCTGGGACAAACTCGTGACCTATGTTGTCTCGGTATCGGAGAGTTGTCCATGGTCAACCTGGCCGGACGGGCTCAGCCGCGACGGTGGGGCATGAACGCGCTGAGCCGTTCGGCGTTGAGCTGGGAGATCGTGTCCACGGCACCCCGGCCGGGCACGCCGCGGCACACTCGCCGATGCAAGCAGCGCCCTGACTCCGCGCCGACTGGGCGTCACTGGGTCGCGTTCCGCTGAGCAGTCAAGCGGTCACAGCCGAGACGGAAGTGGACGGTGAGCCTCGCCAACGGCCCCTCGACAGCGCCGACCCACCAGCGCGCAAGGCCTTGAGGGGCTCGGTGCAACGCAGTCCAGCGGGGATTCGCACCGTGCCTTATTCCACGGACATCTCACGCTGCTGCGTCTCCACAGGTCAGAGCGTTGAGATGGTGCCCCGAGTGGGATTCGAACCGTCTTTCAGTGCTGTAGGGGTGCGGAACCGGACGTCTTCGCGTTCGCCGATTGTGCCTCTGAACTGGTGATACGCCTAGAACCTAGTGCCATGGTGGTGAACGACGCGTATGGTGGCCTATTCCACGTTATTCCACGACGCTCGGCGGGGGTGGGGCATGCGCAGACGCTCAGGCTTCGGCAGCATCGAGCGACTGGCCTCGGGTCGATACCGCGCCCGCTACACGGTGCCCGGAACCGACCCACAGGTGTGGGTGAAGGCGCCGGAGACGTTCGCCCGGCGTGTGGACGCGGACGCGTGGTTGGCTCGTCAGCGCACCGCGATGGAGGACCATGTGCTCCGTCCCGCAGTTCTCGCCCGACGGACGACGCTGCAGGAGTACGCGGATGCGTGGCTACGGGACCGCCGCAGCGCGTCAGGCCAGCCCCTCAGGCCGTCGACGAGGCGCGTGTACGAGCACTACCTGGTCAAGCTCATCTATCCCGAGCTGGGGGAGGTGCTGCTGACCGAGTTGACGCCTCCGTTGGTGTCCGGGTGGTACCGGCGGCTGGTCCCCGACAGGCCGACGCTGCGGGCGCGGACCTACGCGCTGCTCCGCGGCGTGCTGGCGACGGCGATCGAAGACGAACTGATCGCGGTCAACCCCTGTCGGGTGCGCGGTGCGTCGAACGCGAGACCAGCGACCGGGACCGTCGTCGCTAGCCCGGCGCAGGTGAACGAGCTGGCCGCCGCGATGCCGGCGCCTCTGGCTGCGGCGGTACAGATCGGGGCGTGGTGCCAACTGCGCAACGGCGAGGTTCTGGAACTCCGTCGCAAGGACGTCACGGCGGGAGCCATCTGCGTTCGGCGAGGCGTGACCTGGACCAGGTCGGGTGCGCATGTCGGGCCACCGAAGACCGACGCCGGCGTGCGGACTGTGAGCATTCCACCGCACGTTCGACCGGTGCTGGCAGCTCATCTGGGGTCCTTCGTGCCCGACGACCCCGAGGCGCTCTTGTTCTCGGCCGCGCCGGGCTCCACCGAGCACATGCGCCAGACGACGTTCGCCTACCACTTCAAGCGCGCCGTCCTGCAGACGTCCCTGCCGGCCACCTTCAGGTTCCACTGGTTGCGGCACACGGGCCTGACGCTTGCGGCTCAGGCCGGGGCGACGCTCGCCGAGCTGAGCGCCCGAGCGGGACACTCCACCACGTCCACCGTGATGCGGTACCAGCACGCGACGGCAGCGCGCGACGATGCGCTCGCCCATGCCCTGTCGAGGCTGGCGAGCGAGCCGCGCGAGTGACCTTCGCCGCGACAAGTATCTGAGCTTCATCCCGATCGAGGGGCGTCGTGGGGACTTCAGCCGCCGGTCTCGAGCAGGCTCCGGGCGACTAGGCCCCGAACCGAAGGATGACCGGCTACACCACGTCCAAGGACTTGACCTGTCGAGCCCCAGACTTCTCGACCTGTCGAGGGAAGCGAGGGTTGACGAGCGACGTGACGATCGTCGGAGGCGGGCCGACCGGCCTGATGTTGGCCGGAGACCTGGCGTGGGCCGGGGTGGATGTCGCGATCCTGGAGCGGCTTCCGACTCCGGACCTGTTGGGCGCTCGAGCCCGCGGGTTCCACTCTCGCCCGCCAATGAGGTGCGCTTCCCCGAGGCCGTCGGCTGACGCCCACATGATTGCCGCGATCGGCACTGTCGGCGACGCTCACGCCCTGGCCGAGACCGTCGTCGCCTCTACACTTCGACCATGGTGACAATCCGCGAGGTTGCGGCCGACGCGGGTGTGGCCCGGAGCACCGTCTCGTACGTCCTGTCGGGGAACAAGCGCATGAGTGACGAGACAATCCGGCGGGTGATGGCCAGCGTGAAGAAGCTGGGGTACCGACCCAGCGCTGCGGCACGAGCACTCGCGTTGAACCGGACGAATGTGCTCGGCCTACTCACCCAGACCAGCTCGCACCACACCGATGATGACATCGACATCTTCATGCGGTTCATCCGGGCGGCGATGCTGACGGCCAGCGAGCGCGGCTTCGACCTCCTGGTGACGAGCAAGAACGCGGATGACCTGCGTGGCGACATCCTGGTCGACGCAGTCGTGGTGATGGACGTGCGGATGCAGGACGACCGCCTGCCGCTCTTGAGCGACTGGGGCATCCCGACGGTGCTGATTGGGATGCCTGCGAACACCCATCGCCTCAGCGCGGTCGATCTTGACTTCGAGGCCGCAGCCCGAGCGATGGTGGCCTACCTCGTGGGTCTCGGTCACCGGCAGCTCGCCGTGCTCGGCTGGTCCGAGCCGTCCGTGCCTCCGCTCGCCTGGCAGGAGCGGTTCCGGCAAGGGTTCGAGGCCGAGTGCCTGCGGGCGAACGTCCGCGGCTACCTCGAGCCGTGCGGCGACAGCCGGGAGGGCGTGCTCCGCTGGCTCGACGGCGTTCTCGAGGCAATGCCTGGCGTCACCGGCATCCTGGTGTCCGCTGCCTCGACCCTGGTGCACCTCATGGCGGCGACCCGGGAACGTGGGCTCTCGGTTCCCGACGATGTGTCGATCATCGCCTTGGCTCCCGACGACGTCTTCGGACTCAAGCATCCGGACATCTCGCTGGTCGACCTACCCGGGCAGCGGATGGTCCAGTGGGCTGTGAACCAGGTCCTCGACGAGCTCGCAGGTGCGCCGTCGGGTCGGCGGGAGTTCATCGCGCCGGTCATCGCGATTCGTAGCTCGACCGGCCCGGCGCCGTCACCCGACCGGGGCTGACCGGCCCCTCCGTCTGACCGGCCCCTCCCTCTGACCGGCCCCTTCCCTCTGGCCGGCCGCTCCCTGCACGTTGGCACCAGACGCTGCTGCCGCATCCCCGGATGACCGAAGCAAGTCTCGCGAAGGTCACAGTTGGAGAACCGATTCACCGAGTTCTACCTGCAGGGTTGAACCGGTTCTCCACTCGGGCTACTCTCACGAACGCGGCTCGGTCGCTCAGGACTCAGGTCCACGGCATGACGGCCACGAGAGGCAAGAGTCCGACAGAGGTACCTGGCTCGTTCTTCAGAGAGGAAGATCGTGAAGCTTCAGCGTGCAGCAGTCATCACACTCGCCGTCGCACTCCCGCTCGCGGGAGGGCTCACCGCCTGCTCGAACAGCTCGGGCGGCAGCTCGGGCAACGCATCGAGCAGCGTGTCAAGCCTGACCCTCTGGGATGGGTGGACGCAGTACGACGCCACATCCCCGTGGGGCACGCTCATCGCCGCCTGCGAGAAGCAGACCGGGATCACCATCCAGCGGACATCGGACGCCGAGATCGCCACCAAGCTGTTGCAGGCGGCGTCATCACACTCCGCCCCCGACCTGGCGATCCTCGACAACCCGTCCGTCGCGCAGTTCGCCGAGACTGGGCTGCTGATCGACAACAGCGTCTCGGGGCTCGACACCTCCGCCGTCATGCCCAACGTGCTCGCCGCGGGTCAAG
>Ga0066798_10000721_pt1 | contig 15703 bp, 17 predicted proteins | sample PersoiDNA2013203_FD_70961 | JGI IMG/M metagenome (GOLD analysis project Ga0066798, IMG submission 70961) | Permafrost soil microbial communities from the Arctic, to analyse light accelerated degradation of dissolved organic matter (DOM) -... | ecosystem: Environmental > Terrestrial > Soil >...
TGGCCATGCTGCCCCTGCTGGGGCTGGCGCTGAATGGCACATCCTCCGTGCTGTATGGCGTGGTGCCTGAACTGGCGGAGCCCGGCAAGCGCGAACACGCATTCGCGCTGTTTTATACAGGCACCATTGGTGGCGGCGCCTTGTCGCCCATGCTGTTTGGCGCCTTGGGCGACAGGGCCGGCGTGCCGGTGGCGTTGACGGTGCTGGCGGCGGTCTTGCTGCTGACCTTGCCCTTGGCGTGGCGGGTGCAGAAGGGCTAGCCGCTGGAACCATACGATGCCGCGTTGCCCTGAATATATGATGATTAGCTAGCCATCATTGCTGTCGAGTACGGCGATTGTATCTGCCAACCCAGACTCGAATAGAGCTTCGAACCATCCTCTGTTGCTACCAGCACCCGGCGCGCGCCGGCGTCTATCTGCGTGCTGGCCAGTGCTGCCATCAGTGCGCGGCCCAATCCTCGGCGACGATGTGCGGGGGCGGTGACAATATTGTCAAAAATAAAAACACCAGCATATTCCACGGCTTTGGCGCTGGCGGCGACGGAGCCGTCCTTGGCAAAAATACGCGCCACGCGGATTGCCTGTATGGTCGATATCTCAAGCCGGTATTCCACCGGCAGGCCGGGAATAGCTGGTTTCCCTGCATTTCCTGCTTGTGTCATTAGAAATCTGCCCGGCAGGAGTTGCCATCGGGGCGGTAAAAGGCGGAGTAATTGCTCGCCAGAGCCGCACATCTTGATAAGAATATGTGGCTGATTGATGGTGATTGCTAATTTGTGTATTTCTGCAGAAGGGCCGGCAAAGACATGGCGCCGTATTTCGTCGGGCAATCCCGTCTCTACGCGCCACCCGCCATGATCGGCGATGGGCAGCGCCAGGCCACGTGCAATGGAACGTGCCGCCAACCAGGCGCAAAGGAGCTTGGAATCAACGAGCTGCGTTTTTTCTTGCTCTCCCATCATAGGCTTCCGACATTTGATCCAGTTGATTATGCCAGACTGCAACTGACGCAACTCAGGTGGCGAATCAACACTTTCGGTGGCGTGGTTAACCGCTTGCCGCCGTCGTGCCTGGAACCTGTCTCAGCAGATGAATACACTCGCTACCGAGACAGGTTTCAAACGCTGGCGCGTTTACCAGTTGTTGCCGCTCAAGCTGGCCTGGTAGCCTGTGGAATAGTTGGCGAACGGAACTTTACCCGTGCTGATGCCGCCCACCGTATTGTTGCTGATAGTCGCGCTGCCCGTGGGTGCCGGGTAGAACGGTGCGCCGATCACCACGCCGTTGCGCCATGGGCCTGTCACAGTATTTTGTTCCAGGCGGATATTGGTCGAGGTCGAGAAACCGACGGCGTCATACAGTGCACCGGTGATGGTGTTGTCGCTGACTTCGATATCATCGACGATGCCGACGTTCTGGCCATCGCTGCCATTGCCGATATGCAGCGCCGGCTGCCCCTGGTCAAAACCATTGCCGCCGGCGCGCACGATGGTGTTGCCGGTGATGCGAGACGAGTGCAGGTCGCTGCCATTGACGCCGAAGCGGCCTACGCCCAGGCCCGTATAACGGGCCGTGTCGGCGATGTAGTTATTCGCCACCAGGTGGCCGCTGCCGCCATACACACCCAGGGCTTTGCCATTCCAGGCGCCGATGATGGTGTTGTTGGTCTGGGTGATATTGCTCATCGGCGAGTAAAACACGCGGCCATGGTCGGTATCGTTATAGTTGACCGAGTTGATCGCCATGCCATCGTCGCCGGTGCCGCGGATAAAATTATTGGTGGCGGTCAGGTAGTTGCCGACCGTGGCGTCGAGCGCCACGTTGTTGAGGTTGCAGCCATCGGCCCAGATCGACGTCAGCCGGTTATTGCGCACGGTGCCACCGGTGCCCGAAGCCCAGAAACCGGACAGGACGTGCTGGGTCCAGATGTTTTCCGCCAGCCAATTGGTGCCGGTGGTATCCATTGCGCCGCCGGCGCCATCGACCGGTTCGCGGCTGCGCGAGTTGGAGTCCACATGGAAATTGCGCACTGTCGATGACGTCACCTGGAAGATCGCGCCCAGGCCGTTTGCGTTCGGCAATGGTACGTCGCGGTAAATCGTGCTGTACCACATGCCGGCGCCTTCGATGGTGATGCCCTTGGCGACCAGGCCGTTCGTGCCTTTCAGGTAAAAGGTTCCTTGAGGAATCCACAAACTCTTGTTTTGCGACTGCGCCTGGTTGATGCAATTCTGGATCGCGCTGGTGCTGTCCATCGCGTTCGGGTTGCCCATGCCATTGGTCGGCGCCGTATCGGCGACCGCGCCGCAACTGGTAATCGAGATGGAATTGGCGGGCTGGGCCAGCGGCGCCGGTGGGTTTTCAACGTCGATCACGTCGACATTGTAGAAGGCAGCCGTGTTGTCGCTATCCTTGCGCAGCGAAAAAGTGCTGCCCGGAGCAATCGGATCACCGACGATGAAGGCGTGGCTTTCGTCGAAGAAGGCGCGCGGCTTGCCCGAGGCCGGATTCTGGTCGCTGGCCTGGTATTCCTGGCCTTCGTAAATCCAGCTTTGGCGCGAATTGAGGTTCAGGTGCTGGCGGAACACGCCGTTGACGTACAGGTTCAGGGTGGCAGTAATGCCGCCGCCGCCCGGTGCGTCGGGGATGCTGGCGCGCACGTTGATGAAGCTGATCGGCTTGCCGGTATTATTGGTCCACCATACTTCCTGGTTATTGCCCGTCAGTGCAACATAAGCATGACCCGAGGATTCCAGTTCCGGACTGGCGAAGCGCGTGGTCGGCGCCGCTGTCAATGACACGATTTGTGCGCCGTTGACCAGGGTGCCGGCTTCCGCCTCATAGCTGGTAAAGGGTGTGGTCGCGCCCACGCCGGCATGGGCATGGGCTGCCACCATCAAACTGGCGGCGGTGGCGAAGGCCGTCATTGTCATGGCAGGTTTGAGTTTGCGTTGGTTCATGGGGTCGCTCGTCCTTATAGAGAAGTAACAGGTCGCCGGAATGTTGCCGGGTATCATTTAATTAATTTCAATATAGCATGAAATTCCGCATGGTTTCCTTGGAAAACATTACACATTGGAAATTTATTTAAGCGACTTACTGCACTTGCATGGACTTGCCTGAGGCCTTGCCCATCGTCTACACTCGCTCCATGAAAAATTTTGAAAAGCGGCGTGACCGCTACGACCTGTTTCGCGCGTTCGAGAACCCTCTGGTCAACATCAACTTCCATCTGGACGTGCCGGATTTTCGTCCTTATTGCAAGGCGCGCCAGATTCCTGTATTCCACTTCTTCCTGTTTTGCTTGCTGAACACGGTCAAGCAAAGCGACAATTTCCTGTACCGCATCTACCAGGATGAGGTCATCAAGATCGATGATTTTCCGGCGTCCTACACGGTCATCAATTGCGACGATAATCTGAATTACACGCGTTTCGAGATGACGGACCAGCTGGACCTGTTCATCGCGCGCAGCCTGGAAGCGAAACGCATCGCCGAAGCCAGTTCGGCGCTGATCAATACGGGCGAAGATGCCAGCGAACGCGAGCGGCGCAACAATGTCTACGTCACCAGTTTGCCCTGGCTGGACATGAAGGCCATCGAGCATCCCGTGTACCGCCATCGCGACGCCGATATCCCGACTTTTACCTGGGGCAAGTTTGGCCCGGCACAAGACGATGGCCGCATGACGGTGCCGTTTTCAGTGCAGGCGCACCACGGTTTTGTCGATGGTTATCATATCCAGAAACTGGCGCAAGACCTGGCTCACCGGATAGCCAGCATGATTGCCTAAGCCAGGTATTGGCTGGGGGACTTGCCCAGCATTGTGCGAAATGCAGCCGTAAAAGCGCTGGAACTGCCATAACCGAGATCGAGCGCCACGCGCGTCACCGCCTGGCCTTCGGCCAGCCGCGTGATGGCGCTCAGCAAGCAGGCTTGCTGCCGCCATTGCGCAAAGCCCAGCCCCGTTTGCTGACGAAACAATCGTGTAAAAGTGCGCCGGCTCATACCGGCCCTGGCTGCCATGGTGTCCAGGTCGATGTTCAGACTGGGCTGCTGGAATAATTCCGTGCACAGCCGGGCCAGCCTGGGGTCTTGCGGCAGCGGCGCATTCAAGCTTAACGGCGCCATGGCAGCGATTTCATCAAGCAGCAAGGCCATCAGCCGGCCATCGCGCGAATTTTCTTCATACAGGGCATCCACCTTGACGGCGTCGGCCAGCAACTGGCGCAGCAGCGGCGATGTGTCCAGTACGCTGCAATGGCTGCTCAGTCTAGCCTTGGCTTCTGCGTGAATGAAAACGTTGAGCATCGTTACTTCGCCATGCATCTGCATGCCGTGCTCCAGGCCGGCGGGCAGCCAGCAGGCGCGCTGCGGCGGCACCAGCCAGTTGCCTTGCGGCGTAGACACGCTGATGGCGCCCGTGGCAGCATAGGCAAACTGGCCGCGTGGGTGGCTATGCAGGGGAAAGCGCGCGCCTGCCGCATAGTTGCGGGCCGTCGCAATCAGCTCGCGTGGCAGTTCCGTATAGAAATGGGGATGATCGAAGTCGGGCATGGCCTGAACTCTATACTATTTGACCTGACATCGAAAGCGGGAATGCTTGTGCAGTTCTACCATGTACTTTTTTATCTGCGCAGGAACTGTCATGGTCAATACCTTTCACCGCGTGGGCCACGGCCCCCACGCCATCATCGTGCTGCATGGCTGGTTTGGCGATGCGCGCTCGTTTGCGCCCATGGAACAGTGGCTCGATGGTACGGCCTTCAGCTATGTTTTCATGGATCAGCGTGGCTATGGCGGCATGCGCGGTGTGGATGGCGATTACAGCATAGCCGAGGTGGCTGTTGACGCGCTGGCGCTGGCCGATCATCTGGGCTTCGAGCGTTTCAGCGTGATCGGCCACTCGATGGGTGGCATGGTGGCAGAAAAGATGGCCTTGCTGGCGCCGCAGCGTATCGGCAAACTGGTGGCCGTGGCGCCTGTGCCCAGTTGCGGCGTAGCGATGGATGAGACCGTACGCGAGCTGTTCCTGGGCGCCGCAGATAATCTGGCTGCGAGGCGCAGCATCATCGACCGCAGCACGGGCGGCCGCTTGCCCGCGGCCTGGCTGGACTGGAAGGCTGCTTATTCCTGGGAGTGTTGTGATACGGCCGCGTTTGCCGCGTATTTCCTGGCCTGGAGCGGGACGGATTTCAGTGCGGAAGTGCGTGTACGAGTTGCTACGCTGGACGTATTGACACTGGTCGGCGAACACGATCCCCGTTTTGACCGCGCCCTGATGGAGCAGACTTATCTGGCTTGCTACCCGCAAGGCCGGCTGGAAGTGCTGGCCAATGCGGGGCATTACCCGATGAGTGAAACGCCTTTGGTGCTGGTGGCAAGCATCGAGGCGTTCTTAAGCGGCCTTGGCACGCAGGCGCAGCAAGCTCAAGCCCAATAAAACGAAGCCGCCGCCCGAGATGCGGTTGAACAGGCGCGCACGCGTGGGGTTGGCCAGCTGGCTTTTCAGCAAGCGCGCCAGCAGGGCGTAAAACAGATGGGCCACCATCGCGCAGGCAACAAACGTGGTGGTCAGGACGGTAAATTGCATCGCCACCGGCTGGCCTTGCACCATGAATTGCGGAAACAGTGCAGAAAAGAACAGGATGGCCTTGGGATTGGTCAGGGCCACCATCATGCCCTGGCGATACAGCTTGCCATTCGAATTGGGATTGGTCGCGCCTGGCTGCTGCGGCGCATTGGCAACGATGCTGGTCTTGCTGCGCCATTGCTTGATGCCCAGGTAGACCAGGTACAGCGCGCCAGCCAGCTTCAGCAGCATGAAGGCGGTGGCCGAGGTGGCCAGCACCACGCCCATGCCAGCCATGGCAATGCCGGAAATAATGAATAGCCCCGTGCCATTGCCCATGCTGCTGATCATGGCGCGGCGCGGGCCGACGGCGATGGAATTTGAAATGGCCAGCAAGACGGCCGGGCCGGGCGAAAACGTGACTAGCAGGGAGACGCTGCAAAAAAGCAGCCAGTTCGTGAGATGCATGGTATTTCCTGGAGGGCAGTGAGGGTAAAAGCACAGCCCCTCATTGTAGCGCGCTTAGGCAAGCAGCGTGAACAGGGCGGCGGCCAGGTGGTTGATAACGGCGCCACCCACGATCAGCCAGGCAAACAGCAGGCCACCCAGCAGCAGCGGCTTGAAGCCGGCGCGGCGGATGGCTGACAAGTGCGTGGTCAGGCCCAGGGCGGCCATGGCCATGGCCAGCAAGGCCGTGTCGATATCCGTGATGGAGTTCACCAGCTTGCCTGGCAACAAGTCCAGCGAATTGAATGCGACTGCGGCGATAAAGATGAAGGCAAACCAGGGTATCGCCAGCCTGGCTGCGGGCTTGCTTGCGCTGACTGCTTTGCTGCGGGCCAGCATGGCTGACAGGATCAGCAGGAAGGGCGCCAGCATCATCACGCGCACCATCTTGGCGATCACGGCGGCGTTGGCCGTGTCCTGGCTAATCGATTTGCCGGCCGCCACTACTTGCGCCACTTCATGCACGGTCGAGCCGATGTACACGCCGAAGGCAGATGGCGTCGCGCCCAGCAACTGCCAGTGCAGATTGACCTGATACAGCAAGGGATACACAAAGATCGCCAGGGTGCCGAACACTACCACCGTCGATATGGCCACCGTCACTTCTTCCGCACGGCCCTTGAGCACGGGTTCGGTGGCCATCACGGCTGCCGCGCCGCAAATCGAGCTGCCTGCACCGATCAGGATGGCGCTATTGCGTTCCAGCTTGAAGACCTTGGTGCCCAGCAACAGGGCCAGGCCCAAGGTGGACGTCAGCACCAGCGCATCGATGGCAATGCCGGCCAGGCCCACCTGGCCGATGTCCTGGAAGGTCAGGCGGAAACCGTACAGGATGATGCCCAAGCGCAGCAGGCTCTGCTTTGAAAAAGTGACGCCGCCATTGCATGCGGGGGCGAGTTTTGCGTAAGTGGTGTTGCCCAGGATGATGCCGACGATGATGGCCAGGGTCAGCGCGCTCATGCCGTGCGTCTGCATCCATTCCAGCTTGCCCAGCTGTATCGCGGCGTAGGCGATGATGGCGCTCAGCAGCAAGCCGGGCAAAAGGCGGCCGCAGCGGTCGTAAAAGCTGTTAGTGCCAGTGGTTGATAGGGATGACATGGTGTACTCCGTTACTTGTGTGCATATGCCATTACTGTACAGAGCGCAGATTAAATGGTAAAACGGATTGTTTTTGTATATTCAAGCTAAAAAATAGGTAATAAAGCCATGTCACTGACCTTGCGGCAATTACAGATATTCCTGGCAGTGGCCGACACGGGCAGCACCAGTGCCGCAGCCGGGCTGATCTCGCTATCGCAATCGGCCACCAGCGCCGCCTTGAACGAGCTTGAAGCCTTGCTGGATGCACAGCTGTTTGATCGGGTGGGCAAGCGCCTGGTGCTGAACGACAATGGCCGCCTGCTATTGCCGCAGGCGCGGCAAATGCGCGACGCGGCTGGCAGCATACAACGCCAGTTCGCGGGTACCGATCCGTCCGTGCCGGTCAGCCTGCTAATCGGCGCCAGCACCACCATCGGCATCTATCTGCTGCCGCAGATACTGGCCCAGGCGGCACGTCTATACGGGCCCAGCATTCCGCAAGTGACGATCGCCAACACGGCCGATATCGCCGCCGCCGTGGCGGAATTTCGCGGCGATATCGGCTTGATCGAAGGGCCATGCCACGAAGCGGGCTTGCTGGTGGAACCCTGGTTGAGCGATCAGATGCTGGTCGTGGCGGCACCCACGCATCCTTTGGCGCAACTGCGTCATTTACTCAGTTTTGCCGAACTGAACCAGGCTGGATGGCTGTTGCGTGAAGCGGGCTCGGGCACGCGTGAAGCGGTGGAGCAGGCGCTGGTGCCGTATCTGCATTATCTGCGGCCAGCCGCTGAATTCTCGAATTCGGAAGCGATCAAATATGGCGCCGCCGCTGGCCTGGGCATTGCCTGTCTGTCGCGCGTGGTGGTGGCCGACTTGTTGGCCAGCGGGCAACTGGTGGCGCTCGACACTATGCTGCCGCCGCTGGAGCGCAATTTTTATCTGATACGGCAGGGGAAAAAAGTGCTGTCGCCGAGACTGTCGGGTTTCCTGGAACTGTGTCGGCAGGCAAGGCACGCACCCGCCTGAACTTTGCTTGCCGAAATCCCATATATGGAATATATTCCCACATATGGAAAACATTACTCAACAAGACGATAGTGCCGAACAGCGGCTGGCCCAGCGCCTCAAGCAGCTGCGCGTCGAACAGGGATGGTCGCTGGACCAGCTGGCTACGCAAAGCCAGGTCAGCCGCGCCACCTTGTCGCGCATGGAAAATGCGGAAGTCAGTCCCACCACCAGCGTGCTGGGCCGGCTGTGCGCCGTGTATGGCCTCAGCATGTCGCGTTTGATGCGCATGGTGGAAGACGATTTTCCACCCTTGCTGCGGCGTGAAGATCAACCCGTCTGGAACGATCCGCAGGCCGGTTTCCAGCGCCGCTCCGTATCGCCGCCATCGCATGCGCTGGCAGGCGAGGCGCTCGAATGTTTCCTGGCCGCTGGCGCGCATCTCGCTTACGCGGCATCGCCCCGGCCTGGCATGGAACACCATTTATTACTGCAGGAAGGCGTGTTGACCGTGACCCTGGAGGGCAAAAGCCATGTGCTGCGCGCCGGCGACTGCCTGCGCTATCAATTATCCGGCCCCAGCGCCTTCGATGCCGGGCCAGAAACCGGCGCCCGCTATTTTTTATTCATCGTCTGAGACTGCCATGACCGCCGCCAATTCTATCCTGATCCGCTCCTACGCCGTATCCGATATCGAGAGGAAACTGCCACAACTGGCCGAACTGCTGTCAGCCTGTGTGCACGATGGCGCCAGCATCGGCTTCATCCTGCCTTTTACGGTGCCCGAAAGCACGGCTTTCTGGACGCAAAACGTATTGCCGGCCGTGCAAGGTGGCCGGCGCCTGCTGCTGGTGGCCGAGCAGGAGGGCCAGCTTGTGGGCACTGCGCAACTGGACTGGGATAGCCCCGCCAATCAGCAGCATCGGGCCGAAGTGCGCAAGCTGATGGTTGGCCCCGCTTTTCGCCGGCGCGGCATCGCGCGGCTGCTGATGCAGGAAGTAGAAGCCCGGGCGCGCCAGCTGCCACGCAGCCTGCTGACCCTCGATACGCGCTCGGACGACCATGCCGAACCGCTGTATATATCGCTCGGTTATGCTGTGGCAGGCATGATTCCCGGCTATGCGCTGTCGGCCGACCACAGCGGGCTGCATGCCACCACCATCATGTACAAGCAGCTGTAGCCGGGTTCGCTGCCATACAGTTGCCAGATAAAATCACCTGATCAATTCCAGAGTTCTCCTACGCAGACACCCGGCATCATCCGACTGGTGTCTGCGTCCAGCGCGCCTACACTGTGATCTCGACGAGCCTGGCGACAGGCTTTCTTTGGTTATTTTCAGGAGGGCAAGATGGCGAATATTCAAGCGGGAACGGATGGCATAGTCAGCACAGAGCGGGTGGCGCGGCCCATGAATGCACTGGACTGGATCGCCATGGTGCTGTTGATCATAGGCGGCTTGAACTGGGCGCTGGTAGGCTTGTTCGATATCGACATCGTGGCCCGCATCCTGGGCGTCATGAGCACAGCCTCGCGCGGCGTGTATGTGCTGGTGGGACTGGCGGCGATCTATTCGATTTATCTGTGCGTGAAAAAGCTGCCAGCCACGCCCTGATTTGACTGTCCAATCTTGAAACCGGAGGAAGGCATGCCTACAGGCGCCAATCCAAAACGCGAGCGCGAATTCAAGCAGCTGGAAAAGAGCTTCAAGCAGGAAGGGCGTTATCGTGGCCGCGAAGAAGAAGTCGCGGCCCGCATCGTCAACAAGCAGCGGGCCGAACAGGGCGAAACCCAATCGGCCAAACCGGCGCGCGATGCCGAAAAGGCTGGCAAGGCGCCTGACCGTAATCTGCCCATAGGCGGCTATCAGCACCTGACGGTGGCGCAAATTCGCAAGAAGCTCAATGGCTTGAGCGCTGCACAGTTAAAGCGCTTGCGCGATTATGAAGCAGTGCACAAGAAGCGCAAAGGCGTGCTCGACGCGCTGGACAAGCAAGGCTAGCCTGGCCGTTTACATCACGCTTATATGCGCTGTAAGTAATGTGCAGCAGGCAGTGCCAGCAGGGCGGCGGCAAAGGCGATTACAAAGCCTCCCCGCATTGCGCCGCTACGCCATGCCACGCACAACAGGGCGAACAAACAAGCCAGTGCGCCGATTGCGCTTGCTGAAGCAAACCATGTAGGAAGTGCAGCGATGCCGGCCTTGGGCGCCAGCCATACTAGCAGCAAGGGCAAGAAGATAGCGCAGTACAGGGCGATGATCAGCTTGCGATGGGCCGCCAGCTTGCTTGCAGTAGAGTCAGGATTGGCGATCTTCGTTGCAGCCTGCATGGCGATTCCAGTCATATAGTGTATGGTTCGGAATCGGGGGCGCTGTCCCGCATAGGCCGGCATGGATAGACATTGCCAGCTTGCTTCAGCGCCATGATTCTACATTGCTATTATGACAGGCTTATTGCGTGCGCAGGTAAGCCAGCAAGTCGGCCACCTGCTGCTGGTCGCTGATACCCCAAAATCGCATGTTATTACCTGGGACGAAGGCACTGGGGGCTTTCAGGAAGCTGGCCAGGTTTTGTTCGGTCCAGAGGAAATTTGCATTCTTCATGGCGGGCGAATACCTGTAATCGGTGGTCGAGCCAGCTTTGCGGCCGATCACGCCCGTCAGTTTGGGCCCAAAGCCGCCGCGCGCCGATGGCCCTACCTGATGGCAGGACGCGCACTTGCGAAATGCCGTCTTGCCCGCTTCGGCATTACCCTTGAGAGCAGGGACTGGTGCGGCCGGGGCTGCATGAGTGATGGCGCAGTGGGGCATCAGCAGCGCAATGGCCAGTGCCTGAAGCAGGCGGGAAGGGCGGGTCTGGAGGGACTGATTCAGAAAGCTTTTCATGGTTGCGGCAGAATAGTGCTTGAGTGACAAGCAGCTATTTTACAGGGCAGGGCATCAGCCCAATAGCCTGCCTGCGCTCATTGAGGTCTTATCGTTTAGCCCCCTGTGCTCCCAAGGCAGCCATGGCCGACGCAAAGACGATGCAGGCTATCGCCAGCCACTGGATCAGGCTCAGGTGTTCACCCAATACCAGCATGGCGGCCAGTGCGCTGATGGCGGGTGCACCGCTGCTGAACATGCCGAACACGCCTTGCGGCAAGCGGCGCAAGGCAAAGATTTCCAGGGAATATGGTAGGGCGCTTGACAGCATCGCAATCACCAGGCCCATCAAGGCAATCGATGGAGCCAGCAAGGCAGTTCCGGAATAGCTGACGCCGAGCGGCACCATCAATACGGCGGCCACCGTCATGCCCCATGCCACGGCCTGGCCTCCTTGCAAGCTCGAAGCGCGCTTGCCGAACACGATATACAGCGCCCAGCACAGTGCCGCACCCAGTGCATAAGCCACTCCCAAGGGATTGAGCCCGACCGCGGCGCCTTGCAGCGGCAGCAGCAGATACAGCCCAAACACGGCGCATGCCACCGCCAGCAAGTCGCGCGGCCGCCGCGACGACAGCATGGCCACCGCCAGCGGCCCCGTCACCTCGATGGCCACAGCAATGCCGATCGGTATCAGCGCAAACGCCCGGTAAATCAGCAGATTCATCAGCCCCAGCACGGAGCCGTAGACCAGCAGATTGAATACATCCTTGCGCGTTAGCCGGAACCGCCACGGCCGCACGATCGCCAGCAAGATCAGCGCCGAAAACCCCACCCGGTACGCGGTAATGCCTTCCACGCCGATTACCGGAAACAGATGCTTGGCCATCGCCGCCCCCAGATTGACAGAAATCTGCCCTCCCAGAACGGCCAGGGAAGGGAGCATGAAGCTGTCGGGAACGGGGGAAGTCGTGGTGGTGGAGGTCATGGGCTGCTATTTTAATACGTAAGAGCCACCTGGCCGCTGACAAAAATGGTCTGGACAGGGATTTATCTATGGCATCGATTATGCAGGGGTATCACGGTTTTTCTGGCTGTGCATTGTCAAACAGAATATAGTTGAGTTGTAAGCTAGTCCGCTAAAGGTCAGGAGTAGACTTCTGGTGTTCAGGCAGATATTAGAATATGGAGAAGAGTTTTTTTATGAACGAACATTTCAAGCAGCATGTCGAATCGCTTCATCCAACATTCGAAAAGTTGATTCAAAGTGTGCCATTTACGTTCGATACACTCCCGAAGGAGCTGCCAAAAGCCGGCGTTTATCTTTTCACTGAGCGGCATAATCACCTCTATGTGGGACGAACTAACGGCCTACGAAAGCGGTTGCAGCAACATTGTCGTGCAGGTTCAAGCCACAACAGCGCTCCGTTTGCATTTCGTCTTGCTCGTGAGCATCGTGGCGTACTGAAGGCTACTTATAAAGCCGAGGGTTCGCGAGCGGCGCTTCTCCAAGACGCAGCCTTTGCACAAGCTTTTGCCATTTCCAAGACACGGCTACGTGCAATGACAATTCGCGTGGTTGAAGAAAGTAACCCGCTTAGACAGGCACTGCTCGAAATGTATGTCGCTACCGCATTAGATGCTAAGTACAATGATTTTGATAATCATTGAGCGAGATGGGATCGGGTACTAACGGCCAATAGAGGCCGTCCAAGTTTGCGTAAGTGATAGCGTCGGTGTGGCTGTAGCCGTCAGATCAAACTGTCCTCAATGGAGCATAGTTTTCAATTCAAGCGATGTACTAATATATTCGAGGAAAAATCGATGGCACGGCGGCGACGCTCTTGACAATTATGAAGCCCCGCCTCCTTTTGATGCTCAGGTAGACAAAGGGACTGATGAATACATCGAGAGGTACATCTGGGGACTTGGATACCTTGATCCAAGGTCGTGGCGGCACTATCTCCCAATCCTTATTGAATACACCGTGCGCCATGCGGAGGGGGGAAGCGACATTGGCGACGCGTTGCTAACCAGCCTGCGTCCGCCAGATAGAGATCCGCCAAGACTGACGAGCCTCTCCGTAGAGCAGGAGTCCGTTATCGTGGAATTGCTGGACTACTTAGCATTTTCAGAGGCTTCCGCACATCAGGCATTTGCTTGTCAGCTACTTGAGGTGTGGTGGGCGCCAAACGCTCTGTATCGGCCTCGTACAATTTGACGCACATTCTTTTAACTGAGCCGAGCATCGCAAGCCACGCTACTTCCGCTTCGGGGTGAAACCAGCCTGTCGTCGTTATCGGTCGACATCCACATCAACTTGCGCCATAGTGGAAGAATATTTAGCTGGGCATCGAGCTGATGAGGAACTCTTGGCGGCATTGCTTGAAATGGCGCTAGAGGGCGAGGACATGGGGGACGCGCCTTGGGCAGCCGCGAATACTATCTCTGACTTTCCTCCCGAGCTGTATGCTGGTGATCGAAGAGCTGGAGCACGCCTTGCGCCGTGGCGCCACGCCGCTTGCGGAACTAGTCGGTTATGGCACCAGCGCCGATGCGTATCACATGACGTCACCGCCCGACGACGACGTCGGCGGACGGCGCGCCATGGAACTGGCGATCCTGCAAGCCAACATCACCCTCGAGCAGATCGGGCACCTGAACGCCCATGCAACCTCCACGCCGGTGGGCGACCGCAGTGAACTCGCCGCCATCAAGGCCGTATTCGGCACGGGGTGCGGCCCCGCCATCTCCGCCATCAAATCTGCGACAGGACATTTTCTGGGCGCGGCTGGCGGGGTGGAAGCGATCTTCACCGTGCTTGCCCTGCGCGACCAGATGGCGCCGCCCACCCTGAACCTGGCACAGCCCGATCCGGCAACAGAGGGCCTCGACATCGTCAGCGGCTTGGCGCGGAAAATAGCGACGGACTACGCCATCTCGAATGGTTTCGGTTTTGGTGGCGTCAATGCCAGCCTGATATTTCGCCGGTGTTGAGGCTAGATCAGAATAGCTCATCGAGCAGCGCATGATGCAATATATTGCATGAGCAATAACGCCAGCATAAAAAAGTGGCCACGCCCCCCAACTTGCGCGGTAAAGTCGGGGATCGGAATTAAAGTGTGGTTTTACTGAGCCACAGCACCTCATCATCATGCCTCAAGCAAAACACACCCTGCGATTGATACTGGGTGACCAGCTCAATCTGCAACATCGCTGGTTCAGCGAAGTGGACGACGCCACGACCTATATCTTGATGGAAGTGCGGCAAGAAACGGATTATGTGCTGCACCATGCGCAAAAAATCCTGGCGATCTTTGCGGCCATGCGCGAGATGGCGCGGCAGTTGCACGCGGCCGGGCACAGAGTGCATTACATCACGATCGATGATGCGGAGAGCGTACGCTCGATACCGGACAATATCGAGGCGCTGATTGCGCATTATCGCGCCAGTGCCTTTGAATACCAGGCGCCCGACGAGTGGCGCATCGATGAGCAGCTGTATCAGCATGGCCGCCGCTCCAGCATACCGTGGCTGATGGTCGACAGCGAGCATTTTTATACCACCCGTAATGAAGCGGCCGATATTTTCGCCGGACGCAAGCAATGGCTGATGGAGTTTTTTTACCGCCAGATGCGTGTCGCGCACGGCGTCCTGATGGCCGATGCGAAAAGGCCGGTGGGCGAGCAGTGGAACTTTGACCACGATAACCGCAAGCCCTGGCGCGGCACGCCGCTTGAACCAAAAGATCCCCGCATCTTGCACGACCATACGCTGTTGTGGAGCACCATCGTCGCAGCGGGCGTAAAAAGCTTAGGCGCGCCCAAGGCCGATTGTTTGCCCTGGGCCTTGAACCGGGAAGAGGCCTTGCTGCAGTTCGACGCCTTTATTGGCAATGCGCTACCGCATTTCGGCGACTTTCAGGACGCCATGAGCAGCCAGGCCTGGCGCTTGTTTCATTCGCTATTGTCGTTTGCGCTGAACGTGAAAATGCTCAATCCGCGCGAAGTGGTGGCCAGGGCGGAAGCGGCTTACCATGCGGGCCATGCGCCATTGGCCGCAGTGGAGGGCTTTATCCGGCAGATTTTGGGCTGGCGCGAATATGTGCGCGGCGTCTACTGGACTCATATGCCAGGCTATGAAAGCAAAAACTTCTTTGGCCATACGCGTGCGCTGCCGCATTGGTTCTGGGATGGCAAAACAAAAATGCATTGTCTGTCACAGGCGATTAGCCAGTCGCTGGAACAGGCGCACGCCCATCATATCCAGCGCCTGATGGTGATCGGCAATTTTGCCTTGCTGGCCGGCCTGGACCCGGCCGAAGTACATCATTGGTATCTGGGGATTTATATCGATGCCTTTGAATGGGTAGAATTACCGAATACCGTGGGCATGAGCCAGTTTGGCGATGGCGGCTTATTGGCCACCAAGCCGTATGTCTCCAGCGCTGCGTATATCGACCGCATGAGCGATTATTGCAAGGGTTGTCATTACGATAAAAAGGCACGCATCGGTGACAATGCTTGCCCCTTCAATGCCCTGTATTGGGACTTTTTTCATCGCAATGCGCATGTGCTGGAACGCAATCCCCGCATCGGCATGGCTTACCGCCAGCTGGAGAAAATGGATGATGCAGCGATTGCGGATTTCAAACAGCAGGCGGCGAAGA
>Ga0066798_10000724_pt1 | contig 15652 bp, 14 predicted proteins | sample PersoiDNA2013203_FD_70961 | JGI IMG/M metagenome (GOLD analysis project Ga0066798, IMG submission 70961) | Permafrost soil microbial communities from the Arctic, to analyse light accelerated degradation of dissolved organic matter (DOM) -... | ecosystem: Environmental > Terrestrial > Soil >...
TTGCTGCAAAAAGTACAAGACAAGCCAGAAAATGGTAAAGAAGTGCTTAAGTTTTTCAACTGGGCTTATGCTAATGGCAGTTTAATGGCTAAAGGTTTGGACTATGTTCCTATGCCTGCAGATGTAGTCAAGCTAATTCAAGCGCATTGGAAAGCAAACCTCAAAGCTGCTGATGGCTCAGTAATCGCTGCTGAGTGATGCATAAATAAGCATGTCCTCCTATAATGATAACCAAGAGGAAAAGTACGTAGGGGGAGATGCAATCTCCTCCTCCGCACATTTTTCAATACAACCAAAATCTAACGAGTCAAATGCGATGTCGAACTCAAACCATACATTCAACTTCGGTGCTTTTTTCGACAAGATTTTTAGAAACAGCACCATGTTTTTCGCATTTGTGGTGTTCAGTGTCATATTTGCCATCATGGTTACCTTGCTGGTTTCAAGCTTGCCAGCACTTAAAACCTTTGGTCTTGGTTTCTTCTTTAGTGACACATGGAACCCAGTCACAATTGAATTTGGTGGTTTGGTACCGATTTACGGCACACTAGTGACTGCGGCAATTGCCATGGTGATTGGCATACCATTGAGTTTTGGTATTGCCATGTTTATTACCGAGCTTTGCCCTAATTGGTTAAAACGTCCATTAGGTGTGGCTATTGAACTATTAGCAGGTATTCCAAGTATTATTTACGGCATGTGGGGTTTGTTTGTATTTGCGCCGTTCTTTGCAGATCACGGCCAACCCTGGATTAATGATCATCTGGGTAGCCTACCTTTTATTGGTGTGATTTTTGCAGGCCCAACCATGGGTATAGGCATGCTGACCGCAGGGATTATTCTGGCCATTATGGTCATTCCATTTACTTCTTCTGTAATGCGCGATGTGTTTGAAATTGTACCCCCACTGCTCAAAGAATCAGCCTATGGCCTTGGTGCAACCACTTGGGAAGTTCTGAAAAACATCGTGTTGCCCTACACAAAGATTGGTGTCGTAGGTGGCATCATGCTGGGTTTAGGCCGTGCATTGGGTGAAACCATGGCTGTCACTTTTGTCATTGGTAACGCGCACGAGCTATCCGCCTCATTATTGATGCCTGGCAATACCATTTCATCTGCGCTTGCGAATGAGTTTACTGAAGCAGTTGGCGATGTATATACCTCATCACTGATTACTTTGGGCCTCACCTTATTCATCATTACATTTATTGTACTAGCATGCGCCAAACTTCTATTGATCAAGCTAGCAGCGCAAGAAGGTAAACAGTCATGAGTTCTTTCAATAATGCTCGTTATTTACGGCGCAGAGTCACTAATGTAATCACTACTATCCTTTCAGTCTGCACTGTCGCTTTTGCGCTGGTATTTTTGGGGTGGATATTATGGACATTATTCAGTAATGGTTTCAGCTACTTAACGCTGGATGTATTTACCAAAAATACGCCTCCGCCTGGCAGTGCTGGCGGCCTGCTAAATGCTATTTTTGGTAGCCTATATATGGTATTAGTGGCGACCTTGATTGGTACACCCATTGGTGTAATGGCAGGTACCTATCTGGCTGAATATGGCAATACTGGTTGGTTAGCGCCTGCTACGCGCTTCATCAACGACATTTTGCTGTCTGCTCCTTCAATTGTGATTGGTTTGTTTGTGTATGAAGTCATTGTGCATCGTGTGGGCCACTTTTCTGGATGGGCGGGTGCAGTTGCACTAGCGCTGATAGTCATACCAGTGATTGTGCGTACTACAGAAAACATGCTACAACTGGTGCCTAGCACTTTGCGTGAAGCGGCCTCTGCATTGGGTTCACCTCAATGGAAAGTAGTTACTTTTGTAGTATATCGCTCAGCACGCGCTGGCATGTTGACAGGTTTACTGCTGGCAGTAGCGCGAATTAGCGGCGAAACAGCCCCATTATTATTTACTGCGTTAAATAATCAGTTCTGGAGTTCAGACATGAATGGCGCAATGTCCAGCGTTGCTGCGGTGATATTCCAGTTCGCCATGAGCCCATATGAAGACTGGCAGCACCTAGCCTGGGCTGGTGCATTACTGATTACCTTATTCGTACTTGGTTTGAATATTCTTGCCCGTACTATTTTCCGTCCTGGCCCAATTTCGAGCTAAATCCAATTTCCAGCTAAATAAAGTCGAGCTAATTTAGGAATTAACATGTCTACTACTATTGAAGTACCAAAACTTGCGACAAAAAATCTGAATTTTTATTACGGTAAGTTTCATGCGCTGAAAAACATTAACCTCAACATTGCAGCAGGCAAGGTTACTGCATTTATTGGCCCTTCTGGTTGCGGCAAATCAACCTTATTGCGCACCTTTAACCGCATGTATGAGTTGTATCCAAAACTACGCGCTGAAGGGGAAATTCTGCTGGATGGTCATAACATTCTTGATGCCAAACAAGATTTAAATCTGCTACGAGCACGTGTTGGCATGGTATTCCAGAAACCTACGCCATTCCCAATGTCGATTTATGACAATGTCGCTTACGGTATTAAGTTGTACGAAAAACTGTCTCGCGTTGAAATGGATCAACGCGTTGAATGGGCATTGAAAAAAGCCGCACTATGGAATGAAGTAAAAGACAAACTGAACCAGAATGGTGCAAGTCTTTCAGGTGGTCAACAACAACGTCTGTGTATTGCGCGCGGCATTGCAGTCAAGCCAAATGTCTTGTTACTTGATGAACCATGTTCAGCGCTTGACCCGATCTCTACCGCACGTATAGAAGAGCTGATCAACGAGTTGAAATCTGAATACACTATCGTCATAGTGACCCACAACATGCAACAGGCAGCGCGTGTATCTGATTCAACCGCCTATATGTATCTGGGTGAAATGATTGAGTTTGGCGATACAGACAAGATATTCACCAACCCAAGCCGCAAAGAAACTGAAGATTATATTACAGGCAAATTTGGTTAATTAATGCCAGGTAGTGAGCATAAAAATAAAAAGCCAGCCTTGTTCTGGCTTTTTATTTTTGATCATATCTGCTTAAAGCTGGTTAGCTCCAATAGCTTACATCTATGATATTCTGACGCTGTTAATTAAATAGCCATCCAGAATAAGATCAAGCACAGAGGGTTAAGTAGATGAATTTAAAAGTGACATTAAACACATTAGCACTTGCTTTAATCGTAAGCCACAATGGTTTATGCCTGGCAACCGACACGTACAAAATTGACCCAAACCATACTTACCCTAGTTTTGAGGCTGATCACTTTGGTGGTCTTTCGGTCTGGCGTGGTAAATTCGACAAAACCAGCGGCAACATCACCCTGGATCGTGATGCAAAAACGGGCACCATGGATATTGTGATTGATACCAGCAGTATTGATTTTGGGCTTGATAAAATGAATGAACACGCCAAATCCGAAGATATGTTCAATGTAGAAAAATTCCCTACAGCGAATTACAGGAGCAAATCCATCACATTCAAAGACGGCGTGCCAGCCTCAGTAGAAGGCGAACTGACTTTACTGGGCGTGACTAAACCTGTGACATTAACCATCAATAAATTCAAATGTATAGACCACCCTATGCTCAAGCGTGAAGTATGTGGTGCCGATGCATCGACTACGTTTAACCGCGCTGATTTTGGTCTGACGTTTGGCCTGCCGAGATTTTTACCTGAAGTGAAGCTCGCAATTCAGGTAGAAGCGATCAAACAAAATTAATATCTGAAGCAAGCGCATGCATTTAGATTTAATCAGTGAGTTTATTGGCTCACAGCCTCCGAAATAAATTCATTGGGAATAGCTACAGGAGACAAAACTTGAGAAATGTTTTAATTGCAAATCCCAAAGGTGGTAGCGGAAAAAGCACCATAGCAACCAATCTGGCGGCTTATTTTGCCACACGTGGCAAGCATGTCGTGCTGTCGGATATGGACAGGCAGCGCTCCTCACTGCAATGGCTAGCGCGCAGGCCTGAAAACCTACCGCTAATCCATGGCCTGAATGGTAGAGGCAAGCATAGCGATAGCCTGAGTGCTGACTGGACTATTATTGATTCTGGCGCAGGCTTACATGGCGATAAACTGAGCGAAGCCGTGAAAGTTGCAGACTGGGTTATCGTACCTATACAACCTTCTGCTTTTGATATAGGCGCCAGTGCAGAGTTTTTGCAAATTCTGCGTGAAGAAAAAGCGGTACGTAAAGAACGTACATTCGTAGCAGTTGTTGGCATGCGTATTGACAGTCGCACCCGCTCTGCATCGAAATTGCAAGCCTATCTGGATGAAAGTGGTTTCCCCATCATGGGCAGTTTACGCAATGCCCAAGTCTATGCGCATGCGGCGGAGCAAGGTTTAAGTATATTTGATATGCGTCCTTCGCAAGTATCGCGCGAGTTACAACAATGGGCGCCATTATTACATTGGATAGTCAATGCCGACAATCATACAAAATAGCCATAAAGAAAACCATGCAAAATGAGGCAGAACATCAGCCTGGACTCAATGAAATTGAGCTCAAGCTGAGAATTACTGAACATGATGCACAAGCGTTGTTCACACACCAGGCCATTCAGAAAAATTTAATTAGCCCAGCACAAACTAGAAGACTCATCAGCGTTTATTACGACACGCCAACCCTGCAATTGCTCGATGCCGATATCAGCCTGCGCGTACGTAGTATGTCTGGCGGCTGGTTTCAGGCAGTAAAAAGTACAGGCAGCGCTATGGCTGGCCTGCATCAGCGCATGGAGTGGGAAGACATCATCACAGGTCCAGAACCTGACTTTTCTAAAATCATTGAGCCGAATCTGGCTGCCATATTTGCTGACCATAAACTACGCCAAGCCCTCAGACCGATCTTTACTACTGATGTCAGTCGAACAGAATGGCAACTCTCATACCAAACCAGCCATATAGAACTGGCACTCGACATTGGCAAGCTCATCATACATCCCCTTGCTGATGAAACAATTGCCACCGAATCAGATATTTCTGAAATTGAACTTGAATTAAGAAAGGGCAAACCAGGCGATGTATTTGCCCTGGCCATTGCCTTGCAGCAAACGATTGCGCTGACGATAGAAAACACCAGCAAGGCAGAATATGGCTATGCGCATTTTCGCCAGACACCTTTTAAGATTGCTAAGCCCAGTAATAATGCTTTAGATAGTGATAATGCTTTAGCTAATGATCATTCTTTAGATAGTCCCTGGCATTACCTGCAAGCACTGCAAGACGCCCTGCATAGCGTAAACCGGGATACGCCCAAGCGCTTAAAAAGCTTGACCACTCAATTGCGCGCTTTAATTCAGTCAAACCCGAATAATGAACAAAATGTATTGCTCCCAGAATTGCAATGGCTACAAAACCTATGCGAAAAATCTACTCCAGATGAATCTCTGCAAGATGCCATCAATAGTCAGCGCTATCAAAGTTTGCTTCTCAGAATAGCCGCTTGGCTAATGAAATAAATAATTGCATGGACTAAATGAAAACTTATGTAACTTCGGTTACTGAAGATTGTCTCAATGGCGCAGATACTGCATCATCGCATGCGTAAACTATGTATTGATTAAAATAATATCTATACCTATTCGGAGGAGAACAATCATGAAGTACTTTAAATTATCACTATTCATCATCTCTTTAACGCTGCTTGGCCTATCTGCCAATGCAGGGGCAGCTGAATTCAATAAGAACTGCACTACCAGCTTAGGCAATAAATTAGTAGTGCCCACAGACTGCTCTATCAACACTGCATATGAAGGTAAAACTTACTGCTTTGGCAGCGAAAGCTCAAAAGCAGCGTTTCTCGCCGACCCAAAAGCTACCATCATGAAAGCGGCAGCCTTCTACGATAGCAAACCAGAAATGGCAATGCCTATGGCGCAGCCAGATCAAGAGACAAGTCGCGAGAAAATCACCCAAGAACAGGCGCTCACCATTATCAATAGCAAAACCTGTGATTTATCCAATAAAGATTTAGGTTATCTTGAATTCGACAAGATGGATTTACGCCATTGCAAAATGGTCAATACCAGCTTCTTTGGCGCATATTTAAGAGGCGCTGATCTCAGTGGCACCAATATGCAACGCGCTTATCTGAATCTTGCAAGGTTGGAAAATGCAAACTTAAGCGGTGCTAACCTGACCGATGCGATTATTTTTCAGGCGATTTTTGATAAAACCAGCTTCAAAGGTGCCAACCTCACCAATGCCCGCATGATAGGCACGCTGGGAGATGTAGATATTAGCGATGCGATTGTCAAAAATGGTAAGTTCGGCTTAGATGTAGGTAATCAGCCTATGGGGCAAATGAAGTTTGATTCTGTCGGCGGTAAGTTTGCTAATACCGACTTTGCAGGCGCTGATCTCAATATTGCCAATTTCAGCTTTGCTGATTTGCGTGGTGCTAATTTAAGTAACACAAATCTTTATCGCGCTGATTTAAGTCAGGCTGATTTAACAGGCGCTGACCTCACTGGCGCTAACTTGACCGACGCGATTGTGGATAGCGCTATATTTAAAGATGTAAAAGGACTCTCCAGCGTGAAAGGTTGGCATACAGTAAAAGGCAAATGCCAGGACTGCCAGTCTGCCGCCACTAGCGAGAATACTCAATATAGCGAAGCTGAAGCAATGATTCATGCAAAAGCCGAAAAACAGGCATTAATCTGTGTGCATGAAGCGCAATTGAAGCAAAAGGCTATACTTCAATAAATTTATGTGAGGGTTTATTGGCCTGCTCAATCAAGCTAGTCATGCACCCTGCCACGTAATAATTTAACGGCTGCGCGGTGCGCCTTGCCTTCCAGCCGTTTTCGCACGTGGCCGCGGCTTGGCCTACTGGGTAATCGCAGTTTGGGTAATACAGCTAGACTATTGACCAACTCATGCAGACGGCGCAACGCATCTTGATAATTCATCTCACGACTGCGATACACCTGCGCTTTTATCACGATCACGCCCTCACGTGTTAGCCGCTGGTCTCGCAGCGCAAGCAAACGCTGCTTAAGTTCGTCATCTAATGAAGAAGTCCTGATATCAAATCGCAGGTGAATCGCGCTAGATACCTTATTGACGTTTTGGCCACCCGCGCCCTGCGCTCGAATGGCGGTGATTTCAAGCTCAGAATCAGGAATGGTAACCACGGTAAAATTTAAACAAATTCGCGCTTGAGCAAATCAAAGCCGAATGCCACACCAAAGCCATTGGTATCGGTGGCAACTGCTCCCAATCCACCTTTGCAGCTGTATGCAGACAAATCAACATGTATCCATGGAATATCGCCTTCAATAAACCTGGCTAAGAATCTTGCCGCCAGTGTGTGATCTGCGCCACCTTCGAGCGTACATTGCTTGATGTCAGCAATATCGCTTTCCAGGTCTTCTTCATAATCTTCGTCAAACGGCAACACATATACGCGCTCGCCTGCCTCTACGCCAATATCAACGGCCTTACTCAGCAACTCTGGACGGTTGCCGATAATGCCGCTGGCGCGGTTGCCTAATGCCACATACATACTGCCAGTGAGTGTTGCAAAATCCATGATGAATTCAGGTTTCGCGCGGGATGCTAAAGTCAGCGTATCCGCCAGCACCATGCGGCCTTCCGCATCCGTATGCACAATCTCTATGCTGGTACCGTTTAATGCAGTCACTACATCATTCTGTTTATAGGCCAGCGGGCCAATATGGTTTTGTGCGATAGCCAACCAGCAATCTATCTTGATGGGCAGTTTTGCCTCCGTAGCAGCCTGCAAAATACCCAGCGCAACCGCCGAGCCATTCATATCTTCATGCATGCCGTTCATGTATTTAGCAGGTTTGAGGTTATGGCCGCCAGTGTCAAAACAGATGCCCTTGCCCACCAGTGCGATATGCTTTTTTACATGTTTTGGGGAATACGTTAGATGGACAATGGCCGCATCTTGCGGGTCAGACCCTTGTGCTACAGCAATAAAAGCGCCCGCCCCTAATTTGCGCAGCTTCTTAAAATCGTATTCCTCATGTTGCCAGTCGTTTTCTTTTGCCAGGCTGGCGATTTTTTTACGATAAATAGTCGGAGTAAGTTGGTTAGGCGGCAAGATACTGAGTTGTCTGGTGAGCAAGTTACCAAGCACTTTTGCCTGAATGTCAGAGAATTCTTTAGCATCAGCATAACCAAACACACTAATACTCTTTAACTCGCGTGCCTTCTTGGCAGGTTTTTTCTTGCAATTGCTGAGCACTATCGCGTTGACTGTCGCAACATAAAAGGCATCTTGTGCCGCAAGCTGGCGGGCGGACTCATCGCCAAACACAGCAATAGCAACCGCTTGTGGCTTCTCGTCCAGCAAAGGTTTAATCGCCTTACGTAATTGGGTATGTCGCTGAAATGGCGAAAATTTTTCTTCAATCACGATCCAACTTGTCATCGTGCCATCTGGCAAATCAAAACTGACTGGGGTCTTAGCCAAATCAGAATATTTGCTATTGCTGCGCTTCAGCCTGGCGTCTAACAAATCACTAAAGGGTAGGCCCTGTGGGCGGCTTATTGGCAAGACCAGCACGATATGCTTAAACGCAGAAAGCGTTTTTTCATCTGCTGGCAAGCCTGATTGTTTCAGTTGTAAGGCCATAACATCCCTTCAGGATCATTAAGTAACTCAAAAGTGCGACAAAAACCAATCAAGAACATTCAGCAAACTTGACCAAAATAGGCAAAAAAGCCAAACTACAACCTTTGCTAGCGGCCAAAAGTGCGCGGCGCAAAGAGATTGATTAATCAACCAGACTGAACACAAAGTTTTAGCAAGCGGATTTGAGGTTGATTATACCCATTAGCCCCGAATCTTAAATATCCTGTCTAGGGCTTATAGACAATAACCTGGCACATAGACGACAGCTTCCCGGAGACTCACACATGGCATTGACCCCCGATATTGATCCTCAGGAAACCCACGAATGGCTCGATGCTATTGCAGCGGTACTTGAGAACGAGGGACCTGAACGCGCGCATTTCCTACTTGAAACCCTGATTGACAAGGCAAGACGCTCCGGCGCCTACCTGCCATACAACGCAACGACTGCCTATGTAAATAGCATTCCAACAAATCTACAGCAGCCGCTGGCTGGTAACCCTGAGATGGAACGCCGTATCCGTGCATTGGTGCGCTGGAACGCGATCATGACGGTACTGCGCGCGAATGAAAAATCGCCCGGTGTGGGCGGCCACATTGCCAGCTTTCAGTCAGCCGCTACTTTATATGACGTAGGCTTCAACCACTTTTTCCGCGCTGCCAATGATAAATTCGGTGGCGATTGTGTCTATTTTCAGGGACATTCTTCCCCTGGTGTTTATGCCCGTGCTTTCCTTGAAGGCCGTATTAGCGAAGAACAACTGGACAACTTCCGTCAGGAAACTGGTGGCAAGGGCATTTCCAGCTATCCGCATCCATGGCTGATGCCAGATTTCTGGCAGTTCCCGACTGTATCCATGGGCTTGGGACCATTGGCTGGCATTTATCAGGCACGTTTCCTCAAGTATATCCATGACCGTGGTATTGCTGATACTTCAGACCGCAAAGTCTGGGTGTTCTGCGGCGATGGCGAGATGGATGAGCCTGAGTCGCAAGGCGCGATTTCACTGGCTTCACGTGAGAAACTGGACAACCTGATTTTCGTCATCAACTGTAACCTGCAACGCCTAGACGGCCCAGTACGTGGCAATGGCAAGATTATTCAAGAACTGGAATCCAATTTCCGCGGCTCTGGCTGGAATGTGCTGAAAGTAATCTGGGGCTCTTATTGGGACCCACTGTTGGCCATGGACAAAGACGGTCTGCTGAAGAAACGCATGGAAGAATGCGTGGATGGCGAGTACCAAAACTTTAAAGCCAAGGGCGGCGCATACACGCGTGAGCACTTCTTCGGCAAATACCCTGAATTGAAAGAAATGGTTGCGGCAATGAGTGACCAGGACATCTGGCGCCTGAACCGCGGCGGCCATGATCCGCACAAAGTCTATGCCGCTTATGCTGCAGCAACCAAACACAAAGGCCAACCGACCGTCATTCTCGCCAAGACCGTTAAGGGCTACGGCATGGGCGATGCGGGCGAAGGCCAGAACATTACCCACCAGCAGAAGAGCATGGATATCGACTCACTGAAGAAATTCCGTGACCGTTTTGATTTGCCGCTGACTGACGAACAAGTGGAAAGCCTCTCTTACTACAAACCTGCCGCTGACTCGCCAGAGCTGCAATACCTAGCAGAGCGCAGCACGGCGATGGGTGGCCATGTGCCTAAACGTCGCCGTAAAGGTAACGAACTGACCGTACCTGAGTTATCAGCCTTCGAGAACATGCTGGGTGCAACTGGCGAACGTGAAATCTCCACCACCATGGCGTTTGTCCGCATCCTGTCAACCTTGGTTCGTGACAAGCAGATTGGCAAATATGTAGTGCCTATTGTCCCCGATGAGGCTCGTACCTTCGGCATGGAAGGCATGTTCCGCCAGCTTGGCATTTACTCATCCGTAGGCCAGTTGTATGAGCCTATGGATTCAGATCAGGTGATGTACTACAAAGAATCGAAAGATGGCCAGATACTGGAAGAAGGCATTAACGAAGCTGGTTCGTTCGCCAGCTGGTTAGCTGCGGCAACCTCATACAGCGTCACTGGCGTGCAGATGATTCCGTTCTACATTTATTATTCCATGTTCGGCTTCCAGCGTATTGGCGACTTTGCCTGGGCGGCTGGTGACTCGCGTGCGCGTGGTTTCCTTCTAGGCGCTACTGCTGGCCGTACCACGCTGAATGGCGAAGGTTTGCAGCACGAAGATGGCCATAGCCATTTGATGTCAGCCACTATTCCGAATTGCGTGTCTTACGACCCGACCTTTGCTTATGAGCTAGCCGTGATTATTCAGGAAGGCCTGCGCCGCATGGTGCAGAATCAGGAAGATGTGTATTACTACATTACCTTGATGAACGAAAACTACAGCCACCCTGCCCTGCCTAAAGGCGCAGAAGAAGGCATACTGAAAGGTCTATACTCTTTCAGCAAATCCAAAGCAAAAGGACCCAAGGTTCAGTTAATGGGCAGCGGCGTCATTCTGCGTGAAGTCATCGCCGCAGGTGAATTACTGGAAAAAGATTGGGGCGTATCAGCCGATGTGTGGAGCGCGACCAGCTTTACTGAACTGCGCCGTGAGGGTCTGGATGTTGAGCGTTGGAATTTGCTCAACCCCGAGAAAAAGCAGAAAGAAACCTATGTGGGCAAGCTGCTAAACAAGGCCGAAGGCCCAGTGATTGCCTCTAGTGACTATATGCGCTCATTTGCTGACCAGATTCGTAATTTCATCCCTCACCGCTTTGTTGCACTGGGCACGGATGGTTATGGCCGCTCTGATTCACGCGAAGCCTTACGCAGCTTCTTTGAGATTGATCGCTACTACATCGTATTAGCTACATTAAAAGCGTTGGCAGATGATGGCAAACTGCCAGCCAGCAAAGCGACTGAAGCGATTAAAAAATATAATATTGATATTAACCGGGCAAACCCAACCACTATTTAGTGCTAAGCCACTGGCTAGTGGCTTGGTTTAACCTTTAGTTGAATACTGGAAACGATAAAAACATGGCAATTAAAGAAGTGCTTGTCCCCGATATTGGTAATTTTGATAGCGTTGATGTGATTGAAGTGCTGGTGAAAGCTGGCGATGTCATTGCTAAAGATGACTCCCTGTTAACACTGGAGTCTGACAAAGCATCGATGGATATCCCTGCGCCATTCGGCGGCACAGTCAAGGAAGTCAAAATCAAGGTGGGAGACAAGATCAAGCAAGGCGTGTTGATCCTATTGTTGGATGCCGCTGAAGAAGGCGCTGGACAAGCAGAAAAACCTGCAGCACAAGCATCCACCACACCAGTAGTTTCTGCGGTTAAAGTGGACGACAAACCTATTGTCATTCCAGAGCCAAGCATCAAAGTCGCTGAAGTCCCTCAGGCCATACAACCGAAAGCAACCCCAAACCCAGTCGCTGCAAGTGCAGTAGGCACTTCTGGCAAGCTCGCACACGCAAGCCCTTCTGTGCGCAAGTTTGCACGTGAATTAGGCGTCAATTTAGCACTGGTAAGCGGCAGTGGTAACAAAAATAGGATTTTGCAATCTGATGTGCAAGCCTTCGTTAAAGGCGAGTTGGCCAAGCCGCGCTCAGAAAGCATAGCTCACAGTGGTTCAGGTCTGACTACATTAGCTATGCCTGTGATTGATTTTAGCCAGTTTGGCGGCACCGAAATCAAACCAATGTCACGCATCAAAAAACTATCTGGTGCCAATTTACACCGCAACTGGGTCACCGCACCGCATGTTACGCAATTTGATGAGGCCGATATTACCGACCTGGAAGATTTCCGTAAATCCATGGTGGCCGATGCTGAAAAACGTGGGGTTAAGCTGACCTTGCTCGCTTTCTTGATGAAAGCGGTGGTCAATGCGCTACGCACCTACCCTAACTTTAATGCCTCACTTTCGCCAGAAGGTGATAGCCTGATCTTGAAGCAGTATTACCACGTAGGCTTCGCCTGCGATACGCCAGACGGCCTGGTAGTGCCTGTGGTACGCGACGTGAATACCAAAGATGTCATGGACATTGCGCGCGATCTGGCTGACCTTTCCGCCAAAGCACGTGAACGCAAACTCAAAGTGGAAGAAATGCAGGGCGGCTGCTTTACCATCTCCAGCCTTGGTGGTATAGGCGGTACCATGTTCACGCCTATTATAAACTGCCCAGAAGTGGCGATTCTTGGTGTGTCACGTTCAAGCTTCCAGCCAGTGTATGATGCAAAAACCAAGAGTTTTGAGCCACGTCTAATCTTGCCGCTGTCACTCTCCTATGACCATCGCGTGATCGACGGTGCCGATGGTGCGCGCTTTACCAGCCACTTACGCTTGATGTTATCTGACGTTCGTCGCTTGCTGCTCTAAAGGTCAATCATGCCGAGCATCAGCATGTTTTATGGGATTGTCATCTACCTCTATTTTTTTGATGATGCGCGTCATAATATCCCCCATATTCATGCCAAATACAAAGGTGCTGATGCTTCATTTTCTATTCTGGATGGCGCATTACTGGCAGGTGAAATCCCGCAAAATAAAGCACGTCTGGTACAAGCCTGGATAGAAATTCACCGCGAAGCATTGATGGCTGATTGGGAGTTAGCAATCAATGGAGAAAAACCATTTCCAATTGAGCCGCTACGTTAATTGGGGATTTATCATGCAAATAGTTAAACAGGTGATCCCGCATCAAAACTTTACTCTGGAGCTCACCTTTAGTTCAGGTGAAACGCGTATGTTTGATGCAAAACCTTATCTGAAAAAAGGCCTGTTCCAAACTTTGCAGGAGCAAAGTTTGTTCAAACAAGCTTATGTTGCTTTCGATACCGTTTGCTGGCCTGGTGATTTGGATATTTCGCCAGAGACGCTTTACATTAAATCCATACCCAGTACATCCCTCTCTAAATAAGTTTAAGAATTTTTAGGAAAATGCATGAGTAATTTAGTTGAAGTATTAGTGCCCGACATTGGCAATTTCGATAGTGTCGATGTGATTGAAGTGCTGGTCAAAGCGGGGGATGTCATCGCAAAAGAAGACTCGCTGATCACAGTTGAATCTGACAAAGCCTCAATGGATATCCCCTCTTCCCAGTCTGGCACTGTAAAAGAAGTGAAAATCAAAGTGGGCGATAAAGTCGCTAAAGGTTCATTGATTCTGCTGGTTGAAGCAGAATCCGCAGCAGCAGTAACGCCTGCAAAAACAGAAGCGCCGGCGCCTCAAGCTGCACCAGTTGCCACACCTGCACAATCGGCCACACCCGCTGTGGCAACAGGCAGCAGTGACATCAACACCCAAGTTGTTGTCTTAGGCTCAGGCCCTGGCGGCTACACTGCCGCGTTTCGCGCGGCGGATTTGGGGCTACAAGTAGTGCTGATTGAGCGTTACCCCACACTGGGCGGCGTTTGCCTGAACGTAGGCTGCATTCCATCCAAAGCACTGTTGCATACAGCCAAAGTCATCACAGAGGCTGAAGAAACCGCACAGCACGGCGTGAGTTTTAGTGCGCCCAAGATAGACTTGGATCATTTACGCAACTGGAAAGCTAGTGATGTGGTTGGCAAGCTCACTGGTGGCTTGTCTGCTATGGCTAAGCAACGTGGCGTGACAGTCGTCAATGGCGTGGGCAAATTTACCAGTCCAAACCAGATTGCCGTGACTGGCGCAGATGGCAAAGTGACCACCGTGGGCTTTGAAAATGCGATTATCGCAGCAGGCTCACAAGCCACTAAATTCCCGGGTGCGCCAGAAGATGAGCGCATTATGGACTCCACTGGCGCATTGGCGCTAGCTGATATTCCCAAACGCATGCTAGTCATAGGCGGCGGCATCATAGGCCTGGAAATGGGTACCGTCTATGACGCACTAGGCAGCAAAGTCAGCATAGTCGAGTTCATGGATGGCCTGATTACTGGTTGTGACCGTGACCTCGTACGCCCACTGCAAAAACGCATGGAAAAACGCTTTGAAAGCATCATGCTATCCACCAAAGTAGCCAGGATAGAAGCAAAGAAAGACGGCATTCATGTGAGCTTTGAAGGCGAGAATGCACCTAAGGATGCGCAAGTTTACGATCGCGTATTGGTTTCAATCGGTCGTAAACCAAATGGCAAAAATATCGGTGCTGAGCTAGCTGGAGTAGCCGTCGATGAACGTGGCTTTATCGCTGCCGATAAACAGATGCGCACCAATGTGCCTCACATATTCGCCATTGGCGATATCGTCGGCCAGCCTATGCTGGCGCACAAAGCAACGCATGAAGGTAAAGTGGCGGCTGAAGTCATTGCAGGCCACAAAGTTGAATTTCAGGCGATGGTGATTCCCTCTGTAGCTTATACCGACCCTGAAGTGGCATGGGCTGGTATGACCGAAACAGAAGCTAAAGCCAAAGGCATTGAAATTGAAAAAGCCTCATTCCCCTGGGCGGCCAGTGGTCGCGCACTCTCGATTGCACGTACCGAAGGCAACACCAAACTGATTTTCGATAAAGAAACCCATAGGGTGATTGGTGCAGGGATTGTGGGCGTGAATGCTGGCGAACTTTTGGCAGAAGCCGTTCTTGCGATTGAAATGGGTGCAGATGCGCATGATCTGGGCTTAACCATACACGCGCATCCTACCTTGTCTGAAACAGTATGTTTTGCGGCTGAAATCAAAGAAGGGACGATTACCGACCTGTATCTTAAGAAACGCTAATCAAGCTATCTAGCACTTCCATTCCACCCCAACGGCTATTCAGTCGCTGGGGTTTCTGTTTTTACAGGCGCCTCTTTGATAACTTTAGGTTTAGCAGCAGGTTTAGCAACTTTTTTGACTGCTGGTTTTGGCTTGGCAGTAGTTGCGGTTTTTGCCTTAGCAGTTTTTGCTGTAGCTGCCTCTGGTACTTTAGGTTTGGCCGCAGCCTTGCTGACTGGGGATTTCTTGGCAGTAGCGCCTTTAGGGAGGTTTGGTTTGACCGCTGGCACATCTGCAACAGGGTTTGCTTCCACACCATCCAACAATTTACTAATGACTCGCTTGCCAACAATCACGGCGGCGGCTAGTGCTACTTTTTTCAATACTGTCTTAAAAATT
>Ga0066798_10000728_pt1 | contig 15607 bp, 11 predicted proteins | sample PersoiDNA2013203_FD_70961 | JGI IMG/M metagenome (GOLD analysis project Ga0066798, IMG submission 70961) | Permafrost soil microbial communities from the Arctic, to analyse light accelerated degradation of dissolved organic matter (DOM) -... | ecosystem: Environmental > Terrestrial > Soil >...
CACTATTTTTTATTCGCTGGATAAACAATAACTGAACAAGTCATTCCTGCAACTAATATAAGATTGGCAGGAACATCATTTAATTTTATTCGAACAGGAATACGCTGGGCAAGTCTCACCCAGTTGAAGCTAGGATTTACGTTAGCCAGTAGCCTCACATCCGTTGGGTTGTCTCGGTCGGTAATGCCCCTGGCTATACTCTCAACATGTCCCTTCAATAGCTTAGAACGTCCTAACAGGTGAATTTCTGCTGGGTCACCGACTTGTATTAGGCTCAGTTTGTTCTCCTCAAAATAGCCATAAACCCAGAAAGAATGTTGGTCTATCAGTGCCAACTTGGGTGTACCGGTCTGGGCAAAATCGCCAGGGCGTACCAGTAAATTGGAAACCCAGCCATCGACTGGCGAGCGTATCACTGTGCGCTCCAGATTTAGCTTGGCAAGGTCGCGTTCAGCAAGCGCTGCATCGTATTCGGCCTTGGCACTTGCAGCAATCATGTCAGTATCTTCACGGTTTTCCCGCGAAATCACCTGGTCATCAACAGCGGCGCGTCTGCTGGCCTGACCACGCTTCATTGCAAGCAGCGCCTTGCTTTGTTCCACCTGAGCTTCAGCATGCTGCAGAGCAAAGCGGTAATGCTCGGGGTCTATTTTGAATAGCACATCACCAACGTGCACATATTGGTTATCCTTGACGTCAACCTCCGTGACTAGACCACTTACATCTGCTGCGATATTGACCACGTCCGCACGTACCCGACCATCCCGGGTCCACGGTGATTCCATATAGCGGACCCAGAGTTTGTAGCCAAGAAAAATGGCCAGCACCAATAATAATAAAGTGATACTGATGCGTATGAATTGTTTGATCAGTTTTTTCATTCTATTTTCTTTCAATAAATCCAGAGCCCGATGCCTGCAAACATACATATGAATATGCTGAGTCTCAATAAAGCTGGATACCATATATGCGGATAAATACGAAAGCGTGCTAGCAACCAATCGATTATTAGGGTTAGTAAACCAGCAAGCACAAAAGCAAATAACAAGGTAGGTACCAATGCATCAAATACGGCAACTTCTCTGGGCATGCTCAGGCAACCTCTAGCATATGCTGTTCGCTGGTCACGAGTACTGAATCATCATCCAGCAGGGCGCTGCGAATGAAATGTAGCATGAGCATGAGTTGACGACGCCTAGCGTACTCCAGCGCCAAGCTTGCCAGCTCTTCATCGATTGCCAACATAGCTTGGTCTATTGCCTTGATGGCCAAATTTCTATTCGAAATACCTGGGGAGGCATAGAGCTTAGCTACTGACTGGAACACTGAATTCATAGGCAACACAAGTACGGGATCTTCCAGACCTTGTATATTCTCACGCAAATCGATAATGGCATGGCCGATCTCCAGTAACGACAATAGCCACTGGATGACCATCTGATCTGCATCCTCGCCCGTACGCTGGATACTACCAGCACGTTGCACCAGATCACGCGCCCTATTCTCGAGTTCTGTACGGCTGATGGATGGTTTATCCATACAGCATTTGATCACTAGCTGACGCAATGCCTTGGCTATCCTTAATCGTGACCAGCGGCTAGTGCTGAGATCAATCAGGCCATACATCAATAAAGACATCAAAACCGCCAGCAAATCAGCAATTGCATCATTAACAAAGGTCACTGGGTTGGCACTGAAAGTACTATTGAAACCCAGATGCATCATGAATACGATAAAAGTGGCTGCACCTATTGGCGCAGTTGAAGGTTTTGTTGTTAGATATCCAGCAAAAACAATCGCGGGCGAGATGGCGAGCGCAAGCATCCAGAATCCTTGCGCATAGATTAATAAATGAAAATTACAGATATAGCCTAATATGGTGCCAAGTACAGCGCCCCCCATAAACTTTAGTATGGTGTTCCTAGGAGAAGGTGCGGTGGCAAACAGGGTGCTGGTCACCACGCCTATGGTAATTGCTTCTATGCCTGAACCCCAGTCAGAGAGTATCCAAACCGTTGCAAGACTAGCTAGCGTGAGCGCTCCTCTAATACCAGCTAAAGCAACTAACAAGGGATCAAATTGTGTCACTAGTTTGACTGACTGCTCTGCTACACTTTGTAAATCTTTCTGGGTTTCATGACTGGTGAATGACGCATATCTGCGCGTATAGGCGTGCAACTCTTGGCTGAGGCGATTGAGCAGTTCAATCCCAGTATCAAAATTCAGCCGCTCATAATCTGCCATGCCTAAGGGTAATTGCGCTTTCGCTACACTGACACGGTCAACAAACATTTGACGAAATAGATTTAGCTGGCGCTCGATTTGTAGAGCTTCGTCTTCCGACCGTGCACTACGCCCATCCATACTGACTGCACGAACCAGTTGTATAAAAATACTATCCAGTAATGCGCGCACTGTTGAAGTATCAGCATTGTGCAGCCGCATTTGTAGCTGATTAAATGCATGATAACTGGTTGATACCTGCAAAAACTCCTTATTCATCAAATTGAATCGCTGGCTGTAGAGGCGTGATTTGTCGTTCTCCATGCTAGCCGAGGCCTGGATATTTTCCAGGCTAAAGATATCGGCTATGAATTTTGGCAGTACCGATTGAGTTGAAGCTCCTACTTTTGCAGTGCTGAGTAGCATGTCAGAGAAATCATTGAAGCGTTTACGCATCGTATTGATCATCACGCCCCACATACGCTTGGGGAATAGGAGATCACTGACTAGGGTGGCGCAAATCAGGCCGATCATGATTTCCGAAATCCGGGTGACACCAATATAAAAGGTCTGTTCAGGATGAAGCGTGGCAGGCAGGCCGACGATGCATAGGGTATATCCAGCAAGCACAAATGCATAGGACTGATGGTTGCGGAATAACATGGAGCCCGCAGTACAGATCCCAATCCAAATTGCCATGCAGAGCAGAAACAGGATGCGTTCCTGAACAAACAAAGCAATGATCAGCATAGAAATCATAATGCCGATAGTCGTTCCCAGCATGCGGTAAAAGCTTTTAGCGAATACCATGCCGGAATGCATTTGCATGACGATGGCTACCGTCATCATTGCAGTGCGTGGCTGATCCAGTTCGAAGAACAGTGATATCCACATTGCCATTAGACTTGCGATTAAAAGTTTGATGACATAAGCAAAGATAGGTGCATCTTCTTCCCGCCATTCTCGCCATGCGACACGCATGGGCATCAGCACGCGACTTTTTACCCCAAACCAGCGGAGACTCATCACATTCATTGTATAGCCTGACTCACACTATCTAAGGTTCCACCGCCCAGTGACCGCATCAGGCCAGCATAAGTATCCAGACGGGTAGCTTGGAGCTGGGTCAAAGTATCTTTTTGCTGCAATAAAACCTGATGAAGCTCCAATACATGCTGATAATTGCTAAGACCTGCATGATAGCTTTTAAGCGATAGTTGATAAGACCTGTCTGCGTTACCCAATGCTTGCTTTGCTTCATCCATCTGTTGTTGAGTCACTTGCATGATAAGGAGTTGATCCGACACATCCTGTAACGCCCTGACCATGACGCTGTTGTAATTTTCTACTGCAATATCGTAAATAGCGGTTTTAGCTGAAAGATTGCTGCGCCTGCGCCCGCCATCGAATATCGGTAAAGATATTGCAGGGCCTACCCCAGCAACACTGGCAGCGCTTGTCAGTAGGTTGCTGAAACTCAATGCCTGGAACCCGACAAAAGCCAGCAAATTGATATTAGGATAAAACGCTGCCTTGGCACCTTCTATATTTTTGGAGGCAGCTTTTACATACAAGCGGTTGGCCATGACATCGGGCCTTCTACCCACCAGGTTCGCGGGCAAAGTATCGGGCAAGCCTATAGGAGCGTCGAGCACTAGTGTTGGGCGTGTGATCGAATCACCAAAACCAGGTCCTTGCCCAGTAAGTGCTGCAAGTTGACTTTTAAGTAAACTGATATGTCCATCTATGGCTTCTATTCGGGCACGTGCAAGAGGCAGCGGTGTCTCCGTTTCACTCAATGTCATCTGCGTACCAATACCAGCAGCCAGGCTCCGGCGTGCAATTGCAATGCGCTGATTGACCTGATCCAGATATTCTTGAGCAATATCGCGCAAGTTATACTGCATTTCCAATTGTATATAAGTACTTACTACCGCTGATTCAAGCTCAAGCTTGACCTGTTGCACTTCAATAGCAGTCGCCTGTTTTTCGTCAAGTGCGGCATTCCAGATATTTTTTTGTTTGTCCCACAGATCAAGATCGTAACTAGCTTTGGCAGTTACGCTATTGTTCCAGGATGTACTACCGGCCCAGGGAGGTGGAATAAATTGTTCTGCGGTAAAACGCTCTCGAGAAATCGAGCCACCCAAGGAAATATCTGGCAAAGTTTCAGCATGCATGCTGTCGGCGTATGCTTGTGATAAAGCCACTCGTGAATTTGCGGCTTTCAGTGTTGGGTTTTCAGAGATCGTTTGAGCCACCAGCATATTCAGTTGCGGATCCTGATACGCCGTCCACCAATCTTGATTTGGCCAATCTATCACTGCGGCACTATTGACTCGAGTACCAGTATCAAGCGTTTTAGCATCTTTCAGCTCGGCTTGTGAATTGATGCCAGACATGCTGATACAACCACTTAGCAGTAATGCCCCCAGACTTATTCCGACATTGCTGCTGAAGCCAGGATCAGTTGATGAATGTTTAAGCAAGATTTTCACAAAATCGTATATGACTAAATCAAGCTGTCTTGATATTGGCAGCAAGGGTTTTGACGCCATACAACATGGCATCCCGCTCTGGCATAGTTAAATTGCTCATCAGATTATGCACCTGAGTATGATAATCAGGCATCACCTCATCGAGTTTTTTCTGGCCAGCAGAAGTAAGGGTGATAAGCATTTTGCGACGGTCGACCTTATCTGAAATACGCTCAATCAGGCCTTCACGTTCCAGACCATCAATAAAGCCCGTCATGGTCGCTTTCGTCACCCCAGTTTTCTCTGCAAGCTCAGATGGGGTGCAAGTCAACTCATCCTGACGCAAAAGCAATACCAGTACCCACCAACGCCCTTGCAGTAAGCCGTGCTGAAGAAGGAATCTATCCAGTGCATCTGAAATATCTGAACAAGCGCGAAGTAATTGAGCGAAGTCAGCAATGGCTTGAATATCCGCGTCTGGATAGAACTTGAGAAATTTCTCAAGACTTTTAGAGCTAGGTAATTCTTTAAGTAGCAACATAATAAGGAACATTATAGTATGGAACCATACCATAATCAAGCGAACCAAGCTTGTCATTCAGAACTTAGGAAGACCTTAGCCCATATCGCAAGATGTCATTACTTTATTAATAATTTACAAAGATTTAGCTTTAATAAAACCATCTTATCAGCTAGTTTGGTCATTGGTTTCGCAGATAAAATCTTTTGCCTGGTGTCTTAGCAATTGAATTAGTACACTTTGAGAAAGTGGCCGATGATACAAATATCCCTGCATGATTTTGCATCCCGCAGATTCGAGGTATTGTGCCTGAACTTCTGTTTCAACGCCTTCGGCAACCAGATTTAGCCCCAGTCCCTTTGCGATCGAAATAATGGCAAGGATGATAGGTGAGTGAGTATGAGTCCAATGGATATCTCTTACAAATGACTGATCAATTTTGATGGTATGGATTGAGAAACGTTGCAAATAGGCTAATGAAGAGTAACCCGTACCAAAATCATCAATAGCGACACTCACCCCAATCTGACAAAGCAGGTTAAGTTGGTTAATTGCATGCTCTGGGTTGCTTATGCAAATATTTTCGGTAATTTCAACTTCAATTTGTTGTGCAGAGATAGCAAAAAGTATCAGGGTATTTTTCAGCTTTTCAACGAAATTACCTTGTTCGAGGTAGCGTGGCGAAAGGTTTAGCGAGAGTTTTATCGGCTCGACACTAGTTGCATTCCATTTAACCAGATCGCGGCAAACAGCTTCAAGCATCCAGTCGCTGATGGGTATCATCAGACCATTTTCTTCTGCAAAAGGTAAAAAATCACCTGGAGTTAAAAAACCACGCTCAGGATGATTCCAGCGCATTAAAGCTTCCGCACCTACAATACGTCCAGTGGATACATCAATCTGCGGCTGATAATACATTTCAAGTTCATTGCGCTCCAGCGCATTGCGCAGGTCTTGTTCCAGTACAAACTTTTGCAGTGATCCATCAAACATTGAGTGGTCATAAAATGAATGCCCATTTTTGCCACGCGCCTTAATTTGATACATGGCAACATCGGCGTGTCGGATCAGTTCATCGATGGATGAACCATCATCTGGGTATATCGCAATACCTATGCTAGCTGATATCCGGGCTTCATTGCTGCCGAGAACGAAAGGTTGTTCCAGGCTTTTAAGAAGTTTGACCGCCACTTCCGCAACGTCTTGTCGACCGGGCAAATCTGGCATAAACAAAATAAACTCATCCCCGCCCAGGCGTGCCAGCGTATCACCCCGTCGCAAGCAATTCTTTAATCGAACTGAGACCTGCTGGAGTAGTTCATCTCCGGTGACATGCCCCATAGAGTCATTGATCAATTTAAAACGATCAAGGTCTATAAACATAACGGCCAGCTGGGTTTCGTTGCGCTGAGATTGAATGATCGCCACATCTAGGCGATCCTTGAATAAAATTCTATTGGGAAGACCTGTCAGTATGTCGTGATAGGCCTGGTATGCAATCAACTCATCTGCCCGCTTGCGTTCAGTAATGTCACGTGCGACGCCGTAGGTTCCAAAATATTCACTATTGTTTTGCTGGTGGTCGCGTGTGTACATACCCATGGAGTTGAACGAGATGGTCAGCAGCGAATTTTCAAACGTGCGGCTCTCTGACTGACCTTTACGGCACTTTAGCCGCAGTTCAACATTGCGTGATGCCCGCTTGTCGATTCTTCGTTCCTTAAACACGTACTGAGCCAACTGGATGTCTTCATCATGCACGAGGGTTGAATAGTGTTTGCCGATTAACTCATCGCGTGACAAGCCAAGTAGTTGCTGAGCTTGATCATTAACAAAGGTAAAAATACCGTCTTCGTTCAATGTATAAATAATGTCGGGGGAGTTATCAACAAGGTAGCGATAAACTCTTTCAGAGTTTTCAAGCTGCCAGGCGAATCGACGGTTATCCAGTTTAAGCGCACGCTGCTTCATGACGTTGTCAACGGTCTTGAGCAGCTCTTCTCGTGCATAAGGTTTACGCAAATAGTCGAATGCACCGCGCTTTAAAGCACCGATTGCAGTATCAATGTCGTTATTACCACTGATGACAATGACATCAGTATCTGCGTTGCTGGCATTAATGAAATCCATGATCTCACTTCCACTCATATCAGGAAGCCGCATGTCGATGATAGCCAGATCAAACTTAGCGTGAGCCAAATGATCTATGGCTGCTTGACCGCAACTGGCAGTGGTCAGTTCATAGTCAGGCATCCTGAGAAGTTCGCGCAGGCTGGCTAGCATCATCGGTTCATCGTCAACAATAAGTATTCGTAGTATGAGCGGAATCGCAGCGATTGCTTCACTTCCAAGCATGCCAGATGCAAAAATCATGAATGCAGATGCCCCCCCTGCATTAATCGTATCAATCTTTGATTCAAAAGGTGTTTGCGACTCGTATTGGCTCACTGCTGGCCTATTTCTCGTAAACGGGAAGAAGAATTTCGAAGGTTGTTCCCCTATTACCACTATCACAACTGATCAAGCCATTGATTTCATTGACCAGGCTTTTGACGATACTCAACCCCCGCCCGCGATTTTCTCCTGGTTTGTCACTACGCACTGAAGAGAAAAGGTTGGCAAGTACATTAGCGGGAATACCAGTGCCACTATCACTAATGCAAACCTCAAGATAGATGCGTCCATCACGTATTTTGCGACCATTGTTTCTGACTTCAATGGTGCCCCCCTTGGGCAACGCTTCTATGGCGTTCTTGATCAAGTTAAGCATAATCTGTTTAAGGGTATCTTTAGCAGCCAGTATTTTTGCAGGTTGATCTGCTGTTTTTACAACAATATTTACTGAAGTCGGCAAAAAACGACTCATGGAAAATAGTCGCACCACTTCATTCAGCACGCCGTTAACTTCTGTTATTTCTTTTTTCGATAGATCTTCACCTGATACAGCTTGAGGTTTTGCAAGTCCGCCAACAATGCGGCTAACCCGATCAATTTCTTCATTGAGAATCGACAACTCTTCAATCACAGGCTCATTGCTTGCCAGTTTGTCATCGAGAACCCCCAAATAATTCTTGATAATAGACAGCGGATTGTTCACCTCATGGATCACTCGGCGCGATGCCTCCTGATGTTCTTCGACCACGAGGGCAATGTGTTTGTCTATGTCACCACGTGCAGTATTGCATAACACCAGCGATGTCGCCGCTTGTGTCGCAAATGACTGGAGGAATCGCTCGCGGCCAAACAGTTCATCTAGTTGAACGTCAGAAAGTCCATAGACCAGAACTCCCAGGCACGATTGCCCCGCAATCATAGGCAGGTAAGCCAAACATTCGGCATGCATGAGACGCAGTAATTGCTCATCTACGATACCCATTGCGCTATTGTCGGGTCCGACCAGAGTTGCTCGTTTTTTAAAGACTGATTCGGCAATGATACCGCCACTGCTTAGGGGGATTGAAAACTCGCTAAGCCGCTGTTGATGTTCTCCAATAGGAAAGCCTACCAGCGTCTGGGAATTTGCATTCTGCAGAAGGACAACGACATCCTCAAGGTTAAATAAAACGCGTGCTGTCCGAGCGATGGATTCAAGCAGCGCCCTGCCATTCTCCATGCGAGCAAAAGATTGGCCAGCGGCTGATATCAGCGCCATATTGCGTACTTCTTCAGAAAATTTGTCAGGCGCTCGATTTTTAACTGGCTCTAATGGCTCGTATTTGGCGGATGGCGGTGCCTGATCAATATCGGCCAGATTAATATCAAAATAAGCAGCAGCGGTTTTAGTTTGTGCAGTTGCTCCAGCGAGTATTGTTTTGATCGTCACCTCATCTACGCCACATAATGCCAAACCATCTTTTAGCGCAGGGCTTTCGCTGCTGTAGCTGCTCAATAGATGAGCTAGGCAAACAATGCGAATCAAAGGATGCGCTGCTTGCAATCGTGCAATGGGTTCATGATGGTAAAGTACGCTATCTGCCAAAAATGAATCTAGGTTCCATCGTTCGATGAGCCAAGCCCCAGCCTCAGCATGGGTAACACCCATTGAGCTGCTTTCCACAGAGCAAAGACGTTCATCATCCTGAGCAATAAAATTCGATGCATATTCATCAGGCGCGGCACTTAGCAGTGCCAGTCGCCCCACATCATGTAGCAGCCCCGCCAGATAGGCTTCTTCATGATTGGGATAAGCCATTTTTTTTGCCAGCTCACGCGCAATGACGGCTGCTTTCAGGGCATGTACCCAGAAGCCATGAAGATCGGCACTGTCAGTACTTGAAAAACGATTAAATGTTTGGAAGATCGACTCGCTAATCACCAGCGTTTTGATCATTTCAGTGCCCAAAGTGTTAAGCGACTGAGCCAAATCTAATTTACGCTGACTGCGATTGTATGCAGAACTGTTGGTAAAGCTGAGTATTTTGGAAGTCATGCCAATATCGTTAGCAACCAGCTTCGCCAACTGCCCCATCCCCACCTCATCACGTTGGCAGAGATCAATCAACTTAAAAAGTATTTGAGGTAGTACAGGTAGCCTGGCTACCAATAAGCGATTGCGAATAGATGAGTTTGATTTATTCATCTTTTCGCTAAGTGACCAAAGAAGCTGATAAGGCAAAAACTTCCAAAGACCTACCCCTGAAAACGATTATTGACATGCTATAAGTATTTTTTTAGCTTAGTGAAGTTTGATATGCTTATGTTGCATTAAGAATTTATTTGCAATAAATAATCCCACAAGCGCTAAGAATGTAACAAGCCAAAATAAAAGTCAACCAAGTTCTACATGAATGATATTGGCTATTCCAATAAGTCTGTTGACCGTTTACCCAAGAGGCTTGCAGACTATATTTTCTTTATAAAAAAATACTAAATCATCTGGGGTATACAGACCAGCCTTACCCTGATTTACTGTAGTCCATAGGGTGGTTATCGTGCTGAATTTTTCAACATGATAACGTGAACCTAATTTGCGACTCAGGCAGGGTTTAATGTTGAGTCATCTGAGCTCAGCCTGACATACTTCACGACAAGTTAATGGAGTAATGCCTAACCAGACCAACTCAAGATTACTCAAGCAGGTCATTTTCATCAGACAAGAAATTGATAAATCAACCAGGCATTCAATGTTGAAATCAGCGCAAACAGACTCCAGGCAATCACTTTAGAGAACCAGCCCGTTGCAAAATCACCCATGATGGCGCGACTGCCTGTTAATTTAAGCAGAGGATAAATGGCAAATGGTAGTTGCATACTCAAAACCACCTGACTTAGCACCAACAACTTACCCACTGCACCCTCGCCCCAGACCAGCACACCTATCAATGCAGGAATTAAAGCCAGAAAACGGGTGATCAATCGTCGCTGCCAGCAGGGGATTTTAAGATCAAGGAAACCTTCCATAATGACCTGGCCTGCAATGGTGCCAGTAAATGTAGAGCTTTGACCTGCGGCCATTAAGGCCAAACCAAAAATAAAACCTGCCAATGCAGAACCCACAATGGGGTCTAGCAAATGGTAGGCATCTTCTATATCAGCGACACCTGTATGCCCGTTGGCATGAAAAGCAGAGGCGGCAAGTATCATAATGGCAGCATTGACAAAGAATGCCAGACTTAGCGAGACCACGGTATCAATGGTTGAAAGCTGAATGGCCTCGCGTTTGTCTTCAATGCGGTCACTCACTACACGCGTTTGAACAATAGAGGAATGCAAATACAGGTTATGTGGCATCACGGTTGCCCCCAATATCGCCACTGCCAGATACAGTGATTCTGTATCACTAATGGCATGTAAAGATGGAATCAAACCTCTGGCCGCAAGCGCATAATCAGGCTGTATCAAAATCAGTTCAATCAAGAAACACAGTCCAATCGTTAAAATCAGACCGAGCACAATCGCCTCAACCTGGCGAAAACCTCTGCCCTTAAGACCAAGCACAATAATCGTATCAAATGCGGTCAGCAGAACGCCCAGCAAGATTGAGCAACCAAATAGCAAGTGAAAAGCCAGTGCAGTTCCTAACACCTCCGCCAGGTCACAGGCGACAATAGCAAGTTCCGCCATCAACCACAGTGCCTTTGCCACGGGAGGGCTGTAATTGTCACGACATAACCGCGCCAGGTCTTTTCTGCTCGCAATCCCCAACTTTAAACACAAGCTTTGCAGAAATATGGCAACCAGGCTTGAAAGCAGGATCACGAATAAAAGTCCGTAGCCATAGCGAGAGCCAGCCTCAATATCCGTGGCCCAGTTACCCGGGTCCATATAGCCCACGGAAACCAGCAAACCAGGCCCGGCAAATTTAAGCAGCTTCTTCCAGAATGGTGTGCCTGCTGGAATATTGATGGTGCCACGCACTTCGGATGGACAAAATGGGGCGGTCGCTGTGCGTGGTAATCGATTAAGAATGGCTTGAAACATAGCGAGTTGTCATTAAGTTTTAAAATATTGAGGTGATCATTAATAAGGAATTTATAGCATTTATTGCTCTGAAATAAAATCCCGTCACATTTACCAGCAATAACACATCAATTAATTTTGCAAAATATGCACAATATAATTAAAATATGCTTTTAAAACATAATTTTGGTCAAGAATAATGTCAGTTGGATTAGCCATACGTAAACGTCGCAAGTCACTCAAGCTCACCCTGCAAACATTGGCGCAACTGGTAGATGCTGACAGCGGTAATCTTTCACGCATTGAGCGTGGCACACAAGGTGTTTCTGAAAGCATGCTGCGCAAATTATGTATTGCGCTTGATTGCACAGCAGCGCATCTGTATGCACAAAGCGAGCCAACGACCAGTGCATCCCTACAATCAGCATCACCACTGCAACTGACACAGCCACAAGACTTTGTGCGCTGGTTTCGTTCTGCCACGCCTTATATCCACGCCTTTGGTGGTCGTACCTTCGTGATTGCATTTGGTGGGGAGGTGGTCGATGACAAGCAGTTTGTAGCTCTTTCGCATGACCTTAACCTACTTGCAAGCCTAGAAGTCAGGCTAGTGCTAGTGCATGGCGCACGCCCACAGATTGAGTCCAGACTCAAGCGCAATAAGCTGGAAACCAGACTGGTAGGCGGCTTGCGCGTGACGGATGATGAAGCGATGGAAGCGGTAAAAGAAGCCAATGGCGCTATTCGCGTGGAAATCGAAGCATTGCTCTCTATGGGCATTATCAACTCACCCATGGCGGGGTCTGATATACGCGTTGCCAGCGGTAATTTTGTGACGGCAAAACCTTTGGGCGTGCTTGAAGGTGTGGATTTGCAACACACAGGTGAAGTGCGCAAAGTTGATGCGATAGGCATCCAAAAACGATTGGATGATGGCGAGGTAGTTCTACTCTCGCCATTAGGCTATTCATCTATTGGTGAAGTATTTAACCTGACCTTAGAAGATGTTGCCGTGAGCGCGGCGATTGCACTCGACGCAGATAAATTGATCTTCCTGATGGATTCAACTGGCGTACACAACGCCCGTGGTGAGCTATTGCGTGAAATGACCGCAGATAAAGCCAAAAATATGCTGCGCAATATCGGGAATAATGTCGCACAGAATACCGATGTAAAAAACTTCACTGAAGATGAAGGCTACTACCTTCCTGCTGCGATACGCGCCTGCGATAACGGCGTAGCACGCACGCACTTGATTAGTCGCCATGTAGATGGCGCAATTCTGCAAGAGTTGTTTACCTACGACGGCATAGGCACCATGATTACCGAGGCATCGTTAGAGTCCATACGCCCTGCGGATATTGGCGATGTAGGCGGCATATTGCAACTGATAGAACCGCTAGAAGCAGAAGGCGTTTTAGTGCGCCGTGGACGTGAACGACTGGAGATGGAAATCAACTGCTTTCATGTGATGGAGCATGATGGCCGCATCATAGGCTGCGCTGCCATTTACCCCTATCTTGAGGAAAAAACGGCAGAACTTGCCTGCATGGCGATTCATCCGTCATTCAGGCGTGGTGGTCGGGGCGACAGGCTGCTTAATTACTGCGTTGAAACCGCCAAAGAACAAGGCCTTACATCGGTGTTTGTGCTCACTACGCGCACAGAGCACTGGTTTATTGAACGTGGTTTTATAGAAAAAGACATAGAAGCTTTGCCACAAAACCGTAAGGCACTTTATAACTTGCAGCGGCGCTCCAAGATTTTTATCAAAGCGCTTTGACGCTGTTACATACAAGCATTACGCCCTAAAATATCCCCACCACTTTCCCATCAGCATCAATATTAATGCGTGTGGCACAGGGGACTTTAGGCAAACCAGGCATGGTCATCATGTCATCGCAGATCATCACGATAAATTCAGCCCCTGCGCATAATCGCACTTGCTGAATAGTCACGATATGGCCTTTAGGTGCGCCTCTGAGTGTAGGGTCTGATGAAAATGAAGATTGGGTTTTTGCGATGCATATCGGGAAATGGCCATAACCATCCGCTTGCAGTTTTTCTATCTGTGCCCTGATTTTGCGCGGGGCGGCAATGTCCGCCGCCCCGTAGATATTGGTGGCAACTTTGCGCATTTTTTCCCACAATGCATCTGCATCGTCATATACGTATTTGAGTTGACTGGTATTTGCTTCGATTTGCTTGACCACTTCGTTCGCTAGCGCTTCGGCTCCCGCACCGCCTAAAGCCCAATGCTCAGCCAGTACAAGCTTGATCCCCAAGCCTGCCATGCGCTCGCTCACAACAGCAAACTCAGCCTCAGTATCGGTGGTGAAACGGTTGATGGAAACCACACAAGGCAAACCGTAATGCTGAGTAATGTTTTCTATATGTTTTTCCAGATTCACCAGACCTGCTTTTAACGCAGCCAAGTTCTCCTGTGAGCAATCTATCACCTCTACGCCACCGTGATATTTAAGTGCTCGTATAGTCGCAACAATGACACAAGCATCGGGCTTCAGGCCAGTTTTTCTGCATTTAATATCAATAAATTTCTCGGCACCCAAATCAGCGCCAAAGCCAGCCTCGGTGACTACATAATCAGCAAGCTTTAAGGCCAGACGCGTTGCAATCACTGAATTACAGCCATGAGCTATATTGGCGAAAGGGCCGCCATGAATCAATGCGGGTGTGTGTTCTAGCGTTTGCACCAGATTAGGCTTGAGCGCGTTTTTCAATAATACCGTCATCGCGCCATCGGCTTTAAGGTCGCGCGCAGTGACTGTTTCATCTGTAAAACTGTAACCTATGACGATATTGCCCAAGCGCTGTTTGAGGTCATTCAGGTTTTCGGCAAGGCAGAAGATCGCCATGACTTCAGAGGCCACCACGATATCAAAACCGTCTTCCCGCGTCTGTCCATTGGCTTTGCCACCCAGCCCAACCACCACCTGGCGCAATGCGCGGTCATTCAGTTCCATCACCCGCTTCCAACTCACCTGGGATGGGTCTATGCCCAGTGGATTGCCCTGATAAATGTGGTTATCAATCATGGATGACAGCAGGTTATGAGCAAAGGCAATCGCCGAAAAGTCACCTGTAAAGTGCAGGTTAATGTCTTCCATCGGCACTACCTGGGCATAGCCACCCCCTGCCGCGCCGCCTTTGGAGCCAAACACGGGTCCCATGCAGGGCTCACGCAAACAAATTATGGCTTGCTTGCCTATACGATTGAGCGCATCGCCCAGCCCTACTGTCGTCGTCGTTTTGCCTTCACCAGCTGGCGTAGGGCTGATAGCAGTCACTAGTATCAGTTTGCCATCTGGTCTGCTAAAAAACTCGCTTTGTTGATCTGCACTTAAACTGGCCATATCCAGCTTGGCCTTGTAATGCCCATATTGCTCTACTACATCTGCTGGTAAACCAAGCTGGGCTGCGATCTCGGTGATTTTTTTCATGCGGGCTTGCTGGGCAATTTCAATGTCGCTGGGCATAAGCTTCCTTGAGTGCATGCAGGGTAGTTTCAGTTTGATTATAAAAGACTGTCTCTACTCTATGCCGACTAATTCGCGTTTCAATGTAAAATATATGCACTTGCAATTTACCTGTTGAGAGCCCTAATGTCGAACCATACCACCCCCGCGCAAAAAGCGCATACGCTGGCAGAGGCACTGCCTTATATCAAGCGTTTTTTCGATAAAACCATCGTCATTAAATACGGTGGCAATGCCATGACAGATGAATATTTAAAAGAATGTTTTGCCAGTGACGTAGTGTTGCTCAAACTCGTAGGCATGAACCCTGTGGTGGTACATGGCGGTGGCCCGCAAATCAATGAAATGCTGGATAAACTCGGCAAAAAAGGTGAATTTATCCAGGGCATGCGCGTAACTGACGATGAAACCATGGACATCGTAGAAATGGTGCTGGGCGGCCATGTCAACAAGGAAATCGTCAACCTGATTAACCGTCATGGCGGTAAAGC
>Ga0066798_10000729_pt1 | contig 15601 bp, 13 predicted proteins | sample PersoiDNA2013203_FD_70961 | JGI IMG/M metagenome (GOLD analysis project Ga0066798, IMG submission 70961) | Permafrost soil microbial communities from the Arctic, to analyse light accelerated degradation of dissolved organic matter (DOM) -... | ecosystem: Environmental > Terrestrial > Soil >...
CATGAAGCAAAAGCACGAGGGGATGATAAATTCGTTGTATGGGGTTCCGGCAAGCCGATGCGCGAATTTTTGTATGTCGACGATATGGCTGACGCTTGCGTGTTCTTAATGGAGCAAGGTATTGGCGATGGCTCGTATAACGTAGGAACCGGAACTGACATTACGATTCGAGAGCTTGCAGAGACAATTCTTAACGTTGTCGGGTTTCAAGGCAGTATCGAGTTTGATAGTAGCAAGCCTGATGGAACTCCGCGCAAACTTTTAGATGTTTCGCGCTTGGCAACTAAAGGTTGGCGATCAAGATATGATTTATTTCAAGGGGTTCGAAAAACTTATAAAGTCTATTTAAGTTCTCTTGAATCGACGACCTAAGTTGCGGAAGAGCGGCTCGGAGTAGGGAGTTTAGATTGCCAAAAAATTTAAATAGGCTTGTGCTTGTCGATTTAGTATGTTGGGAAAACGACGTACATTGAATAGTGACCCGATTTCGGCATTATTCCAGTGATAGACATTAGTCAATAGGCCAAATAAGTACCGAGCATCTATTAAAATTTCACTGCGCGGCATTGGGAGTGTATTTTTATTTTTTGTATAAGAGATGCCCGTTGTTGAATGACGGTTTGCATTGATGACGGCAAACTCTCCCTGCGGAAGCTGAATACAGAAATGGTAATCGATGTCACATTCGGATTTCCTTGTGGCATTTTTTGAGGCACTCACGAGCAAGCGTTTCAGTGGCAGTTGATGTATTTCATCAGCAGAAATCAGGCGCTCATAGTCCAATAGGCGTGATGAAATTTCATCCTCCCTCTCTTTAAGAGCCTCTGCGGAATAAGGCTCCACGCGGGTATTTTTTGCGATGAGGTCGATTGTTGAAATTTCACCGCCGTTATCTGCCAAAACTACTGCCTTGGTATCGAATTTTAAGATTTCTACAGGGTCAGCAACTCCACGATACTGATTCAGTATCGCCAATTTTCCACCCAGAATATATTTTCCGGCGAATGGGATGTTGATTTTTGCATCCATATGCTGAGTAAGTGTTTTGTATCGCTCGAAGAAACTAAGTTTTTTCTTTTGTGCTTCAATATCAAGATCCGGGTCGGATATATCAAAATATGTCTGAGGGAACGGACCTGCACCAGTAAAGCCACAGAGAAGAATGTCTATTGTCCCGGCAATTTTTTTAAGTTGTTGACGCATATCCTCCGTAAAAATAATGTCGTTTGCGTTCAATACGCAGTGTATTTTTTCTTCGTCTTGATATCGTAGGATCAATGCCGAGTCGACGTCGGAAATACTCCCAGTCCGATGCGGGACAATCTCAATACTAGTATTCCCAATTATTAACGGCTCATTCAGAATCGTGGGGGTTATTCCATCTGCAGTCATCTTTCTTGCGAGGTAATTAACAGAATGATCTGCAATGATTATTTGCTTGTTTCCATATCGCGAGAAATAGCTTTTCAGAAATGCCCCGTCGTAATGATCTGGATGAATATGGGATATATAGATAATATCTACGTCGCCGATGCTCAGAAGTGGGTCTTTGACTGTGGGAAAGTGATACCAGGCGCCCTCATATATTCCTTCAGTGAACCAAGGGTCGTGTAGCACTCGAACATCAGGTGTAGATGTGACTACACAAGCGGAATAAATATATTGAACGTTAATTCCTTTAACGGGGCTCATATGGAGTAGTGCTTTATGAAGTGAAGTTGACTAAGTGTAGCCTAGGGTTTTATTTTTGTGTCGAGGTACTTTTTCTTTCGCTACAAGTGCCTTAATCACTTGATTCTACACAAAGAAAATGATCAAATGACCAGTGTTCATCGATTGAACGTAGGCAGTTTTTAAGTCTTGGGAAAACTATCTTGATCGGGGTTGCTGTCATGCTTGATGAGGTAAATCGTTACAGAATATTGAAAAGTTTGGAAAATCATCCAGATATTAGTCAGCGAGAATTGGCAAAAGAGCTCGGGATTAGTCTGGGAAAGGTTAATTATTGTATTGGTGCATTGGTAGAAAAGGGTTTGATTAAAGTCAATAATTTCCAAAGTAATCCAAATAAGCGTAGCTATATCTATTTACTGACACCGCGAGGCCTTGAGGCCAAGGCAAATTTGACGATTGCGTTTCTAAAAATAAAAATGCAGGAATACGAAGCGTTGAATAAGGAAATAGAGTCATTGCGGTGTGAGGTCGATCAATTGCACGAGGTCAAAAGTTAATAAAGCTTGACGCTTCATGCCAGCGATTTGGCCAGGTGCGATGGGCCAAGTATCAAAAATGCAAAGGAAATTCATGTTTAACGGTAAGTCGGTATTTATATCAGGTGGTACTGGATCGTTCGGGAAGCAATATACCAAAACAATTCTCGAACGTTACAAGCCAAAACGCATTGTTATTTTTTCCCGCGACGAACTTAAGCAGTTCGACATGCAGCAGGAATTTAATGATCCTGCGATGCGCTATTTTATCGGCGACGTACGCGACTTGTCTCGTTTGAAAGAGGCAATGCGGGGGATTGATTATGTCATTCATGCTGCGGCGCTGAAGCAAGTGCCGGCGGCGGAATATAACCCGATGGAGTGTGTCAAGACCAACATCCACGGCGCAGAAAATATTATCAAGGCGGCACTTGAATGCCAGGTTGAAAAAGTAATCGCATTGTCGACCGACAAAGCGGCGAATCCGATTAATTTATACGGAGCCACCAAGTTGGCCTCGGATAAATTATTTGTCGCTGCCAATAACATGGCTGGGGGGCATCGCACGGTTTTTTCAGTGGTCCGTTATGGCAATGTCGTTGGCTCGCGCGGTTCCGTCGTACCATTTTTCAAAAAACTCATTAACGATCGGGTTGATGCATTGCCGATTACAGATGAGCGCATGACGCGTTTTTGGATCACCTTGCAAGAAGGTGTTGATTTCGTCCTGAAGAACTTTGAACGCATGTATGGGGGCGAAATTTTTGTGCCGAAAATCCCTTCGGTGCGCATTGTCGATCTAGCAAAAGCCATGGCGCCCGATCTGCCACTGAAGAATGTAGGAATTCGGCCGGGTGAAAAGCTTCACGAGATTATGTGCCCGATGGACGATTCCCATCTCACGCTAGAATTTGGTGATCATTTTGTATTGCAGCCAACAATCCGCTTTTATAACAAGAGTGATGATTATTCCGTAAACAAGATGGGTGAGAACGGTACGCTGGTCAAGCAAGGCTTCGAGTACAACTCGGGAACGAATGCACATTTCTTAAGCGTCGCGGAAATTCTTGAGTACAACAAGAGAGCTGCAGAATGATTCCATATGGTCGACAAGATATCAGCGAAGCAGATATTCAGGCGGTAGTTGATGTATTAAGATCTGATTGGTTGACCCAAGGTCCAACGATACCGCGCTTTGAGCAAGCGATTGCGGAATATTGCGGCGCCGGGCATGCCGTGGCCGTATCGAATGCAACTGGTGCATTACATATCGCCTGTCTGGCTCTGGGCGTGGGGCCCGGCGATATTGTATGGACCGTACCTAATACCTTCGTGGCGTCGGCCAATTGCGCCTTGTATTGTGGTGCGAATATCGACTTTGTCGACATTGACGCACGCACATACAACATGAGCGTAGACGCCTTGCGCGAAAAATTGGAGCAAGCTGAGCTTGCCGGCGAGTTACCTAAGGTTGTGATTCCCGTTCATTTCGCCGGTCAGTCGTGCGAGATGCGTGAAATACATACGTTGGCAAAGCAATACGGCTTTCGCATTATCGAAGATGCATCGCATGCTATTGGGGGTAAATATCTTGGGAAACCGGTTGGCAATTGCCAATATTCGGATATCGCGATTTTTAGTTTTCATCCAGTCAAAATTATTACGAGCGCGGAAGGCGGCATGGCGCTCACAAACGATTCTGGCCTGGCGGAAAGATTGAGGTTATTTCGCAGTCATGGTATTACCCGAGATGAAAATTTGATGCAAGGTACCAGCGAAGGTGCTTGGTATTATGAACAATTAGAGCTTGGATACAACTACCGGATGACTGATATGCAGGCGGCGCTCGGATTGAGTCAATTCAGCCGGTTGGATGAATTTTGCGAAAGCCGGAGGCAAATTTTCTTGCGTTATGAATGTGCATTGAAGGATTTTCCAATCGTGCTCCCTTGGCAGCATCCAGATACTAGTTCAGCCTTACATCTTTTCCCAATTCAGTGTCCGATTGATAAGGATCGCGGCCAGGTATTTAGCGCATTGCGTAAGGCTGGCGTCGGCGTTAATGTTCATTATTTGCCAGTGCATACACAGCCGTATTACCGAAAGCTTGGTTTTAAGCCGGGAGATTTTCCTCAGGCTGAAAAATTCTATGCCCGAGCAATCAGTTTGCCGATGTACTCAGCCATGCCGGCGGAGTCCTTGAGGCATGTCATCAATGCAGTTTCGGCTATCGCGCAGGACTAGGGCATGAGTCGCTGCCGCATTGTCATCCAGTCACGCACCTCATCGACGCGTTTGCCTGCCAAAGCTTTGTTGCCTATCGCAGGCATTCCGTCTTCGGCATTATGCGCGATAAGAGCGGCGAATGCCGGAGGCGATGTTGTGGTCGCCACTTCAGACGATGCCAGCGATGATTTACTGGTGACGACATTGTCGGCCTATGGCGTTAAGTCACGGCGAGGGCCGTTATCCGATGTGCTGGAGCGATTCGTTCTGGCCGTGGAAGATCTATCCGACGACGATGTGGTTGTGCGTCTAACGGCGGATAACGTATTTCCTGATGGTGGATTTGTCGAGACACTGGTGCAGCATTTTTGTTCGATGAACACGGAATACCTCGGGACCCACTCACCTTTCGATGGTTTGCCCTATGGATTGAGCGCTGAGGTTTTCACCGTCGGAATTTTGCGACAAGCCGCGCAGCACGCAGTAAGCTCAGTTGAACGAGAGCATGTCACGCCATGGATACGCCGCCATGCTCGTAGTGCTCTGGCAGACCACCGCATGATGGGATTGTCTCGTCGCTATGATCATTTGCGCTGCACCTTGGATACGCTGGAAGATTATTACCGATTGGCGAACTTGTTCGGCGGCTGTAAGCAGAGCGTGGAAACCATTGCCTGGGAAAAATTAGTCGAGATGTTAAACGACAGCCCCTCGGCTCCGCAGTTCCGCATTCCTTATCGTATGCGGGAAGGTGGATGTTTGTCAGGGATTGTGAGCTTGGGAACAGTACAGATTGGTACTCCCTATGGTATTGCAAATTCCCTGGGGATGCCTGACGACGCGGATGTCACAGAAATATTTCGTGTAGCGATTGCCCATGGTGTTACCGATATTGATACTGCACGCGCCTACGGGGTGTCCGAGCGCCGTATTGGGCGGCTCGGCGGTGCTGAGTTACGTAGTCGGGCTAGGATCATAACGAAACTCGATCCGTTGACTCGGCTGGGTATTGATGCAACGCGCGCTGAAGTGCTGGCTGCGGTCGATGCAAGTGTGTTCCAGTCCTGCAGAGAATTGGCCGTCACTACGTTAGATATGCTTGCCTTGCATCGCTGGGAACATCGGTTTCAGTTTGATGGTGTTATCTGGGAGCGCTTGCAACAGCTCCAGCAGGATGGCGTCATCGGCCAGTTGGGGGTATCGTTATCGACTCCTGAAGAGGCAATAGCGGCACTTCGCGATTCTTCGATTAAGCATATTCAATTGCCGTGTAACGTGCTCGACGGGCGCTGGGAACAAGAAGAGTTCTTGGCTTTGAGGGGACGACGTAGCGATGTCTCAATTCATGCAAGGAGCGCTTTTTTGCAGGGCATACTTTTATCTCCTGCTGCGATTTGGCCACAAGGAATTATTGATGCCGTTGCGATGGTCGATAAACTTAATATGGCGGTGAAGGAGTTAGGGCGCAAGAACAAGGCGGACCTCTGTATTGCTTATCTGGCTGGATTGGACTGGATCGATAGCATTGTAATTGGTGTCGAAAGTGTGTCGCAATTTTTGGAAAATCTCCAGCTCGCGCGTTATCAGCCATTAAGCGTTGACGAGAGAACGTATTTGAAAAAGACTCTAGGTGTTGTCCCTGTGAGGCTACTTAATCCAGCGATGTGGATGACGTAAGGTGAAGGCGAGTTGAGTAATATGAACAGATTTGAATTGAACGATTATGTAATATTGTTGACAGGAGCGACTGGCCATCTTGGTCGGGCGATTGCGCAAGCTCTGACAGAGGCCAAAGCGCATGTGATCCTGGCTGGGCGCGATGGAGAGAAACTCGAGCGGCTTGCCGAGCAACTCTCAAAGCAGGGGGCTTTGGCGACGGCGTTGCAGTTGGATGTCGAAAGTGAATCTGCGCGCCGCGAAGCAATGCACTTCATTGAGAGTCGATTTGGGCGTCTGGATGGTATTGTCAATAACGCCTATGCTGGTCGAACAGGTACGGTCGTCTCGTCCAGTATTGAAGATTTCGAGCGCGCTACGACTTTCAACTTGTCTGCGCCGTTTCAACTTGTGCAATTGGCACTGCCGTTGCTGGAAGCCGCCGGCCAGCGTCTAAAAGGTGGGGCATCGGTGGTCAATGTCGCTTCCATGTATGGCATGGTCAGTCCAAATCCCGAAATTTATCTCGATAGCGGCGCTAATAACCCGCCGTTTTATGGCGCCACGAAGGCCGGATTGATACAGCTGACGAAATACCTCGCTTGTCATTTGGCGGGTGCAAATATTCGGGTCAATTCAGTAAGCCCAGGGCCGTTTCCGCCGCCAAGTATTAAATCTGATCAACCGGATTTTCATGAAAAGCTTCGTGCCAAAGTGCCGCTCAAAAGGATAGGTGTGGCTAGTGAAGTCGCCGATCCAATTTTGTTTCTGCTCGGGCCTGGGGCCTCCTATATTACCGGGGTGAACTTGCCGATTGATGGCGGTTGGACGGCCTGGTGAACTCGATTCCGATGCCGTGTTGGGGGGGGGGATATCCCACAGCGCGCAGTATTTTTTGAAGGAAAATTATGATGAAAGTCGGTATTCGACTTGACGCATCCTCCCAAATTGGAGTCGGACATTTAATGCGTTGTCTTACGCTGGCTGATGCGTTATCTGAGCGAGGCGCCGCAATCTATTTTATTACCAAGGAATTGGTAGCGGAGTGGGAAAGCTTGATTCTAGCCAGGCAATATCAGCATCTAAAGATATCTTATGCCGATGAGGCTCTGAATGCGCTCGATATTGTCGAGTGGGAAGAAGATGCACAGGCTACGTTAAATTGTCTGAAGCCTTTGGGGATTCTAGATTGGTTGATTGTTGATCATTATGGGCTCGATGCAAGATGGCAGGAGCTCGTGCGTACAACGACGAGAAAAATTTTTGTCATTGATGATCTCGCCAATCGTCCGCATTACTGTGACGTATTACTGGATCAGAATTTCCATGAAAATGCGGCGGCCCGTTACATGGGTTTGACACCGAAACATTGTGTGCATTTGCTCGGTCCCTCCTACGCGTTGTTACGTAGGGAGTTTCTCCACGCACGGGACCTGATGGCGGTGCCTGATACAGAAAATTTCCGTGTATTGCTGGCTTTTGGCGGATCGGATCCTACCGGTGAAACGCTGAAAGTACTTGAGGCGATTGAAACGGCTGATATAAAGGATATCAAGTTTGATGTTGTCGTTGGCGCAGCGAATCCGGCGCGTGCGAAAATCGAAGATCTATGTCGTAATCTGCCAGTCACCAATTATTTATTCAATGTTCCAGACATGGCGTTGTTGATGAAGCGGGCGGATCTGTTTGTGGGAGCTGCCGGCTCTACGACGTGGGAGCGGAGTTGTCTTGGTTTGCCGGGTGTGGTTGTTGCTACGGCCGATAATCAGGTGGCCGGTGCCCTGGCACTTGGTCGTCATGGCATGCATGTATATTTGGGAAATGCATCTAGCGTATCGGGTTCGGTCTTGATGGATGCTATTCGTACGCTGAGATCGGTGCCATCACTACGGGAGTCATTGCGTAGAAATAGCCTGGGTTTAGTTGATGGACGTGGAGTCGATCGCATCATGCGGGCTATATGTACGCCGAATATTTCGTTGCGTACGGCGGTTGCCTCGGATTGCGAGGCTTTGTTTTCTTGGCGGAACAATCCTGATGTCAGGCGCTATTCATTCGATCAAGAGCCCCTTGATTGGGATACTCACAGTGATTGGTTTTTCGCGACGCTAAAAAACCCACGGCGTGTACTTTTGATCGGAGCAATTGGAGGTAATCCTCTCGGCGTGTTGCGCTACGATTTGCAAGGCGGCTCTGCGACCGTTTCAATTTACCTCGCTACCGGCTGTATTGGTGGTGGCTATGGACGGTCTTTGCTGGAAGCAGGAAATCAATGGATGGTCACGGAACATCCGGAAATCTTGGAATTGACGGCAGATATCGTGCCTGAGAATCAGGCCTCAGTTTCAGTATTTGAAAAGGCCGGATTTAAGTTGAAACATTTCATACTTGGGAGATTGCAAGAACATGTCCATTAATTCCTTTGTGCAAAGATCAGATATTGTCATTGGTGACAGGTGCATTGGGGCAACTCATGCGCCTTTTATCATTGCGGAGATGTCCGGAAATCACAATCAGTCTTTGGAACGCGCCTTGGAAATCGTTGATGCCGCTGCTAGGACTGGGGCGCATGCATTGAAGATACAGACGTACACCGCCGATACGATGACCCTGGACATAGACGAGGGGGATTTTTTTATTGCCGATTCTGGTAGTTTGTGGAACGGGACTTCGTTGTATAAGCTGTACCAGCAAGCATCGACGCCATGGGAGTGGCATAAGCCGATTTTTGATCGCTGCAAGGAGCTTGGCATGATTGGCTTCAGCACGCCATTCGATGACACATCTGTCGATTTCCTTGAGACCTTGAATGTACCATGCTACAAAATAGCCTCGTTTGAAAATACAGATCTCCAGCTCATTCGAAAAGTAGCGGCAACAGGCAAGCCCATGATTATTTCAACCGGCATGGCATCAGTGGCTGAACTGGATGAGACGGTTTGTGCGGCGCGTGAGGCAGGTTGCAAGGACCTCATCTTGTTGAAGTGCACGAGTACTTATCCGGCGACGCCGGAGAACACCAATATTTGTACCATTGCACATATGCGAGATCTGTTTCGGTGTGAAGTGGGTTTGTCCGATCATACGATGGGGCTCGGCGTCGCAGTCGCCAGCGTTGCTTTTGGTGCCTCGATAATAGAAAAACACTTCACCTTAAGTCGCGCCGACGGGGGCGTCGATGCTACGTTTTCTATGGAGCCGGCCGAGATGCAAGCGCTAGTACTCGAAAGTGAACGCGCCTGGCAGGCATTGGGCCAAATAAGTTACGGTGCGACAGAAAAAGAAAAAAAATCGATGGCGTTTCGTCGGTCCCTGTATGTCGTGGAAGATATTAAGCAAGGCGAAAAATTCACCAAAAACAACGTTAGAGCAATTCGCCCGGGATATGGTCTCCCGACCAAATTTCTGGATAAGGCACTCGGTAGAGTCGCTAAAGTGGACATTAAAAGAGGTACTCGCTTGTCTTGGGATCTCCTTTAGGCGAAATGTCTCATACAGTTTGTAGTTAATAATGGCTCTCATGCTGAAAAAAATTAAAAAGCTGCCAGGTTTCTTCCGTGATTTGCAAAAAATTACGGATGGCGAAAATAAATTATCGCAATACTTTAGACGGGGTTCGCGCACGGTGTCGGTGTCCGCTCCGTTGATTCTGGTGCAATGTGTGGAAGACCCTTATTACATGGGACTGTTTGGCCAAATTGTGTCTTCATTAAGGGACTTGATGCCGGTACGCACAGAACAATTTGTCCTGCGAAGTCTTAATGTCGGAGAGGGAGATAGTTATTGGCGATTCATCGGGCAGCGATTTTTGCAAAACAGCATCCTCAACAAAAAATGGACCAATCTTTACAGCAATTTTTGTGATGAAGTGGGATTTCGGTCTTCCGGTTGGCATTTGTCGGTTGGTGACTTATTTGATTGGATCCCGGCCTACATCGCTTGGCGGTCACTATCGGATGATGCCGCACTTATCAAGCTTGCCATCAACGGCATTGTTGTCGGTGATCTCGTCAGTGACACATTTTTGCGATTCAAGCCAGCGGCGACCGTGGATTTGAAGAGCCGGTATTTATTGGTGGTTATTTGGCAGGCATATTGCGATATGCGTCGTGCTAAGGCCTATTTCTCCGCCAATAAAGTATCTTTATATTTGACTTCATACAGTACATACACACAACATGGAATTCCTGTCAGAGCTGCCTTGCATGCGGGGGTTAGAGTATTTTCTTTTGGAAATTATCAAGAGTTTGCAAAAGAACTTTCATTGCAGGATTGGATGCACACCAAAGATGCTGGCGATTATGTAGAAAAATTCTCATTGCTTGCCGATCAGGAGGAGAAACTGGCGCAAGCAGAGGCGCGGTTATCGGTTCGCTTGACCGGAGGTGTGGATGCCGCGACCGCATATATGAAGGAGTCCGCCTACCGTGAAACGGAAGAAATGAGCATTGATGCCAAAGATGCCACGGTAATTTTTCTGCATGATTTTTTTGATAGTCCCAATGTGTATTACGACATGCTTTTTTCGGATTTTTGGAAGTGGGCGTGCTTTACGATAGAGACATTAAAAGAAGCAAAAATCCCATTTGTAATTAAACCTCATCCTAATCAGGTGGGCTTAAGTGGTGAGGTTATAGGGGCGCTTGCACTTCGTTATCCTGATGCTACCTTTGTGTCTGCAAAAATAACTAATAAGCAACTTGTTGATGCAGGTGTCGTGTGTGCCGTAACTGCATATGGAACGGTTGCGCATGAGATGGCCTATCTGGGAGTACCTTCGGTGACGTGCGCAAGGCATCCTCATATTGCGTTTGATTTTTGTATAACTGCCACCAATCGTGAGCAATATGCGCAAGCGCTGGTTTCTTGTCGTACGCAGCAACGTGACAAGTCGAAAATGCGGCGCCAGAGCCTAATTTTTTACTATATGCACAATATGAACTGCGAGATTCACGAGATGCAACTCTTGGAGCGCGTCGCTGTATTTCGGATGCTTTGTGCGCGTGCTGAAACCGGTGCCGTTATTGATGAATTGCCAGGTACGCTTGCCACGATATCGATGATGGCAGGATTTCAGGCATGGGTTGCTAAGTGGCGCCAGATGCTGCTTATTTCGCAAGCTAAAATATTCCCAATGGGAAATTTAAATAATTTGTAGGATAGAGCCATGTCCGGATTGAAAAAAATATTGAGAGATATCCCTGGTGTCGTTAAATTGGTAAATAATTTGCGTGGTATTCGAAGTGGAATCCGATTGACGGGAGGATTAATATTTTTTGCATTTACTGGAAAAACATCGGATGCAACACATCAAGCGATGATTTCTGTGTTTTGTGCTACGCACGGGCGTTCCAACGATTTCCTATCTTGGATCATCGGTAAGTTTCGTCGCCCCTATGTTTTCGATAAAGGTAGCATTGGTGTTGCGGGAGAAATCGATAGTGATTCGATGCAATATGCGGTGTCGGCCCTAAGAGAACAAGGCTACTATGTCCTCAAGAATAAATTGCCGAGTGACATTTGTGATCGTCTGCTTGCTTATGCGACCACACATCCTTGTAAGCTCAGACCGATGGACGGCGATAAGATCGGCGCTGCAATTATGGCTCCCTATCATCGAGATGCTCCGCAAGCAGTTCGTTATGAGTTTTTACAACAGGATTTACTGGATAATCCTGATGTGCAGCATTTGCTTGCCGATATGTCGCTAGCCGCTTTGGCACAAGGGTATCTGGGGGCACGACCGGTGATTGACATCGTTGCCTTATGGTGGCATACCGCGTTTTCAGATCAACCAGATGTTGAAGCTGCTCAGTATTTTCATTTCGATATGGATCGCCCCAAATGGTTAAAATTCTTTATATATCTTACTGATGTAGAGCCTGAAAATGGACCGCATTCTTTTGTTGCAGGGTCGCACCGTTCAGGAGACATTCCTTCCGCTTTACTGGATAAAGGGTACGCACGGCTAACGGATGAGGAGGTTGCAATACACTTCGATCAAAAGGACTTCATTGAATTTTCTGCGCCGCGCGGAACGATTATTGCAGAGGATACTAGAGGACTGCATAAAGGCAAGCATGTGGGAACTGGCGATCGCCTCGTGATGCAAATTGAATTTAGCAATTGCCTGTTTGGTGCTTTTTATCCACAGCCACATTTGGGCAACGACGTTGTACCGCAGCTCAGAGAGCGACTCCGCCAATATCCAGATTTGTATTCGTTTGTTGACGGTCGTTAAATTTATATTTATTAATTTTAATTTGAGGTTCTATGAAGGCAGTAATTTTGGCGGGTGGCTTGGGGACGCGACTCAGCGAAGAAACGCACGTCAAACCAAAACCTATGGTGGAAATCGGAGGGAAACCGATTTTGTGGCACATCATGAAGAATTACTCTGCGCATGGAGTACATGAGTTCATCATTTGCCTAGGTTACAAGGGATATTTGATTAAGGAATATTTTGCAAATTATTTCTTGCATATGTCGGACATTACCTTTGATATTGCAAATAACAAAATGGAAGTGCATCAGGCAAACGCTGAGCCTTGGAAAGTCACGTTGGTCGATACCGGTGACAACACCATGACAGGTGGGCGTCTCAAGCGTGTGGCATCGTATCTCGGGGACGGCGATTTTTGCTTTACCTACGGTGACGGTGTGTCCGACGTTGATATTGGAAAATTGATCGCATTCCACACATCCCATGGGAAGCTCGCCACGGTTACCGCTGTTCAACCGCTGGGGCGTTTTGGTTCGCTCGATATTGCGGGTGATGCTATTACTGGTTTTAAAGAAAAACCGATAGGTGAAGGTGGTTGGATCAACGGTGGCTTCTTTGTCTTGTCGCCCAAGGTTCTCGAATACGTGACCGACGACAGTATTTCCTGGGAACGGCAACCGATGGAAAAATTGGCTAAAGAAGGACAGATTTTTGCTTTCAAGCACGATGGCTTCTGGCAGCCAATGGACACATTGCGTGAAAAAATGCTGCTGGATGATCTTTGGAACAGTGGTAAAGCTGCTTGGAAAAACTGGACGTGAACGGCTTCGCTAACATTTATCGGAATCGGCGGGTATTGCTTACTGGGCATAGCGGATTCAAAGGGAGCTGGCTCGCCCTATGGCTACAGGAACTGGGCGCCGAGGTGACTGGATTGGCGCTGGCTCCTGAGACAAACCCGTCGCACTGGGAATTGCTCGATTTGCCCTTGCAAACACATGAGGTCGACATACGTGATTTCACCGCCGTGCGCGACGTGGTGCAGCAAGTTGAGCCCGAAATCATTTTCCATCTGGCGGCCCAGCCCTTGGTGCGACGTTCCTACCGAGACCCCTTGGAAACCTGGTCGACTAATGTCATGGGCACTGCGAATGTATTAGAGGCATGTCGGCAAACCGACAGCGTGCGAGCTATCGTCGTGGTAACAACCGATAAATGCTATGAAAATCGCGAATGGGAATGGGGTTATCGGGAAAATGATCGTTTAGGGGGGCATGATCCGTATAGCGCGTCAAAAGCAGGTGCGGAGCTTGTTGTCGCTAGTTATAGGAATGCATTTTTCGAGCGCGCTGCTGCCCCGCTCTTGGCGAGCGCTCGTGCGGGAAATGTCATCGGTGGTGGCGACTGGTCGGAGGATCGCTTGATTCCAGACCTGGTTAGAGCTGTTGGCAGCAATGAACAATTGCAAGTGCGATCACCGAATGCAACCCGGCCGTGGCAGCATGTGCTCGAGTCCTTGTCAGGTTATTTGTGCCTAGGACAGAGATTGCTAGAAGGGCATGCCGAGTTTGCCCAGTCATGGAACTTTGGGCCAAGTACTGATGGAAACCGTACGGTCGCCGAGGTGCTTTCTGGCATGAAAACTTTGTGGTCCGCTCTTCAGTGGTCTCATGTTGAGGGTGTTCATCCTCACGAGGCAAATTTGTTGTATTTGGACAGTGCCAAGGCGGGGCGGCATCTTCTCTGGAGTCCGATTTGGTCGCTTGATCAATGTTTAGAGGCAACTGTGGAATGGTATCGGACATATATTGAATCCGGTTCAGTGATTAGTCGGATTCAACTTCATTCCTATATTGCCGAAGCAAGATCGAACGGCGCTCAATGGGCCTTGAAATGAAATTGTTTCCAAGCTCAATCGTGGGAGTTAGTGTTGCAGAGACCAGGACTTCGCGTGACCATCGCGGTGCTTTCTCCCGTCTATTTTGTCAAAATGAACTCGCGCAAGCGATTGGTCGGCGTCAAATCGTTCAGATTAATCAATCTAAAACCGCTCTTTCTGGTGCCATAAGGGGAATGCACTTTCAACATCGGCCGCATGCAGAAATGAAGATGGTCCGCTGCCTCAAAGGGCTAGTTTGGGACGTCGTTGTGGATCTGCGTGCAGACTCGGAAACTTTCTTGCAATGGCACGCGGAAGAACTGAGCGAGGAAAATGCGCGGATGATGATTATTCCCGAAGGCTGCGCTCATGGCTTCCAAGTACTGGAGCCAGACAGCGAATTACTCTATTTGCACACGGCGTCTTATAACGCCGATGCCGAAAGTGGCGTTGCTTACAATGACCCGCGCCTCAATATAAAGTGGCCATTGGCTACCACCGATCTATCCAAACGCGATCAATCACACCCTTTTATCTCCCCCAATTTTCAGGGGCTTAAATTATGAAATGTCGACACTGTAATCACTCCCTAGAGCATGTATTTCTGGACCTCGGTTATGCGCCCCCGTCAAATTCCTATATCGCACTTGGCAAAGTCAAGCAGCCCGAAATTTATTTTCCGTTAAAGCTCTTCGTATGCGAACAGTGCTGGTTGGTTCAAACGGAGGATTATGCTGCTGCAGATCAGCTGTTTGATGCCGACTATGCTTACTTTTCTTCTGTTTCGTCAAGCTGGTTGGACCATGCCGCACGCTATGTGGTCGATGTTACCGACCGGTTTGAATTAAGTACTGATAGTTATGTGATCGAAGTAGCGTCAAATGACGGTTATTTGCTCAAGAATTTTGTGGCTGCCGATATTCCGTGCCTGGGTATTGAACCCACTGACAGCACTGCTGCGGCAGCGGAGTTGATTGGCATTCCTGTTTTACGTGAATTTTTTGGTCTTGCGCTGGCGGAACGATTGGTAAATGAGAATAAGCAGGCAGATCTGATTCTTGGCAACAACGTGTATGCGCATGTACCGGACATCAATGATTTCACTGCAGGTCTCGAAAAAGTACTAAAGCAGGAGGGTGTTGTTACGCTCGAATTTCCTCATCTGTTGAGTTTGATTGAGGGAAATCAATTCGACACGGTCTATCACGAACATTTTTCTTATTTGTCACTTCATACGGTGTCTAGGATATTTGAACAAGCAGGATTGCGTGTTTGGGATGTTGAGTCTCTTAATACTCATGGCGGCAGTTTAAGGGTGTATGGCTGCCGTCAGAGTGCATTGCATGAAAAAAGCGAACTTGTAGATCAAATTATTGAGCGGGAATATCGGTCCGGATTGCAGGATCT
>Ga0066798_10000730_pt1 | contig 15593 bp, 15 predicted proteins | sample PersoiDNA2013203_FD_70961 | JGI IMG/M metagenome (GOLD analysis project Ga0066798, IMG submission 70961) | Permafrost soil microbial communities from the Arctic, to analyse light accelerated degradation of dissolved organic matter (DOM) -... | ecosystem: Environmental > Terrestrial > Soil >...
TGCCGATTGATGACGCCTTGTCGGGAAAGATATTCGATCAATACCTGAAGGTTCTTGATCCAGAGAAACTTTTCTTCGCTCAATCCGATATTGACAATCTGTCACGCGATCGAACCAAGCTCGGCGCGGCCCTTCTTCAGGAATATCTCAGCGTTCCGTTTCAGATGTTTAATGTTGGTTAAAGTCAGTTCGCACACTCACTTTAATTGCGCCACCAACCTCGGCGGCAGGAGGTCGGCTAGATGATTGTCAGAACCATGTGAATGTCGGATATGGAGGGCGGTGCAAGGGCTTGTATGTCGGCAGGCCGGGAGCGATCCAAAGGCGCTGCTCCTCTTACTTATGCCAATCTTCGAACATCGTCCGCTTGGTGTTGGTGAAGTGGGGACGCGTGATATCGCTCCAGGCCGTGCCCCGAACTGCCAACCACGGTGGCGAGTTCAGCGTCTGTGCGGTTACGAGGTCATAACACGCTAGTGACAATGGGCCATGGTCATGGTTGAGCAGCCGCATGGCATTAACACAGCCTCGCACGGCAGCCAGGCCCGGCATGTGCTCGGCGTCGTACCAGCGCGCAATCTCGGGCATCCAGCCAGCGTCGGGGTCCATCTCCACCACGTAATGGAAGGCCGGCGTCTCGGCGCGGGAGCTGCCTTCGATGTGAAAGACTTTTCCCAGACGCGAAACCCGTACGTCGCGAGCTCCTGCGCAGACCCGCTCAAACGAGGTCACCAGCGCTGGGTTTGCGAACTTTCTTTAACCAACTGGAGGTTGAGATGAAATACTGCGGAATTGACCTTCATTAGAAAAAAAGCTTCGTCAGTAGAAAGTGTGGGCGAGTTCCGGCTCAGGAAGCTTGCCAAGTACGTGATATAGGGCGAGTTCGGTGATTCTGAAGGTCCGAAACCCATACGATTTTCTCATGGTCACTTTGACCTTGTTGTTCAAACCCTCCACGACGCCGCTGGAGAACTGCTTCTTTGCGCGGAAATAGTTGAGGATCAGCTCGCGGTGGTTGCGCAGCGTCTTGGCAACCTTCTTCATCGGCTCGATGCGTGAACGCATGACCAGCGCGATCCATTGATCCAGGAATTTCCCAGCCCAGGTCGGTGAGTCGTAATCCCAGAATTGTTGGAACTGCTCTTTGAGCAAATAAGCACGAACCGTCTGCAGGTTGTATTTCAATAGGTCGCGCAGCCGGATGCGCTGAGTACCCGTGAGATTCTCCTTGCGCTTGAGCACGCACCAGCGGGTCTTGGCGAGAACTGGCTCGTAACCGTCGCTCACCAGTTTTCTGGCTTCTGCAGAACGCACATCGTTAAGGGCATCGTTCATCTTGGCCACGATATGGAAGCGATCCAGAATGTTCAACGCGTTGCTGCAGCGTTCGCGGATGACACGCAAATATGGCCTCCACATGTCCGAGCAGACGAACTCGATCTTGCCTGATAGGTCTTCTCCGATCATGTCGAAAAATTCCTCGAACGTTTTGACTGTGCGCTCCTTGCCAACCCACAGCAGTCGGGTGCAGTGAGCGTCGATCTGATAGACCAGCGTCAGATACTTGTGGCCCTTGCCATAGGCAACTTCATCGACACCGATTGCCTGAATAGGACCCAGCGTACGATGCTCCAGTCCCCACCCCACCACCACTTCGACGGCCTGGCAGACCTTGTCCCAGGATGTTCGAAACGACAGGGCTGTCTCCTTCCACGATAACTTCTTGGCCCAGTGCGCCAGGAACAAGACATAGGCGGTGGTCATCTGATGCTTGCCGCAACCCCACGGCACCTCTTCGACCTTCACGCCGCACTGTGGGCAACTCACCCGGCGCATGCGGTACAGTAAGAAAATAACGAATCCCCAGAAGGGTACAAACTCGAAGCGGCGTACTGCCAAATGGTCGTAGGTTGGTGCCGGGGCATGGCAGATGGAGCCTTTCCCTTTGGAGCCGACACGTTCGCGCACTTCGACTTCGATGGTTTTGTTGGACTGGCTCAGTCGCGCCAGCACATAGACAAAGCCGGGGAAGTGGTAACACTGGTTCAGTATCGAGATCAGACGCATGCCAAAGAAACTCAAGAAAAAATCGACCACTATCCTAGCCGTACCAGACTTGGCAACCTTCTGCCCGGATTTGGCAACTTGGCCGGAAAGTTGGTGTGGCGAGGAACGTGACATGATTCCGGGCGAGCAGATCGTTGCGGTGTTCACCCCGTTCTTGCAGGATCTGCTAGATCAGGGTTTGTCACGCAAGACCCGCAACCTGCACCGAGACAACTTGTGGCTGCTCGGTGGCGAAATCATTCGAGACATCAACGAAACGCCAAAACTTAGAAAACGACCGGCTGGCGATTTGATCCGTGATGCCATCGCCAACGATGAGGGGCCACTGATCCATGGCGGCTTCTCTGAGCAGGAGCAGCGCTCATTTGATTCGACCTGCAAAAAGCTCAATCGATTCATGGCTGCAAGCGCCAATAGCCAACAGCGATAGACCTTGCACACCATTGGGTCGGTCGGTTTGTATTCGGCTGTTCAGGGTGATTTCTATCTAACCGGCTGTTGGCAAGCGTAAGCGCGTCAGGCCGAAGGCTTCAACTCGGGGAGCGGTGGGCAAGTCACGCACCGCGTAGCGGCTGTACACAGGCTTGTCCTGTGGGCAGGTGCCTTGTCCACGGCGGGCGCGCTATCTGATCTGCTGGAAAATATGTGTGGCGGACTAAAAACTGTCAAAAACTACCCACAGATTCCCCCAACGAGCCGAAAAAAATTCTCACCAGCCGCCGAATGACAGTCCACCGTTGACGCTGATCGTTTGCCCGGTAACCTGCGCGGCCTCGCTGGACGCCAGGAAGACGGCCACGCGCGCGACCTCTTCTGCCGAAGGCGGACGTCCCCAGGGAAAGCGCTGGGACAGTTTTCCGAACAGCTTGGCGTCGAAAGTGTCGCATGCGCCAAAAATCCGGTCCCATGAGGGTGTATCCGTTGTCAGGGTCAGGGAAACACTGTTGACGCGGATGTTCCAGCGCGCAAATTCCTTTGCCAGGGCTTTAGTCATCAGGATCACGCTAGCACCGACCGCGCCCACGATGGATTCCCCTGGCGTTGGATGACGGCCTGCATCGGTGCCAACCATCACTACGGTGCCACCTCGCAGACGCAAAAAAGGGATGGCTGCGTGCACCGGGAATATCCGTGCAAACAGGCGGGACTCGAACCCAGATACAAGTTGCGCGCCCGACATCTCTGCAAAAGGCATGGGCGGCACGCTCCCTTGTGCCCCAGCGCTCACCAGCACGTCAATCCCGCCGTTGATGCTTGCCGCGTGACTGGCTATGTCTGTAGCGGCAGCGTAGTCATTGCAGTCACCCGCGATGAAGTCCACTTTTTGCGAAATTGCCCGCAGACGCGCCACTGCCTGCGCGCCTTTTTCCTGTGAGCGGCTGTTGATGACCACGGTCGCCCCGCTGGCTGCAAGTTTTTCTGCAACGCTCAGCCCAATGCCGCCGGAAGCGCCCGTAACCAGCGCAACCTTGCCCTCAAAATCCGCGCACTGCAATTTCATCTCCTCTGTTTGAAAGGCCATCTCCCGGCCTGGAATGTGTGCCGTCGCCGGAGGCCGGCGGCATGCTCTCTCGCCGCACGGGCGGCGTCAATAACCCAGGCGCCTCGCCTCCTCATCAAACACCACTGCCACGCGGCCTATGGAATTTCTTGAAAGTACTGCCTGCATCGCTTTTTGATGGTCATCAAAAGCGAAGGTATGGCTGTTCTCAGGCCGCATGCGACCTTCAACGACCCATCGGAACATCTGGTTCATACCGGCGCGCACCTGCGATTCATAAACCTTGCCCATGTCCTTGTGGCGGCTCGGGTCAACCCCCCACTGGCCGTTGTAGTAGCCCGCATTGAGCGCCAGCACCTTGAGGTTTTTGACCAGCAAAATATTGGCCGGGATCTGAGGCACCGTTCCGCTTGCAAAGCCGATCGGGATGATCCGGCCCTCCGGCATCATGCAGCGCAGAGATTGCAGAAAGATATCGCCACCAACCGGGTCGTAGACCGCGTTGACACCCGTGTTGTCGGTGATTTCCATGACGCGTGCGGAGAAATTTTCGATACGGTAATTGATGACGAAGTCGGCACCGTGGTCGCGGCACACCTGCATTTTCTCCTCTGAACCACAGGTTGCGATGACCCGTGCGCCCAGGATTTTGGCGATGTCCAGCGCCGCAAGGCCGACACCGCCGGCTGCGCCATGCACCAGCAGCGTTTCGCCGAACTGCAGGTTCATCCATTGCGGCCATACAAGTGCAATATACGAGGTCATGTGCGAGCTTGGAAAACCAACCGCCTCGCGAAAGCCCATTGAGTCCGGCAATCTGAAAGCGCGGTGCTCGGGCACGATGCACTCCTCGGCAAACGCGCCGTGGTTGACGAAACAAGTGACGCGATCCCCGACCTTGAACTGCGTGACTCCCGCACCGGTTTCCGTGACCACTCCACAGGCGTCAATTCCGGGCACATGCGGCAGCTGCGGCTTGATCTGGTACTTTCCTTGCACGCGCAGCGACAGTGCGAAGTTCATACCCACCGCCTGAGTGCGGATGCGCACCGTGCCGGGCTGGATATCCGGCGACGGCCAGTTATCTTCAATCCGGAGGTTTTCAAACTGGGTCCATTCCCGAACGACAAGGGCGCGCATGGGCAGGTTTCCTTCGTATAGGTTCAAACGCCGGGCGCTGGCTGCTTCGCAAGCGGCTTGCCCAGATACGATTCAATGACATCGGGATGCGCCAGCACGTCTGCCGGCTTGCCATCACAGAGGTTCTTACCGAAGTTCAGCACCACCAGCCGGTCAACCAACCGCACCAGCGCGCGGATGACATGCTCGATCATCAGGATCGCCGCGCCGGTCTGGTGCACCTTGCGCAGTGCTACCGAAATTTGCTCGATTTCCTGCTCGGACAGCCCGCCCAACACCTCGTCAAGCAACAGCAGTCTGGGATGCGTGGCGAGACAGCGCGCTAGTTCGAGACGTTTTTTCTCGCCCAGCGTGAGGATGCCCGACGGAACGGCCAGCCGATCCTCCAGCCCAACCAGTTCCAGCAAGGCTACGCACTGCTCGGTTGCGCTGACGCGCTCCCGCCGTGCCGCGGCCGAGCCGTCGCCGGAAAAAAGCCAGCCGGTAAGCACGTTTTCGAGCACCGTCATTTCCGGAAACGGTCGCACGATCTGGAACGTTCGTGCGATGCCGAGCCGACAGCACTGGTAGGGTCTGAGCCCCACGACGCTGCGCCCCTGAAACACGATGCTGCCGGCATCGGGCTTTGCGTAGCCGGTGATCAGGTTCATCAGCGTCGTCTTGCCGGCGCCATTGGGGCCGATCACCCCGCAAAATTCATGGGCGCCGAGCTCCAGCGAGAAGTCGCCAATCGCCGGGATGCCGCCGAAGTTCTTCTGTAGGTTGCATATCGACAATATAGCAGTGCTCATTGGGGCGTTCCTGCATTGTTGGGTTGAGGATGGTCCAGCGCCGCATCGGGGCGCCCATGACCCGCACCGAAGAATGCTTCACGGATCGCCGCAGCGTCGAGCAGTTGGGTGTTGCTGCCGCTCAGTGCGACACGGCCATGTGAAAGCACGTATCCGCGTTCCGCCACCGATAAGGCGGTTTGCGTGTTCTGTTCAACCAGCAGGATGCTGATGCCCGAGGCCGCAATGCGCGCAATCACCTCATAGACCTGCAACGCAATTTTTGGTGCAAGGCCGAGTGAGGGCTCATCGAGCATCAACAGGCGTGGGTCCGACATCAGCGCGCGGCCGATGGCCAGCATCTGCTGCTCGCCGCCGGACATCAGGCCCGCCATCTGCATTCGGCGTTCGGCCAGGCGCGGAAACATGCTGTAAATCTCATCGAGCTTAGCGGTGCGCACCTTGCGTCCGCGCTGGCTAAACGAGCCCAGCAGCAGGTTTTCATGCACGCTGCAATGCTGGAATACCTGTCGGCCTTCCGGCGCTAGGGCGATACCCAGTTCGACCCGCCGATGCGGCGCGATTCCCAGCAGGCTCTGGCCGTCAAAACGGATGTCGCCAGCACTGGGTTCGACTATGCCGGTGATGGCCATCAGCGTGGTGGTCTTGCCGACGCCGTTGGCGCCCAGTAGGCACACCACCTGTCCGGCGCCAACGTCGATGGACAGGCCGTCAAGCACCTGGGATTCACCATAGCCGGCGTTGACTCCGGCAAGGCTCAGCAGCGGGGTTGCGCCAGACATGTTTTCTGTCCTGTTCATGGTTGTGCCGCATCGTTGGGAGGTGACGCGCCGGCAGGCGCCAGGCCTTCACGCGCTGGCTTGCGCGCGGGGCGCGCCTTAAGTATTCCGTAGAGACCTTTGGGCATGAAGGTGATCGCGGCCACCAGCATGACTCCATAAATAAGCAGGCTATAGCCTTCCTTGATACCCAGCGACGTGCGTGAAAGTTCTGACAGGCCGATGATGGCAAAAGCACCTATGACCGGCCCGGCCAGCGTATGAACTCCGCCGATGATGGCCGCAATCTGGGCAAGAATGGCAAAGTGCAGGGAAAAGGCGATATCGGGAGCTAGGTAAGCGGAGTGCCAGAGGTTGAGCGCGCCTGCGCCGGCCGCCATGGCCCCAGCGATGGTTGAAATCAGGGTGCGGTAAAACAATGGGTTGATGCCCAGCATCTGCGCCGCGTCTTCGTTGTCGTGCATGGCGCGCATCGCGTAACGCAGCTTTGTTATTGACAGCAGCCATGCCGCCAGCACGGTCAACAACGCGGCTATGATGGCGCTGTAATAAAGCACCATTGCCGCAGGCCTTGCACCGTGACGCAGGAACATGCCTGCGGCGCCGCCGGTGAAATCCGGCAGCATCAGCCCAATGATGCGCAGGCCTTCCGACAGCGCTAGCGTTGCGATCGCGAAGAACACACCACGAAGGCGCCCGGTGGACAACGCCAAGAGCATGCCGATCAGGGCCCCGAATAGAAGCGCAGGAATGAAGGACATAAAAAACGGCAGCTTCAGGTAGTTGATGGCGACCAGGCAACCATAGCTTCCAACGCCCCAGAAGGCTGAATGGCCAAGTGAAATCATGCCGGCGCTGGCCATCATGTTCCAACTAACCGCCAGCATGATCAGCGTGGCGATGCGGAACAGCCAGTCATTCATTTGCGGCAGGTTCAGGGGAACGAGCATGAGGGCGGCGAGCAGCACCATCACGCCTGCCACGGCGAAACGATTGGTTTTCATACTCATCCCTCCGCTGCTTGGCCGGCGATGCCGCGGGGCCGGAAAATCAGGATCAGGAAAAGCACCGCGAAGGCGACGCCTTCAGCCCAGCCGATGCCCTCGGGCACAAAATAGGCGACCGCCGTTTCGAGAAAGCCGAGAAGAAAGGCGCCTGCCATGGCGCCGCCTATGCTGCCGATGCCGCCGAGAATAATGATCGCAAAAGCCTTGACGAGCAGGTGAAAGCCCATAAATGGCGTGACCGGGGTGACCCAGCTCAACACCACCCCAGTCGCCACACCAATGGCAATGCTGATGCCAAATGCCACTGCGTAGACGTTTTTCAGGTCAATGCCGGCCAGTGTCGAAGCCAACTGGTTCTGTGCCACGGCGCGGCACGCGCGACCGTATTCCGTTCGGTGCAGCCAGAGCAGCAAGGCAACAGCCATCACGCAGGCCACGCCGAACGCGATGAACCTTCCCATCGGCAGGTAGGCTTCGCCAAGCCGTATGGACTCTGAGGCATACGAAGGATTGGCCGAACGCATGTCGGCCGTGAAGGCAATTGCCGCTGCATTGTTGAGGATCATGCCGAGACCGAAAGTCAGGAGGATCTGGTTGACCTGCGGCGCGGTCAACAACCGCTTGAGGAAGTAGCGAAACAATGCGTAACCCGCCAGGAATCCGACTAGCATCAGCGCCGGCAGAGAAAGCAACGGGTCAATTCCGCCAAGCGTGAGACCGAAGAAAGCCCCATAGGCGCCCAGCATGATCGCCTCGCCATGAGCAAAATTCAGGATGTTGGTGACGCCAAAACTTAGCGCCAGACCCAGAGCCATCAAAGCATACAGTCCGCCCAGCAGCAGTGAGTCAATCGCGAGTTGGACATACATCATCGCCGCCGCCGATCTGGAAAAAATGGAGAATGCGTCCGGCAAGAGCCGGACGGTATTAGTAGCCGGGCCAGTATCACTTTGCCGTGCGCGGGATCAGCTTGCCGTTTGCCAAGTCGTTCGGATAGACGATGACGTTCTTGCCGCCCTGTCGCTGCACCACCATCAGGTCCTGGAATGCCTGGTTCATCGTGCCCGAAGGCGTAGGCGTGAAGTGACCGCGTCCGAGCAGTGTCTGCACATCAAGCTTCTTGAGCTCGATTGCGACCTTTTCAGGATCATCCGAACCTGCCTTGTCAACTGCCAAGAGCAACATGATCGTAGCGGAATAGGCACCGACGTCCAAATAGGCCGGTGCAGCGTTGTAGCGTTGACGAAACTTCGCCTCCCATTCAGCGAGACTGGGGAAGAGATCCGGACGGTCTTTGCTAGCCGGCCGTGTAAGGCCTGGAAAATAACCGGCGACACCAATCCAGCCCTCCTGGGCATCGCCAACAGCCTTCTGCCACTCTTCGATGAAGATGTCTACGCCATCGGTAAGGTAGGGCGTCTCTAGCCCGGCGATACGAATCTGCTTGGCCAGTGTGGCAAGGTCGCTGGTTTGGACCAGGTTGATCAGAACGTCAGGTTTGGAAAAACGGATCTTCTGCAAGACAGGGTTCATGTCCGCGGCCCCGGAGCGAACCAATTCTTCGACCCCGAGTTTGAAGCCAGCTTCGCTGAAATACTTTTTGGCTGCCGGCAAGGCGGCACGTCCGTAAGCGTCATCTGCATACAGAATGGCAGCGGTCTTGCCTGAGCCCAGCGCCTGCTTCAGGCCCGCCGACATCGCGGCCTGGTAGTGATAGGAATAAGGAAAAGTGTGGAAGAAGCGCGGTTCGGCTCCTACCTCTTCCTCGGTCCGCGGCGTCGTCGAGCCGTGCGAAATCCAGATTGGCTTGCCCTGGCGCCAGGCCGGAATGGCCGCCGAAACCATGGCGCTGGAAATGGGGCCGATTAGTAAATTTACTTTTTTCTGAGCGATCAGGTCGTTCAGCACCTGCACCGTCACCTGTGCATCTGATTGCACGTCACGCAGCAGAATTTCAATTTTTTTGTTGGCTACGCGGCCCTTGAACGCATCAACCGCCATTTCAACGCCGCGCTTTCCCGAGGTTCCAAAGGCAACAAAACGTCCGCTCAACTCCATCGGTACGCCAATCTTTATCGTGTCGTCAGCGGCACGGGCGGGCACGTAAGCGCTGGCAAACAGCAGGCAGCCCAGTGCAAGGCTAAGCCCGGGCTTCAAGAAAGCTGCGTTGTGCAGGGTGGGCTTGGTGAGTTGCATGTTTATCTCCTGGTTGGCGCGTTGAGCGCCGGTTATTGAAATATTTCCGGAATCACTTCTTCGAAATCTATTCGGGCAGGTTCATATAGACAATTCCTTTCGGGAGGCAACGCCGATGGCGCCTTTGTGACGCAACGCCTTGAGGGTCTCGTTATCAACACCAAGCTCCTGCAGCACGGCATCGGTGTGTTCGCCATGGAGTGGCGGCGGACGGTGCACCACTCGCTCATTGCCTTCAAACAGCACCGGATGGGCGACTGCCTTCATGGCGCCTCCGACAGGGTGCTCATAGTTCATCACCATGTGCCGGGCCGCCGTCTGCGGATCATCCAGCACCTGGTCAATGCCGTTAACCGGGGACGCTGGAATGCCAGCAGCGTTCATGACTTCCATCCAGGCGTCAACGCCACGCTGGCCAATGACACCCTGCACGAGAGTGATGGTTTCGCTTGCGTTGGTGACGCGATCGGCATTCATGCGAAAGCGCCTGTCGTCGCGATAAGCTTCAAGCCCAACAACGTCGCAGAATTTGCGCCAAAGCAGGTCGCTTCCCACCGCCAGGAGAATGTAACCGTCGCTGGCCATAAACGCCTGGTAAGGGCAAAGCGAGCCATGGCCCGACCCAGGGCGCTCCGGCAAGGCACCATTCATCCAGTACGCCTGAGCATGCCACCCCATGAAAGCCGTGGCGGTTTCGAACAGTGAAGCTTCGATATAGGAGCCTTTCCCCGTCCTGTCGCGCATGCGAAGTGCTGCAACGATGCCGGTAGCGGCATGGATGCCCGTAGTCTGGTCAAGCGGCGAAAAGCCTATGCGCAAGGGGCCGCTGTCTACTTCGCCAGTCGTCATCATCATGCCGGAATAAGCCTGCATCATGAGTTCGAATCCCGGGCGGGCGCGTAGGGGTCCGCTGCGCCCGAAACCCGACACACTGCAATACACGAGCCGTGGATTGAGTTCGCGCATTGCCACCTGGCCGATGCCTAGGCGCTCCGTGACGCCGGTGCCGTAGCTTTCAACCACCACATCGGCCTTGGCGACCAACTGAAGGGCGAGATCCAGCCCTTCCGGGGTTTTGAGGTCCAGCGCAACGCTTCGCTTGTTGCGGTTCATGCAAAAAAACATCGCTCCGTCCGTACCCACAAAGGGCGGCATGCCGCGCAGGTCGTCGCCGCGTTCTCGGTCTTCGATCTTGATGATCTCGGCGCCCATGTCACCCAGATACTGGGTGCAGAGCGGACCGGCAATCAGCTTGGTGAAGTCCACTACAAGAATGTCGTCTAGTGGTAGCAGGGTCATTCTCCTATTGCCGCGCTCAGGCGGAGTTGTTGGGCCTGTTTAAGATCTGCCATCTCGGCGCGCACCTGAGTGCCATGCTCGTCAAGCGCTGGTGCATGGGCCGGGGATCCGCCATACAGACCGCCGGGAAAAGCTGCGGCCCCAATGCGCCGACCGGTAGCTGAATCAGTGAAATACGAGACCGTACCGCGTTCGGTGAACTGGGGTTCCATGAAGACTTCGTCTGGCCCATTGACCGGTGAAAAAGGCACGTCATGTTCATCCAGAACGCGTTGCCAGTACGCCAGATCGTGCGCCGCCATGACGGCCGTCAGCCCGGCACGCAAACGGTTGCCTGCTTCAAGGCGGGCCGTGGCGCCGCCTGCCTGCTCGAAAGAATGCGCCAGGGATGCTGCTTCATCCCAGCCACATGCAGCGCCAAGATGACTCCAGAATTTCTCCTCGACCACGCCAAGCGCGAGCAACGCACCATCGGACGTCCGGAAAACGTCATTTCCGGGCCTGACGTGATGCCATCCTTCGCCGGCCACGTCATGATCTGCCATGCGGACCTGGCTCCAATGCAAAACCGAATCCGTGATCGAAAGGTCGATATGTGCGCCGCGACCGCTGGCATCGCGCATGCGCAGCGCGGCAAGGATATTAATGACTGCATACAGGGAGGCTGACAGGTCTGCCACGGGCAGGCCGCTGCGTCGCGGGGTTTCATCCCAGTGAGCCGGTATCGCGAGCGCACCGGCGCGCGCCAGGTAGTTGATGTCATGTCCGGGCATGAGCGCCAGTGGGCCAGTTTGCCCATATCCCGAGAGTGACGCGTAAATCAGGCGGGGGTGGCGCCCAGACAACGTGGCGTAGTCAACGCCCAGGCGTGCCGCAACGCCTGGACGGAATCCCTCGACCAGCACATCGGAGTTCTCCAGAAGTTCATCCAAGAGCGCCCGGTCTTCGGTGCCCTTGAGGTCCAGCGCAATGCTGCGTTTACCCCGATTTACCAGCGCGTAGGCTGACGGAAGGATGTCACGCAGGTAGTCGCCGCCTTCCGGGCGTTCGACCTTGATAACGTCGGCCCCAAGCTCGACCAGCACATGCGTACAAAAGGGGCCGGGCAGCAACCAACTCAGATCAAGCACCCGCACACCTGACAGTGGTGAGGACTGTGCGTGTTCACGGCGTGAGGTGCTGGCAGATGTCTCCACGAAGAAGTTCCTTGAAATGTTCCGGTTGCAAAGATCAGGAGAAGCGTTATAAAATTCCGAACTCTATTCACATATTCGAATGCTAAGCAATTTTTAGGAAGCTGTCAACGGCTATTGATGCTGCATTGCGGCATAGCGCGTTGAACGGTATCGGCAGCGGCGTCTGGTGTTAGCGCCTGGCCCTTGGCTTCGTGACTGGCGCCGCCCGTTGTGTGACCCGTGCGCGGGTGTCCTGTGAACTGTGTCTCACTGAATCATCCTTGCGCTCAATGGGAGGTGTCGCCGCCTCAGACGTCAACCGTGTCTTGAGTGCTGCGCCCGGGTGTCCGAATCCGAATGAAATGCTTTCGGCTGCGGCCTTGACGCGCAGGGAGAGTTGCTGCTGCGGGTTGCGTGTGCGGCTTACTGGCGCAGCCATTGCCAGCGCAGCGATAACCACCCCCTGGTGGTCAAAGATCGGCGCGGCAAAACCGGCGACATCGCTGGAGACTTCTCCCATCGTCACTGACAACCCCTGCTCGCGAATTATCGGAAGCAATTTGCGCAGATCCGCAGGGCGCGTCAGTGTTTGCGGTGTCAGTGCAATGAAGTTTTCTGTGTTCAGGTAATGCTCGATGTATTCCTGATCAGCGAAAGCCAGGAGAACACGGCCAGCGGCCGAGCAATATAGCGGGCGTGCAGTGCCCAGCGGCACGGTGTAGCGGATCGAGCGTGAGCTCTCAATTTTTTCGATGTAGGTCGCACGGCCAGCGCCACGGTCAAGTGTTGCGATCAAGACTGTTTCCTCGCACTGGTCGACAAGCTCGCGCATGATGGGAATGGCCATGCGCGCCATGGAAAGCGCCGGCATGATGGAAACCCCAAGACGGTAGGCGGCGGGCCCCAACTGGTAACGCCCGTCAGTATTGACGATGTACCCGTATCCGCACAAAGGCCGAAGTAAGCCGAGCAGGCTGCTTTTTGGCGCATTCAGTCCGGCACTGAGTCGCGCCAGTGTGGCGCCGTCTGGCGCGGCCGCGATATGTTCGATGATCCGCAGCGTGCGAATAAGGGATCGTGGGCCGGTTTCGCTACGCGTGCCGGCCGACTCTTCTGCGGTGTCTTGGTCGTCTTGCTCAGTTGGGATCGGTGTTTTGTTCGATTGGTTCACAGCTTTGCTTCCTGTTCAATAAGCCCGCCCAGTATGCCGCAAAATGCTGTGCTGGTTGCGGCATATGTTCCTATATGCGAACGTCGTTCTAAAATTAGAATAAGTGCTGTACAATAAATTCTTGTTTGTTTTTGGCAGCCAAGCCAGATAAACGTTCCGGGACCCCTGCCCCGGGGAATCCAAACTTTAGCTCACTGGAAAAACCATGGACTTCGAATTCAGCCCGGACCAGATGCAACTGCGCGACGCAGTCCTTGACTTGTGCAGCCAGTTCGATGGGCAATACTGGCTGCGAAAAGACCGTGACGGCGGCTTCCCCGAGGAGTTCTACCGTGCTATCGCGGATGCGGGCTGGCTGGGTATTGCGATGCCGGAAGAATACGGCGGTGCGGGCCTCGGCATTACAGAGGCGGCCTTGATGTTGCAGGCAATCGCAGAATCAGGAGGCGGCATGTCCGCCACCTCATCCGTGCATATGAATATATTTGGTCTTAATCCGGTGGTTGTCTTTGGCAGTGATGAGCAGAAAAGACGCGCTTTACCGCCTTTGATAAGAGGCGAAGGCAAGGCCTGCTTTGCTGTTACGGAACCCGATGCCGGGCTCAATACCACCAAGCTCACAACCCGCGCTGTTCGTACTGGCAACCGTTATGTGGTTAACGGACGCAAGATTTGGATATCGACCGCGCAGGTCGCCGATCACATGCTATTGCTGGCGCGGACCACGCCGATTGAGGAGGTCAAGAGGCCCACGGACGGCCTGAGCCTGTTCTACACAAAGCTTGACCGGGATTACATCGACGTCCGCGAAATCGACAAGATGGGCCGCAAGGCTGTCGATTCAAATGAGCTTTTCATTGATGGCCTGCCGATTCCCATGGAGGATCGCATCGGCGAAGAGGGAAAGGGCTTTCAATACGTCCTGCATGGCATGAACCCGGAACGGATTCTGGTGTCTGCTGAAGCCATCGGGATTGGCCGTTCAGCGCTTGCGCGGGCGACGCAGTATGCGAAGGAAAGAGTGGTCTTTGATCGGCCTATCGGCATGAATCAGGGAATCCAGCATCCGCTGGCGCAATGCTGGGCGGATCTCGAAGCGGCCCATTTGATGACCTTTCGAGCCGCCAGCCTTTACGACCGAGATGAACCCTGTGGCAGTCAAGCGAACGCAGCCAAGCTGCTGTCCGCTGAGGCTGCGGTCAAAACCTGCGAGGTGGCCATACTAACCCACGGTGGTTTCGGCTACGCCAAGGAATACCACGTCGAGCGCTACCTGCGCGAGGCGATGATTCTGCGGATAGCGCCTGTCAGCCCGCACCTAATCCTCTGCAACATCGCCGAGAAGGTGCTTGGTTTACCAAAATCCTATTGATCCCGTTCCGGATCCTAATTTCTTACTACGAGAATATTGATGAAACCCATACGTTCATTTCTTTTTGTGCCTGGAAGTCGGGCGTCCTGGATCGACAAGATTCCCGAATGCCACGCCGATGCCGTGATCCTTGATCTGGAGGACAGCGTGTCCCTGGCGACCAAGGAGGAGGCGCGTGCCATCGTAGCGTCGAAGATTAAGGGACTCGCAAATGCCGGCCAACGCGTCTATGTACGCATTAACAAAAGCCCGTTTCTATACAGCATGGACGATCTAAACGCTGTCGTCATGCCAGGCCTCGAAGGGATACTTTTGCCCAAACCCAATGGGCCCGAGGACATCGACATGGCGTCTCTTATGTTAGCCGAGGCGGAAACACGCAATGGCTTGGCACTGGGTGCGGTGGGTCTGGTGCCTACGCTGGAGACGGCAAGGTCACTTCAGCTTGCGCACGACATCGCACTGCGACCGCGTGTTACGGCGCTGGCCTGCGCCGCTGCACGCAACGGCGATGTGGCGCGGTCGGTCGGCTTTCAGTGGACGCGGGAGGGGTTGGAAAGCCTGCATTTCAAATCGGCCGTTGTAATTGCTGCGCGGGCTGCCGGCAAGATGCCGATCACCGGGCTTTGGCAGGAGGTGCACGACCTGGAAGGCCTTCGCATTGCTGCGCTTGCGCATCGCCGGCTCGGCTTCGTTGGCGAGCTGCTACTGCATCCGTCCAATGTGGCCATCGTCAATGCAGCATATAGCCCTTCGGACGAAGATATTGCCTATTACGAGGGCATGCTCAAGGCCTTTGATTCTGCGCAGGCGCAGGGGCGTGCCGCCGTGATTTATGACGGGGAACATATCGACTATGCGCACGTCAAGACTGCCCGCGAGATCGTCGAGCACGCGCGTACGCTAGATACGGCCCAGCACTGATTCCGAAGACACCCTCCCAGTTTCCGATTTTAGAGGCCATCATGACTGACACTGCATCCGGAAAATACCTTGAAGAACTGATCGCGGGCGATGTATACCGGCATGCGGTCAGGCGTACCGTGACCGAAACCGACAATCTGCTGTTTTGTGCACTGACGCACAACACCCAGC
>Ga0066798_10000733_pt1 | contig 15574 bp, 16 predicted proteins | sample PersoiDNA2013203_FD_70961 | JGI IMG/M metagenome (GOLD analysis project Ga0066798, IMG submission 70961) | Permafrost soil microbial communities from the Arctic, to analyse light accelerated degradation of dissolved organic matter (DOM) -... | ecosystem: Environmental > Terrestrial > Soil >...
TCGGAGGGCTCATTCACGAGTACAAGGCCGCGGCGTGATCGAGGGCGGATTGGTTTTCCGGCACCCTCAGCCTCGAAGGTCTCCTTGCGCCAGCGGATCTGGCCGATGTAGACCGGGTTTCGGAGCACGGCCTGGATGCTCGTGCTGCTCCAGAGCGGCGCTGAAGGCGTCATTCGCCGGTACGCACGGAACGCGAGCTTATGAGTGCACGAGGGCGATCCGTAGATAGCTGTGCACGGAAGAAGCCCCGGGGGGCCGGCATGGGAATCACCCTCGCTGGCTGCTCCGAGGGCAGGAGCGGTTGCATGCGAGGGCTCACCCGTGGATCACCCGACGTAACGAGGGCCTGCCGCCGGCAGGCCCTCGTGTGAACGCGGTGTCGGACTCGCCTGCTAGCAGTGGAGCTGCTGCAGGACGGCCTTGCTCACCTTCGAGTTGATGTTCTTGCTCGTCACGGTCAGCGTCGGAAGCGCGGTCATCTTCGTGGTCGGCTTGCCGGTGAGCGCGCGGATTGCCTGCTGCACGCCCACCTGCCCGATCTTGCGCGCCTGCTGGGCGACGATCGCTTGGATGTCCTTGGCCTTCAGGTTCTTGACCATGATCGGTGAGGCGTCGAACCCGACGACCTTGACCTTGCCGAGGCTGCCGGCCGCGCGTAGCGCGGTCACGGTGCCCTCTGCACCGAAGTCGGTGGTTGTGAAGATGCCTGCCATGTCCGGGTACTTCGCGAGCATCCCCGAGATGATCGAGGCCGACTTGTCGGCAGCCTGACCGCCGTACTGCTGCGCGACGACGTTCAGTCCGAGCTTCCTCGCCTCGCTGACGAAGCCCTTGCCGCGGGCCTCTGTCGTCGAGACGCCGGGGATGAAGTTGAGCAGCATGACCTTCTTTCCCTTGCTTCCCACGAGACCGAACAGGATCTTGGCGGCTGCCTGACCACCCTCGAAGTCGTTCGTGTGAACTTGGGCAGCAGCCATGCTCGGATTCGCCAACGTCGTGTCGACGAAGACGATCTTCACGCCTTCATCGGCCACCTGCTTGATCGGCGTGTACATCGCCTTGCTGTCTGTCGGCGCAATCAACAGTGCGTCGGGCTTCGCGGCCGCGACTGCGTCAACGATCGGGGTCTGGTCAGTCGGGCTGAAGGTGGTGGGCGCCTGCATGTTCACCGTTGCGCCCTCTTTCTTCGCCTCCGCGACCGCTCCGCAGTTGAGCGTGATGTAGAAGGGGTCACCCTTGTCGCCAGCGACGAAGGTGAGCTTCCAATGCTTGGCGGGCCCCTGCGAGCTCGCTCCGCAGCCCGCGATCACGGTTGCGGTGATCGCGACTGCCACAGCCAACCCGAGTCGCCTCTTACCCCTAATGGGCCGGTACATCGAACACCTCCTTGCGGTTCGTTCGGAACCGCCGTTTTCGTTGTTTGGTCCTGTCAGGTTCAGTTCTGGGAGCTCCGGCGAAGTCGGTCGATGACCACGGCGACGATCAGGACCGTGCCCACCGCCGCCTGCTGCCAGAAGGGCTGGATGCCGACGATCACGAACCCGTTCTGCAGCACCGTCGGTATAAAGGCCCCGAAGACGGTGCCGAGCATCGTGCCGATCCCGCCGAAGAGGCTCGTGCCGCCAATCACGACGGCGGTGATCGCCCGTAGGTTGTCGGTCTCGTGGCCGGCGATCGTCGTGGTCGCAAAGCGCGCCAGCGAGAGGAAGCCAGCAAGACCGGACATGCAACCGGCGAGCGCGTAGACCTTGATCAAATGGCGGTCAACGAGGATTCCCGACCGCAACGCGGCCTCTTGGCTGGAGCCAATCGCGTAGGTGTGACGACCGAAGCGGTGGAAGCGCAGGATGATCCCGAAGACCAGAGCCGTCGCGAAGGCGATGATCACGAGCCAGGGGACCTGGTTGAAGGCGCGGCCGGCGCCGATCGTCGTGACGAGCTTCATCGGGACGTTTGAGAGGTCGACGCCCCCGGTCATGACAAACGCAAGGCCCTCGGCGATCCCGAAGGTGCCGAGAGTTGCGATCAGCGGAGAGATCCTCGTCTTTGCCACCAGGACGCCGTTCAGCGTTCCCCAGGCGATGCCGCAGCCGAGGCAGACGACGAGACCGATCAGGATCACTGCCCAACCGTCGCCCCCGGCCGCCAGCATTGCCTTGTCCGCGACCACGCCCGAGAAGATGAGCACGGCGCCGATCGAGAGGTCGATTCCGGCCGTGATGATGACGTACGCCTCGCCGACGGAGAGCACAAGCAGGATCGCGGTGTCGGTCGCGATGTTGCGGGCGTTCGCGATCGAGTCGAACGAGCTCGACGACAGGATCGAGAAGCCGACGATCAGGCCGATCAGGATCAGGCCGATCAGGGCGCCCTGCGCCAGTACGATCCGCGCCCACCAGGTCTGGGTCGGTGCCTCGTCGAGATCGGCCTCGAGCTCTTCGCGCTCGAGCTGAGCCTCTCTCTCGACCGACGTCACTTGACCGCCTCCTCCTCGTGCTTGAGGGCTCCGGTCATCGCCGCAACGACCTCCTCCATCGTCACCGCGCCCCGCACGAAGCGGGCGACGCGGCGACCGAGCCGCATCACCTCGACCCGGTCGGCTACCTGGAGCACCTGCGGCATGTTGTGGCTGACGAAGACGACCGCGATCCCGCGCTCTCGCACCCGCTTGATCAACTCGAGCACGTTGCGCGTCTGGACGACGCCGAGCGCCGCGGTGGGCTCGTCCATGAAGAGCACCTTGCTTGCCCAGGCGACGGCGCGACTGACCGCGACGCCCTGACGTTGTCCTCCGGACATGAACGCGACCGGCGCTGTTGTGTCAGGAATCTTAACGCTCAGGTCATGGAAGATCTCGTCGCTGCGGCGGCGCATCTCGGTCTTGTTGATGAAGCCGAGACGACCAAGCAGGCCGGGCAGCGGGATCTCACGCCCGAGGAAGAGGTTGCCGGCCGGGTCGAGTTCCGGCGCGAGCGCCAGGTCCTGGTAGACGACTTCGATACCGAGCCCTCGCGCGGCGATCGGGTTCTCGATCGTGACGCTGCGTCCCTCGAAGACGATCTCGCCCGCATCGAGCTGGTGCACGCCCGCGAGGACTTTGACCAGCGTGCTTTTGCCCGCACCGTTGTCGCCGACGAGAGCAACGATCTCGCCCGGGTAGACAGTGAAGTTGGCGCCCCGCAGCGCGCGCACGCGACCGAACTGCTTGACGATCCCACGGGCTTCGAGAATAGGCTCTGTCATTCCTGACTCCTGGAGCTAGCCGCCGAGGACGTGGACGATGGCCTCGCGGTAGAGCGGCCCGTCGAGCTCGACGAAGTAGATCGTCTGCCGCTGGCCGAGCACAAGTTCGCCATCCTCGATCGGGAGCGACACCTGCATGCCGAGCATCGCGCTGCGCAGGTGCGACGGCGCGTTGACGGCCATCTGCCCGTCGGAGTGCAGGAAGCGCGCGTGCCGGTAGGAGCCATCCGAGGGCGCCAGCGCCTGCAGGAACTCGAGGATGTCGGCTTCGAGATCCGGCAAGCCCTCGTTGATTGTGATCGCCGTCGTCGTGTGTAGCGTCATGATCGTGGTCAGGCCCTTCTCGACGCCGGAGCCACGGACGATCTCGCGGGCGCGCTCGGTGATGTCGATCAGCTCGGTGTCGTGGCTGGTCTGAATCCCGAAGCGCGTGAGGATGGCTGTCACTGAGTTTCCTCCAGGTTGAGCAGGGTGGCCGCGTTGTCGTGGAAAATTCGCCGCTCGAGCTTCGGCTCCAGGCCGAGCTGCCGTAGCGCGTGCGCGACCCGCTTGGGATCGACGCGCGGGTAGTTGGAGCCGAACAGCACCCGTCCGCGCAGGCCCTGGTCGAGCACGTCGAGGCCGACGACATCGGCGAGGACGTGGCGAAGCGATTCCGTCGGTTGGCCGCTGTAGAGGATCGAGGTGTCGAGGTAGACGTTCTCGTGCTTCAGGGCCAGCATCAGCGCCTCGCCGACCCACGGCCAGCCGAAGTGGGCGAGGATGAGCCGCAGCGCGGGGAACTCCTGGATGGCCTCCTCGAGGCCGAGAGGGTTCGCCAGCCCGGCGAGACCTCTGGGCGCCCAGCTAAGCCCACAGTGGACGAGGAGCGGGATGCCGAGCTCGACGCAGGCGGCATAGACGGGGAAGGCCTTATCCCGGTCCCCGAGATCGAAGCGCTGCAGAGAGGGGTCCAGCTTCAGGCCCTTCAGCCCGTACTCGCGCACGTCCCGGCCGAGCGTCTCCGCCGCCGCCGAGTCGTTGGGATCGACCGAGGCGAAGCCGATCAGCCGAGAGCTCCGCTCCATGAGCCAGGCCACCTGCTGGTTCGAAACGACACGGCAGCCGTGGGCGCTCGTGCAGTCGATCGGCAGCAGGACGGCCTTGTCGATCCCCGCTTCGTCGAGCTGCGCGAAGTAGGTCTCGATCGGCTGCGGCTCCATGGAAAGGCCGAACACGTCCTTGACCGCTCGCTCGAGATTGCCGTCGTCCGGATAGAGTTCTGCGATCTGGACGGGGTGGGTATGGATGTCGATCAGTGCTGTCACTCCCTTCGGAGCCTCGTGTTCAGTGGATGGGCGGATTCAAGCTCGGCCACCGCCAGGGCCTCCTCGATCGAGGGAAAGCGCTGGGTCGAGCGGGAGATGTAGGCGGCTGCGACCGCTCCGCCCAGCCGGAGCCCGGCCGCGATGTCGCCGGCGGGGAGGAAGCCGCAGAGGAAGCCCGCATTGAAGACGTCGCCAGCGCCGACGGTATCGCGAACCGAGGCGGGAAAAGCGGCTGCAGAGAAAGCGTGATCGCCGCTCCTGGCGTGGCTCCCGTCTGCGCCTCGCTTGACCACGACGAGCCCCGCTCCATCCCCGACCAACGCCTCCGCCGCGGCCTCCGCGCTCGCGAGGCCCGTCAGGGCGCGAGCCTCCTCAAGGTTCGGCAGGAACACGTCGACCTCGCAGAGCAGCGCTCGCAGCGCCCGCACGGTCTCCGGGGGCCACTGGTCGGGATCCCAGCCGTAGTCGAGCACCGTCAGGCTCCCCTCGGCTCGCGCCCGAGCGAGCAGGCGTCGCGCGGCGTCGAGCCTGAGGGAGGGAAGGTTGTTGAGGCCGACGAGGCAGACGACCGGCGCCGTCGCTTCCTGCCAGTGTCGAAGGATCAGAGCCTCGTCGCACTCCCGGAGCACCGCGGACTCGGAAACGAACGCGCGCTCCCCGTCGGGTCGCACGATCGCGACCGTGATGCCGGTCGCCCCGGAGCGCCCGAGCTCGACCGCGGACACGTCGACGCCTGCCTGACGGAGATCGGCGACGATGCCGCGCCCGGGATCGTCGTCACCGACGATGCCGACCACACGCACCTCGGCACCGAGATGAGCCAGCGCGATCGCAAGGTAGCCGGCCTGACCCGAGCTGAAGAAGACGTGGTCCGCCCCCTCGACCTCAGCGCCCCAGGAGGGCAGCTCCGGGACACCGCGGATGATCAGATCGGTGTTGAGATTGCCGATAACGCAGATCGGCGGCAGCGAGCCCGGGGCAGAGCCTGGCACCGGCGATCGCGCTCCGGACGGTGAGCCTAGGGCCACTGCGCACCTCCCGAGGCGAGGACGTTGTGGCCCATGAAGACGCGCTCGTCGAGGTCGGTGATCCCGCGCAGGATCGCCGAGTAGACGATCAGCCACTGGGTGTGCGAGTTCATGACGAGCGGCGTCAGCAGCGGATGGACGTCGCCGAAGTCGGCGGCGTCGTACACCAGGACGTCTGAGCCCTGGGCGCGGCAGAAGTCGATCGTCCTCAGCGTCAGCTCGCGCGACTCGTCGGTGCCTAGGAGGACGATGAAGTCCCCCCGCAGCCTCTCGAGCGCCTCCGCAGGACCGTGCCGCCACTCGCAAGCATCGCTGAAGGTTGCGCCGATTCTAACGTTCTCCATCACGACGCTCATCGCAACTTTGTAGGCGAGCGGGCCGAGCGGGCCCGAGCCGAGCACGTAGAGGTGATTGGCGCGCAGCAACTCCCGCGCCTTACACTCCGCCGCCTGCTCCTCGAGATCCAGCGTCCGGCGCAGCACCGCCGGAAGCGCCTCCAAGCCCCGCACGAGCTCCTCGGCTTCCGCCTCTGCCGCTGTCGTCTGCGCGAGGCCGGCCGCGAAGAGAACCAGCGCAGCGATTGGAACCTCGTAGATGGCGCCGCTATCGTACGGGATGACGATGTCGGCCTCCTGAGCCATCGTACTCTCGGTCTTGGCGACGATTACCACCGTGCGCGCACCTCGCTCCTTCGCGAAACGCAGCGCGGCGACCGTGTCCTCGGTTTCTCCCGAGTAGGAGGCGAGGAAGACAAGCGCCTTCTCGTCCATCCGCCACGGCTTCCGCCACAACAGCTCGTAGGACATGAGCACATCCGACGGGGAGTGCAGAACGCGATCGAGGATGTACTTGGCCGTCTGGAGACTCGCGAAGGAGCCGCCGCTCCCGACCAGGAACAGGTGCTCGAACCGCCCCGACCACTCGCGCCCGAGCTTCTCGCAGACCTTGGCCTGGTCGCCGAGGAACGCGCTCAGGTGCTCGTCGATCCTGGCGCCGCTGAACAACAGGCTCTCCTTCGCGCGCTGAACATGCTGGTGAAGCTCATCCATTCGTGCTCCCGTCTTGGTCAGGTGGTGCGTTGTCGGAGGACATGGAACGAGAAGACGTCTCCTCGATGGAAGTCCTGAGAGAAGAGGGTCGGTAGGCCCTGCCGGTCGACGCAGCGCTCGCTGATCAGAAGCCACGGCTGGTCGCCGTCGACCTCTGGAAGCGCCTCGATCTCTGTCGGCAGCTTGACGGCCTGGATCGTCGCCGCACTCGAGACCGGGCTTCGACCAAGCGACTCCAGCCACGCGTTCAGAGATCCGGTGAAGTCGACCTCATCCGGGCTGCGACCCTTGAGCAGCTCGGCTGAGAAGACGTTGATCTCGTAGATCAGCGCCTCTTGCTTATGCAAACGGAGCCGTCTCAGCCGTATGATCGGCGTCCCAGCCGGAATCGCGAGCGCCACCGCCTCATCCTCGTTGGCAGCCGCCGTTTCCGTCGAAAGGACGCGGTTCGCGAGGTGGTACCCGAGTCCCTCGAGCATCTCGGTGACGCTCTCGAACTCTGTCACCGGCCGGTTCACCATCAGGCCGGCGATAGCCGAGGCGAAGCGGCCGCGACCGTGCTGGACCTCGACCAGCCCACCCTGCTCGAGCAGTTTCAGTGCCTCTCGCGCGGTCCCGCGTGCGACGCCGAAGCGGGCAGCGATCTCGGACTCCGAAGGGAGTCGATCTCCCGCTCCGAGGCCCTGATCCGCCATCAGCTGACGCAGCTCGTCGCGCAGCTGGAGAACGATCGAACGACGGTCGAGAACGCTCATGAACTTGTCCGACGTCTGAACATCGGACGAGACATTAGTAGGCGCGGCTGACGATGTCAAGACTTCCTTTATGGGACGTGGCCGGGCGCGGCGCGGTGAAGTACCCTGAGTTTTCTGGAGGCTCCGCACTGCCCTCGGTTCGGTGGAGTCAGATTTCTTGACTCAGGCGGCCGATGTTGTTGTGTTGTTGAGTAATTCATATTCAATCGGAGTGAGCATGCCGAGGCGATGCGGTACCTGGAAGCAGGTCACGCCCGAGGGAAGATCGTGATCGGGGTCTGAGGCGCGACCTATCAAACCCCCTGCAGAGCGAGATGTGAATGCCCCAAAAGGGGCGGCGGCGATAGCGCCAACTCGCGCCAAAAGCGCCCACGTCCACCGTCGCCGACAACGACTGGGAAGGAAGCCACCCGGGCGGCGGACATCCTCAAGCGACCGGACTGTAAAAGGTGTTCCTGAGCAGCAACAACGTTGTGTTAACGACAACGGATGGAGGCAGGCGGGTTCGAACCGAGTCGCTTCTCGCCCACTGGGGGCGCCGCTGGCGGTGCGAGCCCGGAGTGGCACGACCGTGCGCGTGCTCTTCCCCGCAAAGGCGGAGCTGGACGAGCCCGAGAGCCACGTCGGCTGAGCGTTGCCATCCCCAGGCGCTGCCGAGCCTGCCCCTACGACATTGCCCCCGATCACATAGGCGCCCCCGGCTGCTAGCGTTGCCCTCGACCGCGACGAAGGAGACGCTGCAATGGACTACCGCAAGCTGGGCCAACTGGGGCTGCGAGTCAGTCCGCTTTGTCTCGGAACGATGAACTTCGGCTGGGAGGCCCGCGGAACGAGCGAGCGGGACGCCTTCGCGATCATGGATCGCGCGCTCGAGCAAGGTATCAACTTCTTTGACACCGCCAATGTCTACGGCTGGCGCGGCGACAACCAGGAGCGCCGCGGTGAGGGAATCACCGAGCAGATCGTAGGCCGCTGGCTCGCCCAGGGCGGCGGCCGCCGCGACAAGGTCGTGCTCGCGACGAAGGTCTTCGGACCGATGGGCCCCTGGCCGAACGAGGGCCGGCTCTCGGCCCTCCACATCAGGAAGGCCTGCGATGCGAGCCTGCGGCGGCTCCAGACCGACTACATCGACCTCTACCAGATGCACCACATCGACCGTGACACGCCCTGGGAGGAGATCTGGCAGGCGGTGGAGCAGCTCGTGCGCGAGGGCAAGGTCCTCTACGTCGGCTCCAGCAACTTCGCGGGCTGGCACATCGCGCAAGCGAACGAGAGCGCCCGCTCGCGCAACTTCCTCGGGCTCGTCTCCGAGCAGAGCCTCTACAACCTCCTCGCGCGCAGCGTCGAGCTCGAGGTGCTGCCCGCCTGCGAGGCGTACGGGCTGGGCGTCATCACCTGGAGCCCGCTCGCGGCCGGCCTGCTGGGCGGCGCAGCGGCGAAGGCGCAACAGGGACGTCGCGCCAGCCCGGACACTCAGGCCCAGCTCGAGCGTGAGCGCGACAGGATCGAGCGCTACGAGGCGCTCTGCGCCGAGCTCGGCGAGCAGCCGGCCAACGTCGCGCTTGCCTGGCTACTGTCGAACCCGGTCGTGACCGCCCCGATCATCGGGCCGCGCACGCTCGAGCAGCTCGACGAGATGATGCGCGTGCCGGAGATCGAGCTCGACGAGGAAACGCTCCGCAAGCTCGACGAGCTCTTCCCCGGCCCGGGCGGGCCCGCGCCCGAGGCGTACGCCTGGTAACCGCGGTTCGAAGCGCCGGCACGGTGCAGGAAGCGCCGCGCCGGCGCTTCCATGCTCGATGTCGCGAGGCTCAGCGCACCGGTCTCATGTGCCTGAGCGCGAGCTCGAGCCAGGCAGTCGCGTGCGCGGTCCAGAGCGAGGTTCCGTGGCCACCCGGGTACTCCTCGAACACGTGCGCCACGTGTGCCCGCCGGAGCTCGAGATCGAGCTACTCGTTCTCGCCCCGGAAGAGATCGTCGCTCTCGCCGACGTAGAAGGCGAAGAAGGTGGGGTAGTGCTGGAACTAAACGGGGCACGTTCGAACCCTCAAGCCGGGGTTGAGCTTGGGCGCCTAGGCGCGCTCCACGACGAGTTGTTACGGAGAGCTTCGGCCAATCCGCGCCCACCTCGGCCTGTCCCGCGGCACCCCGCGCGAGTGCTGACGACGATCACAAGAGTGCTAGGGGAGGCGACCTGTCCGATGCGTGCACGCGAGATCCACGCGGCTGCAGAGCAACTCGCGGGCGAGCCGCTGCCCTGGACCTCGGTGAAGGGGACTCTGGCCGCCTACGTCGAGGGTTCCGAAGCACGCTTCGAGCGCGTCCGGCACGGCTACTACCAGATCAAGGCATAAGTCTGCACCACGTTGGTACACACCGTTTCTAGTCGTCCTTCAGCTGCTCGAGCCGCGTCGCCGTATTCGCCCGCGCCAAGTACTCGTCGAGCATCCTTGCCGCCTCCGCCTCGTGACCTTCGAGCAGGTGCCGGTACTTGTCAGTCATCCACGCCGACGAGTGCCCGATGTAGTCGCCCACCCGCTCAAGGCTCAAGCCAGCGTCCACCATGAGCGAGACGGCGGTGTGGCGACACTCGTGCAGACCGATAGGCTCGAGCGGCTCGACGTTGCGTTCGCGGCGCTTCGCGCTCTCCGCTTCCCACGCTTTCTTGGCTCGCTTTCGAATGTTGCTCGGCGTGAACGGACGATCAGCGGCCGCGCCAAAGACGAAATCGTGACCATCGCGCCCGGTTCTCGCCTTGTGCTCTGCTAGATAGTCGCGAAGCATCGCCGTGATAGGTGTCCTGCGACGTCCCTTCACGCTCTTGGGCTCGATCTCGCCTTCTTTCGCGTCCCATGAACGCTCGACCATGATCACGCCCGCAGCCAGATCAACGTTGTCCCAACGAAGGGCTCGCAGTTCCCCCAGCCGCAGGCCAGCGTAGAACGCCGTCGCCCAGAGAGCGCGATCAGTTTCGGGTAGCGCGGCTATCAGCAGCACCGCCTCGTCCGCGCTCGCGACGCGGTCGCGTGTTCCGAGATCGGCGGGGAGTCTCAGGTTCGCCGTCGGGTTCGTCATGACCTCGTCGCGTTCCAACGCGTGCCGGTAGATAGCGCGTAACGGCATGATCACGTTCCTGACCTTGCTGGCTGAGAGACCTCGGCCAAGTAGGCGATCAACAAGGGCTTGAAGCTCGCCGCGCCGAAGTTCGGCGAGCCGAACGCCCCCGAGATCAGGCAGCACGTGATTGCGCAGGTCTGCTTCGTAGCCGCGGAGCACGGAGGGCTTGTAGCGCCTACCCGACCGGGTCAGGATCACGGGCGGATCCGCTTCTGCGCCCGCCCGCCATACCTCCGCTGCTTCGCGCAGCGTTTGCCTCGTCGTCGGCGCTAACCGGCCTCGGTTGAGCGCGCTCTGCGCATCTGCTCGCCAAGCCTTCGCGGCCGAGGATGTGGGGAAGGTCTTGCGGATCTTGCTCCCACTCCGCCGGTCAAACACCCAAGCGCGGTACGAGGGCGTGCAATTGCAGTTACCGCCTTCATGGCTCCGGCAGCTCCTTGAGTGACGTTCCTCGATCCCGTTGCGTCCGCGTTTTGCCGACCCGTTACGCTTTTCCTGCATCAGGACTAAACCTCCTGTTGCCGGGGCGAGGTCGTTCACGCGGCGCTCGCCCATTCTCGTCGTCGGCCAGACTTTACTCCCATAACGTCTGGCCCGCAAACTGGCCCGCAGGCCAGCAAACCCGCATGGTTAAGCGGTAGTTTCCCGGCTTTGCATGCCGGAGGTCACCGGTTCGATCCCGGTACGCTCCATCGCTAGTCATAGAGCCGAAACTGCCTTTTACTCCCGCAAATCGGCATTTTCCGGCATCCGACCGTGTTGCCCCGCTAGTAACCGCTCCAGACCGTTCGTGACCTTTACGCCGAGGTCCCGGCAAGGTCCCGAGGTCTAGCCGAGGTCTCAGAGCAGACGACCGTCGAGCAAGTCGGCGAGCGGCGCCTCGAGCGCGTGAATCAGCCGGATGAGAGTCGTCGGCCGGATCTCCCACTTCCCGCGCTCAATGCGGCTCACTTGGACAGGCGCAAGCCCGGCCTCGTGGGCCAAGTCTTCCTGCGTCCAGCCTCGCGCAAGGCGCAAGCTGCGTACGTTCTGACCAAATCGTTCAAGTGGTGCCGCCGCCATCCGCGACATCGTCCGCCCGTTGAACCAAACAGGCCAGAACCTAAGCGGTAAGTTTCCTCAATCGGTCGGAAACCTGAGGGTGCCGGAAACTCGGTGCGGCCTGTCTGAGCAGACGTTGGCAGGATCGTCGAATGTTCATCTCATGCTTCTACTGGCTGTTTCGATGCATCTTCGGGCTCGCTGTGCTGCGGTGCCGGTCAGAGGCCGCGAACGAGGTCGAGATACTCGTCCTGCGTCACGAGCTCGCGGTGCTCCATCGGCAGGTGGGCCGGCCAAGCTGCCGACCAGCCGATCGGATGTTCCTGGCCGCGCTGGTCCGGATGCTTCCTCGTGACCGTTGGGGCAGTGTGTTTGTGCAGCCGGAGACGATTCGTCATTGGCACCGATCGCTGATCGCGCGACGGTGGACGTATCCGCATCAGCGGCCCGGCAGGCCCGCGACCGGCGCTGGTGTCCGTGCGCTGATCATGCGGCTGGCGCGGGAGAACCCGGGTTGGGGCTACCGCCGGATCCAGGGCGAGCTCGCCGGGCTCGGTGTGCGGATCGCGGCGAGCACTGTGTGGTCGATCTTGCAGCAGGCCGGCATCGAGTCCGCGCCGCGGCGGTCGTCCGAGACATGGCGGGAGTTCCTGCGAGCCCAGGCCAGCGGGATCGTCGCCTGTGACTTCTTCACCGTCGACACCGTGCTGTTCCGGCGACTGTACGCACTCGTGTTCATCGAACTTGCCACCCGGCAGGTGTATCTGGCTGGCATCACCGCCAACCCGACCGGGGAGTGGGCGACCCAGCAGGCACGGAACATCATCGAAACGTTTGTCGAGCGGACAGCGCCGATCCGGTTCTTGATCCGCGACCGCGACAGCAAGTTCACCGCGGCGTTCGACGAGGTGTTCCGAACCGAGGGCATCCGGGTCATCCGCACGCCGGTACGGGCACCCCGCGCGAACGCGTTCATCGAACGGTGGATCGGCACCGCTCGTCGCGAGTGTCTCGACCGGATCCTGATCGTGAACCGCCGGCACCTCGAACGAGTCCTCCCGGTCTACATCCGTCATTACAACGAGCATCGCCCCCACCGCTCGCTCCACCAACGGCCGCCAATCAAAGAACCGCCGCCCGGATCAGAGATCGTCGTCGCCCTCGACCGTGTTCGGCGTCGAGACGTGCTCGGAGGGCTCATTCACGAGTACAAGGCCGCGGCGTGATCGAGGGCGGATTGGTTTTCCGGCACCCTCAGGCTGAGCGCGCCGCCAGAAGATCTGAGCGGATTCTTTTACGTCGCGACACAGCGCCGCACAAAAGAATCGGGAGTTTCACATCAAGCCTCTAAGAGCCTACGCCGGTAGGGATGTGCGTTCGAGGGGGTCAAGTCGCGGATGTCAGCGGCCGAAGGGTTGTGAAGGCGCACTGGTAGTGCGGTTAGCGGCCCTTTTGGTGCTAGCGCCGCGGATCGGCCGCCTCGGGCGTGCCGGCGGGTTACAGTCAAGGGCGCGAGTAGAGAGAGCGTTCTTCACTGGCGGAGCTGATCGGAGAGCCAGTATCCCGTTCATCGCTCCCAAAAGCCGTCGCCGGCGTTAAGGCGTTGCCGGGAAAGGCCAAGCCCGAGCCGCCCCTTGGAGTATGCCGAGGGGCGGGACCGGCTCGGCTCCCGCTTCGTTAGCTGTGGTCGGTCGTCTGGGTCGGTGCGGTCTCGTCGACGGGCCTGTCCTCGGAGGCGACCGGCTTACTTCTCCTTCTGAGACCGAACCGAGAGGTCCTCGGCTGCGTGCTGGGTCCCGCATCGGTCCCCTCCGCCGCGAGCGGCTCGTCCGAGGCGCGGTGATCTGCAGGCGTGACGACGTCCTGGCGCCGGTCGACGGTGGTCGCGCGCTGGCGTGGACCGGTCGTGTCAAACGAGTAACCGAGCACGAGTCCGATCCCGAAGGCGAGCACGCTGACGTAGTTCGCCAGGTCGTTCACCAAGCCGCGGATGTGGATGTCGCTTGACCACGACAGCACGTGGTGACTAGCCCAGTTCCCGCCGGGCTGGTGCGCAATGACGACCCATCCCGCTGCAATCAGCACCGGGATGAACGCCACGAGGAAGACGGTCGCAGAAAGGCGCGGCACGCCCCACTTCGTCCATCCACCTAGCAGTTGGGACAAGGCCATCACGAGGCCCGCACCCGCGATCAGCCCGCAGACGGCCCAGTACCCGCCGGTGGAGTGATCGTTGATCGTCGTCGCGATCCAAATCAGAAACCCGGCGACGCCGGCCGCGATCAGCGTCGTCGAAGCGCGGGTCAGTCCGTACATTCGATCACCTCGCTCCGTTGTGGCAAAAGGGTTGCTCTCCCCTCGAATGATGACGTCTTAACCTGGCGATTTCAGCGGCGGCGCAGGAAGAACAGGATCGCCGCAATGACGAGGATGACGACGAGGATTGTTCCAATGACGCCGATACCAAGTGCTGCTACGACCACGATCGCGTCTCCTTGTTCGAGTCCGCGTAGACGCGGACGATCAGTGCTGCGCCAATGATGACTCTCCCGTCGGCGTGTGGGGTGCGTAAAATTGATCACCAACGCGGCATGGAAGACCTCTACCGTTGCTATTCGAACGTTGTTCGACGAGAAAGAGGCGGAAATGGACGAGAAGCTCGACAAGGCCAAGGGCAAGGCGAAGACGGTTGCAGGGGCAGCGACGGGCGACGAGCGCCTCGAGGCAGAGGGCCACCTTGACCAGGCCAAGGGCAAGGTGAAGAACGTGCTCAAGGGCGCGAAGAAGAGCGTGAAGAAGAAAACGCGTTAGTAGCTATCGACACTCGGACTGGGGGCAATCCGCCCCAGCCCCTTACTCGGAGGCTACGAAGCGGAGAGCCGCGCGCCGACCTCGTAGGGTTCGTAAACTCAATCCCGCTGCAAATCGGCGAAAACGGACAGCATGACGGAGGTTGTGAACCCCATGGGCTCCTTAGCTGGCGAGCGCTTCGACTCACCGTGAGGGTGCGACCACTGGATCTGCTTGAGGTTGCCGAAGGCCTAGCTACCGGAGTTGAAGTTGTCCCGATCCCGCTGACATCATCGCTTCTCAGCCCGCCGAGGCCGACGAGTGTCCCTTTTGGCCGTCTTGTAGACGCCATGGCGCACCCTTCGGAAGCGCGGCCGCGGGCCCGATACGCCTGCGGCCAATGCGGCCTTCACTGATGTCCCCAGCAACGACTCCCCGACGAGATCTTCCGCGGCAGCGTGGATCTCGCGCACCCGCATCGGCTTCCCAGCTTGCACGAGGACGATCGTAACGGTCTCGAGTACCGGGCTCACCTTGGCGGGAGCAGGCCGAGGTTCACGAGGATTGATCAAGGACCTGCGGAGCAACTCGTCGTGGAGTTCGTCGAGCCGAGAAAGCTCAACCCCGAGTCGAGGGTTCGAACGTGCCCCGTTTAGTTCCAAAAAGGTTTGAACGTGCCCCGCTTGGCATGACCTGGAGTCTCAGGTACGAACCCCGGGACGCGGAGGAGCTTGTGTCGAAGGATCTGCTCGGCATTCGGCTCACAGAGGCAGATACCAGCCGCTCAGTGCCTTCGGCGATCTCCGCGAGGGTCTTGAGCCGAAGGCAAGGGCGAAGGAAGCCGCAACTGCCCAGCCGAAGCGTTCCAGCGCGAGCCTTCACCCTTGCGTCACGAACACGAGCCGGGGCCAGACGTGCTGAACCTGCTACCGGTCGGGGTCGCCCAGTTCATCTCGGTGATCGATGACGGCTACGCCTTCGCGCGCAGCACCGCCTTCTACAACGACTGGACGATCGCCCTCTGGTTGCGCTCCCCCGGCGATGTCGTCTTCGCGGCGGCTGGTATGCTCGGACGTCTGCGTCAGCTCCGCCATCGCAGACGTCCGAGCGTCGGCGAGGGAAAGCCCGTCGAGCCGCCAGCGCCGGTTCGAGCGCCCAGACGCGTTGTCGTCTAGCAACGAGAAAGAGGAGTCCTCATGCCTCCGCACTGCGATTCCATGGACGGCCCGGTCGTGACTGCGGCC
>Ga0066798_10000734_pt1 | contig 15553 bp, 7 predicted proteins | sample PersoiDNA2013203_FD_70961 | JGI IMG/M metagenome (GOLD analysis project Ga0066798, IMG submission 70961) | Permafrost soil microbial communities from the Arctic, to analyse light accelerated degradation of dissolved organic matter (DOM) -... | ecosystem: Environmental > Terrestrial > Soil >...
AAGAGGGCGGCTGCAACCATGTAGTTCCGTAGCGCGGTGCGAGCCTCGGAACCGGCTGCGACCATGGACGCCCCATCTGCGGCTGTCTTACAAGCGTTAAGCTTGGCTACAGCCGTCGCGAACTTTATATCGGCGTCATTCGCAGCCGTAACTTCCTTGGTTGTCGCCTCCTGCTCTGCCTGTTGTTTGGCCCCGGGCACCAATAGTTGCGTTAGAGCGGTATTTTCAGCCGCTGTGACCTTAGAGTCACTGAACACCGCGCCGAGGAAAGTCATGAAGGCTGATTCCTCCTGCGTCTCGCTTAGCATTGCATATACCGTCAGAGGCTTTCTTGTGTCCGCCTTTGCCAGGCTGAACCAAGGAGAGTCGTACGGACTCGTCAAGCTGGCCGTGGTTGTATAGGCGCGAGTAGTCGCCGGCGTGAGTTTGCCCAGCACGATAGCTGCTGAAGGGTTCGAGTCCAGCGTTGGCTTCGCGCCTGGTGGCGCGATGGTCACGAACACCGCAGTGTTGCGCTCCTCAGTAAATCGCAGGGCACGTGAGTCGATTGGTTTAGCGAATGTCGCTATTACTGGGCGAAGGGCAAGAGCAGACTTGTCGCTTGAACCAATGAACTCACCCTCAAAGATAAAGTCCGGGGCCCGTTCGAGTACCAGGCCTCGCTTAGCCAACTCTTGCGACAAGGCACTCGGCCATCCGTCGGGAGCGGTCCAGTTGCTCACAGCACCTTTGGTCAGGAACGCACCGCGCACAATTATCACGCATTGGGGAAATTCCGCCGACGAGGCCTGGATGTTGCGCGAGCCAGTGAGCGTCCAGGTCTTCGACGCCCCAGCCGCCGTCAGCGCCTTCCCAAAGTAGTTTACACCTTGCGAAATGGCGGCCCCGATCAGAGCTTCGCCGAATGCCTTCGTACTGCCTGGATCTGTCTGGACCCGCGGAGGTGCGACTATGCAATTGCCTAAGGCGACCTGCAAACTCTCGAAGCTGTTAATCTCCTGCGGGGCACTCGCCGTAGGTATGGAGGAGCATGCGTTCAGTATCAGGGCTGACATACAGAAAAGTGTGCCTGCGATTTGCTTCATTTTTTTCCCCCTATTGAATTGCAATGCGCAACTCGGCGTTGCGGACGAACACGGCCTGCACATTCTGCTCCTCGGCACCCAACTGTCGACACCGCGGTCTCCCTGACGTGCAGTCGTCGATCCACGAAACGTAGTGAGCAGCCCGCGTGTACACGCCGTACTTGTTCGGGCGTGCACAACCCTCGCCCCAGCTTACGATGCCGGCTAGGTAGTGCTTGCCCTGGGTCACTACGGTCAAGGGCCCACCGCTATCACCCTGGCATGAGTCCCGCGCCTCTGCAGCAAAGCCCGCGCAGACCATGTCGTCAGAGATGGCTCCGTTGTAAGCCACCCGGTCATTGCAGTCCTTGTTGGAATAGACCGTCAGTTCCACGTACCGCAGATCTGCCACTGGAACACCTCCCTCGCCCAGCGAGCCCCATCCCGTAACTCGCGCCGCTGCCTTCCACTTCAATGCTGTGGCCTCTAGCGCGATTGGCAAGATGGCAATCTGGCTAGCCTGCGGTACCACGATCGGCTGCTGCAGCTTCACTAGCGCGATGTCGTTGAAATGACCGGTCGGAGAGTATTTTGGATGGACGATGATTTCCGCCACCTTCACTCGGAGGCCGCCGTTGTTCACATCGGTGGTGCCGCCAATCACATCGAAGTCCGTGGGCACCGTGCGAAGGTCCACGCAATGTGCTGCGGTAACGATCCATTTGGGCGAGATCAGCGAGCCGCCACAGAACGGGCGCCGGTCGGGCCCCGTCTTCTCGGCCCGAACCAGCGCTACCTGCCAGGGATCGTCGCCCGACTTTGCATACAGCCCGCCGACGACCTTCGGCTCCAGCAGCAGGACACCGTGCAGGTCGGTGAGAATGTCATTGCGCAGAGGTATTGAGCCGCGTGGCGTCGGCCCCGGTGTTAGCGGCTCGATGGGCTGCGCGAGGTTGCAGCTAGCCCAAGCGAGTGTTGCGACAAGAACGACTATCCGATAGCTCAGGTTTACATTCATCGCCGCGCACCTCCGATGATCGACATGCTAGTTTCACCTGCCGCACTAACCGGCCGACTGATCGTGAAGGTAAAGTTCGATGGCTGGACACCTTTTGCTACAACGGTATCCCGCAATCGCAAACCCGCGAGGAAAGCCTGCTGCCTTGAGCGCCACGGGTTGTCTTCGATGGCTGGACTCACATTGATGGCAAGCGTCGAGGATGCCGCCGCGCTTCTCCAAGCGTCGTCGATCACGTTGGAAGCCGCCACTGCGTCGTTTCCTGGAACAGTCACGCTGAGCGTGGAAGAAATGGCCGTAATAGGCTGGGCGTTCACGCTGCCCACGTACCCGATGGTCCCGCTTGGCAGTAAGACCTTGGCCCAGCCTGGCCGCGCAGCGCCGTCAACGACCTGGATTTGTTCGCCTCGCTTGAGAGTCAAAATTTTCGCTGTGCCCGAGACTGGACCAGCCCGCACGAAGACGTTCTTCTGTGCAACTGCCATCGTGAGGCTCAAAGTTTGTACCGGGACAGTTTGAAGGGCGCCTGAGAGAACGAAATCCTTGGGTGGATTCGTGACCGGGAAGGTGGATGCAACGGCCGTTCCCGAGTTGAGTTCCCTAAGCTTTGCCCTTGCGGCGGCGGTGTAGGAGCCGGACGGATACAAGCTGATAAACACGGTCAGCTGCGACATCATCTGGTCAGCCGGCGAGCTCGCCACTCGCGCCCAGGTCTCGTATTCGTCCTTCGCAAGGTTTTCGTTTGCTCGTAGAAGGATCTCGCCTCCGTTGAACTTGCTGACGAACGGCTTTTGTCGAGCATTGGTCAGCATGTATACATCGCCCGATGTCACATTGAAAACGGCATCAATGGACTTGTTAATCGTAGTCACGAACTTGAGCAACCTCCGCGTGAAGATGCTCCCAGCAGCCGGGGTCTCGCCCTTGAACAGACTGTAGGAGGGCTTTCCAGGTGCTGCAGCGTAGACCGCTATGAAACCCTGCGGGAGATCAAGTCCCTTCAATCCTACTGGCTCGTTTGCGGCCATGACCGGATACTGAGGAAGTGTTTCGGGTGCAACCTGCGGAGTAGGTGGAGCCTCTACCATCAACTGTTCCGATGGGTCGAGTAGGTCGCTCTGTGTGGCGATACCCGCGAACGGATCCGTCCTGCAAGCGTCAAGGATCAGAACGACAATGCCAGCATGGGTCTTCTCAAGCAGGCCGTTGAGGAAATCTATGCTGATGTACTCGAAGCCCTCGCGGCCGGCCTCTGCCAGTTGAGCATCTGCCGGCACCAAGTAGTTGACACCGTTGCGTTCCAGGCCGTGCCCGCTGTAGAAGACGAGGGCTACATCGCCCTCGGTCAGGCTTGCACTGAATGCCTCGAAGGCGTTAAGCAACCCGCTCCGGTCACGCTGGTTCGCTGGCACCATTCTAATGTCGAATTCCGGATCCAGCGTCTTCAGTGTCGTCGCGACCATTTCCGCATCGAATGCGGGTGTGGTGAGGGTGCTGGCGAACTTGTAGTTGTCGATCCCGACAACCAATGCCTTCTTCGCCGGCGGTTTCTGAGCTTGTGCCCAAGCAGGGAGAGGGGGGGGAGCAGGAATTTGGGACGTGGGCGTGGTAGCCGCGTTTGCATTGGTACATAAGAACGTGAGCACGGCGACGGCTACGCCAGCTAATAACAAGCCCGAACGCAGCGTGGACTGTACGTACAGGAAAACACAAAAGAGCCTGCACATGGTGTGTCTCTACACCGCTTGGAGCGGAATCCTTAAGCACACAGCGCGCGCGCCAGCACCGACTCCCACGCTGTCATCACTTGCTGCGATGCACTTTGGTAATGCAAATGCTGCATCCATGTCGTTCATCCCTTCCCCGGCTGGTACTAGGCCACCACTCGAGAAGGACTATAGCTCGGATACGCTAAATGTCATGGTGGGTAGAGCTTGAACTTTTGTGTTGGTCAACCCCCTTCTTGGGGCTTTTCAACGAGAACCATTGCGTCTCTCGAAGGAAAGCCGACGAATAGCCTGACTGATCTATCGTCAATCCCGAATGAATCTGCACGATCGCGAGTCCGATCCCACCGCGCTCCTGGATCCATCAGCAGGGGCCCAGGCTGTGTGGGCAGCGGCTCAGTCCGTGCCCTCACGCGGTTATAACCAGCGCACGTCGATCGTTTCTTCGCTGATAAGAGCAACTGAGCGTGTGAGCAAATTTTACTCATCACCTTCAGCCAGAGGCACGGCAATGGCGGTGGATGGCGCCATATCCAGCGTAGCTGTGTGGTGATGAAAGTTCATGTTCAGTAGCAAGTGATAAAAAATCACTTCTTGCCGATTGCGCCTCCGGCGCTCCATTCCCAGCCATAGTTGATCAACATCATGCAGCGCCATAACTGAGCCATCATGCGGCTCCGCAGAAAAACCTTTGTACGGCTGTTTGGCGATGAGATCAAGATAGTCTTGAACGAGACTGTCAAAGTCTCCCACATCACAATAGGCGACAATGAATACGGTCCTCAGTGATTCAAAGTCATAGCCTGCAATTTTGTCCAGGTGCTCGCTGATAACCGTAGTATTTTTTGAAAACAGTCGAAACGCCTCGAAGATCGCTACCCGTTGGTTCTTGGCACTCGTGATGTAACCATCAATTTCCCCTGGGCTCCTGCCGGTTCCAGACTCGCCTCCACGCTTCTGGTCTCGCATACCGATGCGGGCTTCGGCCATACGTTTGTCGAAGAGCGACGTGAACCAATCGTTGATCAAATCTTCTTTAGTGATCCGAGTATTAGTCTGACCGTCTGACTTTGTTGAATGGATCTGCAGGTTTTTCTTGCGTAGCACCAATTCCTGAGCCACCTCTAGGACTGCGTTTTTTAGGAATTCGTGGGCAGACTGGCCTTGGCCAACGATGGCCACATAGTCGCCAAAATCTTTGGCGACGATCTGGCTATAGTGCTTCGTCAGTTGCACGTTGGTGCGCTGCGAGTCTTCATTTATAACGTGGATCAACCGGGTCATCGATAGTTCATCCGGTAAGGCTTTGCCAAGCTCATTGATCAGATCGTCCAGGCCAAGGCCTTCTGAAACCTGCAGATTCAACTCTCGATAGCGATGGATAATTTGCTGCGCGACCAGTGCATCACCGCGGGCAATCAATGCCAAGCAGTACGGGCGCAGGACTTCAATTCTGGCCTGTTGGTCGAGGCTAAGCTTCAGCCAAAAGGCATCGATTTCCGCGGTATCCTGAAGCTGCCCATAGATATCCAGGATGGCGGTGATCCAAGCGCTGGGCATGTCTTCAGGTTCGATAGTCTCGATACTGCGCAAAAACTGGGCGAGGGCATGGCGAATCTGGGTGATTTCGTCAGCGTTTCGGTGCAGTGCCAGTCGGCCTTTGAGCAACTGAAACGCATGGAGCGATTGATTAGTCTCCCGGTACAGCGCATCCATGATAGTTATGCACGATTGAGGATCAGTGTCGCAGTACGCGACTGCGATGATATAGCGTCGAAAGCGATCACATTCTTGCAGTTGGATTCGATCCTCTTCCGCATACGGTCGCTCGGTGCGGTCATGCGGCAATTTGATATGGCGGGCTGCGTCGGCAAATTCGTGAGGGGCGTGCTTCAAGGAATCGAGTAGCTGCAGCAGTTGCCATTTGTACTCATAAGTGCACCAGACTTTACGTGCCCGCGTGATGTGTGGGTTTTTCGTCGCAGCAAAGCGTTCCTGGCTGAGAAAAGCTTGAGCTTCTTCTATCAATTTTTTGGCCAGCGTGGTGTGACCGGAGTGACACGCAGAAATAAATGCTTGCTCGAGAGCGGAAAGCCCCAAGTCTTCGCATTCCGTTGAGTCGCGGGTAGCAATTGTGTCCTGTATCTGCTGCGTACGCGCAATCACGGTGCAGCATTCGAGTAAAACAAACAGTTGGTCCAACGGGATAAGGTGCAAGCAGCGATCCGCGAAATCGTCGTACAAGTTGTCCGGGAACAGGTTGGTGTAGGAGCAGAAGGGCGTCCATAGATCGTATTGCCTATCGAAAAAAGCGCTGTCGAACAGGAATATTCCTTGTTCACGCGAGCCAAAGCCCAGCATCCGTACAATCTCTACGATCCGATTGGCTACGCGTTGCCAATCCTTACCCGTTCTCTGTGGTCGTCCAACTTGTATCAGCACTTGGAGGTAATGACGAATTGCAGACGCGACGGGTAGATTATTCTCATTTTTGTAGCAAAGACTTGACTGCCATGTATGGCAGTCTCGAGAGAGGGCGAGCAATGGACTGACGCCTTCTTCGCCAATCAGCTTATGCCATGGCAGCATCGAGAAGAACACCGTGGATTGTAAGCGTTCATGGCTGCCGGCCAGGTTCGCTGCGAACTCCCTCTGGTAATAGGCTAGCAACGCTACCTTCAGCGAGCGACCCTGAATACCCGTCGGATCTATGCCGGCAACCTCCAGGCGTTCTATCAGCCAGAAACCCAAGAAATACCAGTAATGCGGCGCCGAACGGTAGGGCTCAGGTTGTGTCGCAGTCATAAGGTATTGCGCACACGTTTCGGAAAGATGTTCAACGTGCTGAGCACTGAGGTTATCGAGCAGGCACTCCAAAAAGTGGTATTCAAAATTTGAGGCGAAGTCTTTCGTATCGAGAGCGCATTGAGCGCCCAGCAGATCAACCATTTGCAGTAGGCGTTCACCACTCGGCGTGACATCGCCGATGGCTCGGAGGTATTCGTGGCAGACCAGTTGTTGATAGCCTTGATCAAAATGCTGGTGAAACGGATAACGCTCTCGACGCGAGCTGATAAAGGATCGTTGCGTTAAGTGTAGAAATGCGATATCGCACGTGGGTGCTTGCGAAAGCAGTAAAATTTTGTAAGCCGCACTTTCGTATTCTGGTAATACATTGAACAGTAGATGCTTAAGAATTGGACGGGCAGCGGCAAGCTCGAGCAGTGCCTCCGCAAAACCGGTGGAGATTAATTCCTGCCTCTCGATGCGCACGCTCGCATCTACAGTGTTGGCCAGTAACCACGTGTAGAAAAGCTCAAGCTCCCGCCCGTGGGTGAACGGTTGCCTCTGACGGACAAGCTGCAAATCACTGAGGCCATCAGTCGTGCACGCTGGATAAAAGGAACTGAGCGTCTCCAATGTCGGCTTTTCCGCCTCTATGTCTCGCTCCTCGCGCCGGCTATCCCCGTCGGCATTGATTGTCATTTCTATGTAGACATTAGTCGGTGAGAGAATGCTTGAGCATCTTTCGCTATTGATGACTTGTTTTTGAAAGACCGCCATGTCTGCGCAGAGCGCAGCGTCTTGGGTCAGGTAGGCCAAAAGCTGATTGTTGAACTCAGTGCGTTCTTGAAACTCGAGTAAGTTGAAGAGCACCGGCATCGCCCATTCACAGTTGACTCGCTGATAAAGAATCCAGTGCTCAAATGCTTTTTCCGATGTCAGTGTCTCTCGCAGAGTATGCCAAAGACAGGTACTGTCCAACTCGCTCCAGTTACCGGGAGGCAGAGTATATTGCCCGTCGTTGAGACGTAATTGTGGAAGCAACTGATTTATTGGCAAGCTGCCAAATTGCTGGGCGAAAATCTGATCCAATTGCTCAGCAGGGGCCGCATAGTGTGGTTGGACGAAACCGTTGCGACCGTCCCGAATATTTTTCAGAACATCAACAGCCTGGAGCAATGGGATCAGGCTCGGATCGATCCTGTCTGGATGCCTTATTGTGTCGCAATGCACAGTGCACCAGTCTGCGTAGAAAGCAACTAGACCAAGGTTCTCCAACATTGCAAGAGAGGGGAGCGCCTCCTGGGTGTCCGGTGTATTGGAGACGCGCGGCCAAGACAGTTCGCCGCTGAGTACCTTTTCAACGGTCGTACGGTTGAGTCTGGGTGTGGCGAGTCTGGCGTGAACGAGAAAAGTAGCCCGCGCTTTGGCGCAGACGTGCTCGGTATAGGAGTAGACCTTCGGGGGGCGAGCGCCGGTAGCGTGGCCGTCAAGGATCGATTTGAGTAGATGCCAGTTTTCCGAATAGCTGTGCATGTGCCTGCCGTCCGTTGCTGTTAAGAGAGCTGTTTCCTCTAGGTGACAGCATTATGATGGCGCATGCAGGGCCAAACAAGCCGAGAGGCGGAAGAGGCAAGCCAGCCCTGGGGGCCGCTGAGCAGGAGACGTTATCGTGCGTATAGGCCAGAAAATCGCATTGGTCTTGAGCAATGGACCCACCCTGAATCCGCCGTAGGAGGCGTAATCCATGAGTACACGAGGCTATTTTGATTTTCTCAACAACCAGCCGGCTTACAAAGATTCCGACAAAAAGTGGAGCGTCGGTTTACTTGACTCCACGTTTTTCTGGTTCGATCTTCTCATCAATCCCCCTCAAGGCTGGGACTTTCAGAAAGCTGCGGCGTCATATCTAGATTCGTATAGGGAAGAAGTCAGAAATAGCAACGACAAGAGGTTTGTATATTTCATTGCGTCCAGGCAACGGGTCAGATTCAGCACAAGAAAACCTCCTAAAAAATCGCTCACAAAATCGCAGCTCATTCTCTACGTGGAGATCGGCAGCGCACGAAAGCTGAAAAAACTCCGTTTTGATATTCCAAAGGAAGCCAAAAATGCTCCGCTTCCTGCCATCATCGAAAATGGTCGTTTTATTTCTTTCAGTTCGGGCACGAGCGAGCTGCCGACTGGAATTTCTGTTCATGAATTTCTCATGCTGAATGGAGTCACGTTAGGCATAAATACAGAGGTACTGTACGTCGGTTCAACCGACGATCCAGCTAAGCGCCCCATCAATCGAGACCACCGAGGTTATAGTGACTCTGTTTACTCATTATCACCAGACGAAACCGATATTTTTGTATTCTACAACCTATTCAAGGTAGTGTCCGTCGCAAGTAATAGTAGCTTCATGCTGAACTTCATTATTGCCAACTCATTGATCGATGAGGTTCAGCGTGTAGAGGAAGGCTTACTGCTGGAGCACTGTCTTATCCATTATTTTGGTGCTAAGAGCCAGGAATATAATAAGCCTCAAGAGTATGGAAGACTAAAGAATGGCCTTAAAAAACTTCTGGACCAATACAGAATACAGTCGATTACCTTCGATATTGAAATGGAACAGCCCGATGAGTTTTTTCGTTTTTTTTCACGCAAAATATGCGCCCAAGACCGCCATTACTTTTCGTTGAAGATAGTCGACGATGCGGTGAACATAACCGAGCCCGAAGACCTCACGTTTCGGTAGCATAATGATCATCAACTGGCCGCATCTATGGCAGTAACGTCCAGGGCTGCCAGCAAGTTGGTGGCCTTGCTATTCAACAATGAACCCGCCTGAAAATAGCCCATCACCGTACCGACACTGCGATGCTCGGTCATGGCCATGACGTCGCCCAGCGCCACCCCCTGGCGCCCGGCTTCGGTGACGAAACCCGAGCGCAAACTGTGCGCCGCCCAATCCCCCTCAAGACCCGCGAGTTGGGCCCGGCGTTGGACGATCCGCGCCACCTGATCGGCCGACAAGGCTTGGGTGCCGACTTTGCCGCCCTTGTACAACCGCCGGAACAGCGGGCCGGATGCCGCCGGCGCCGCGTCCAGCCAGGCGCTCAAGGCCTGCGCTGCCACGCCGCGCAACGGCTTCTCGCGGCGGATGCCGCCGGTGTCGGTCTTGGTCGAGCCCAGGGCATACAGCCAGGTATCGGCGTCGAGCCGGCGCACATCGCTCACTTGCAGGCCGACCACTTCCGAGCGTCGGCGGCCGCCGCCGCTCCAGGCCAGCAGGAGGAGGGCGCGGTCACGGACCCCGCGTACACCATCGCTGCAGGTGGCGAGTAGCGCCTGCAACGGCTCAAGCACCAGGGCGGTCTTCTTGCGCACCGCCAGCCCCTGGCGCGACTGGGCCTTGCGCGCCTCGCGTAGCAGGGTCTTGAGCGTCGACGCCTCGGTCGGACTGTCCCACTCATTGATCCGGTGCCATTTACCCAGCACCGCCAGACGATGGCTGACCGTGTTAAACGCCAGCGGCCCGAGCTTGGCCTTGACCCGCGCGGCCACCAAGGTGGCATCGATCGCTGGCGGCAGCAGGTGTGCCCAAGTGCCGTCCTCCAGCGGCCGGGCCAGGTGGTCTAGGACGAACTGCACCGCCACGGCTAGCGGCAGCGGGGAGTCGCCGAGCACCTGGCCGTAGCGCAGCTGCAGCCAAGCCGACCAGTAGGCGAGGGCGCTGCGGTAGCTGCGCACTGTGTTGGCTGCCGTGCCGGCGGCGATAAACGCCGCTACGGCCTCCTGGGCGTTGATGGTGAGGAAGTGCGGGTCCAGCGGGGTTTCGTCGACCAGCTGCAATTGATCTGTAATATTTAGTACGTTCAACGTATTATAATTCCAATATCGATCAAATAGCATCGGATAATCTTTCATTATCAGACCTAATATAGCGGAGGGCAGGGCATGGCGGTAGGCGTACCGGAAAATGAGGTGTTTGCCGCGGCCGACGCGGTGCTGGCCCGCGGCGAACGACCGACGGTGGAACGCGTGCGATTGGAGCTGGGGCGGGGCAGCCCGGCGCGGGTCGGCGCCTTGCTTGATCAGTGGTGGGAACAGCTGGCCGGTCGCCTGCGCGGTGAGGCCCGTCTGCCCGGACTCCCATCGGAGGTAGCCCAGGCATTCGTCGCCATTTGGCAGCAGGCGACCATCCTGGCCCAGGGTGTGGTCGAGCAGTCGCTGGCCGGCCAGCGCCAGGTGCTCGCAGAAGAGCGAGAGGCGCTGGCTAGTCTGGAAGTCCGCAGTCGGCTGGAAGTCGTCCAGGCGCGGCAGCAGACGGCCGAGGCGCAGGCCATACGGCAGGGTGCCGAAACCCGTCTGGCCGACATGGAGCAGTTGCTGGCCCAGCGTCAGGCGCAGATCGATGACCTACGCGCCCAACGTGAAGAACTGCTCAGCCAGCGCGACGATGCTCAGCAACTGCTCGTGAAGGTCCAGCAGCAACTGCACGACAGCCGTGAGCAGGCCGATCAGGCGCGCGTGGAGCAGCAGCGCTACACCCGAGACGTCGAAGACCGGGCCTATCGTGAAATCGATCGGGCCCGTGAGGAAAGCAAAGCCGTGGGCCTACAACTCAGGGACGCCCAGGGGCGGCTGAGCGCTGCCCAGCGGACCTTAGCGGAGCATCAGCTCACCCTAGCGAACACCCGTGAGCACGCACAGCTGCTGACCGCGCAGTTGGAGCAGGCCAGGCAACAGGCTACCGAGGCGAGCGAACAAAACAGTCGCCTGCAAGGCGCGTTGCAGGCTGTGCGCGACGATTTGGGAGGCGCCCGTGAGCGTGCGGTCGCCGCCGAAGCCCGTGCCGAGGCGCTGGCCAGCCGATCCAATCGCTCAGTGAAAAAGCGCGGGTGATGCCGTCGCTGCCCGCAAGTGAATACCCCGTTCATCACTTTCATCAATCAGGCTGGTGTCCATCGCCGCCGTCCTCTGGAGTTGCGTTGTTGAACTCTCCGAAAAACACCATCTGGCACTGGCTGTCCACTAAACCTGGGTTGCTGTTGACCTTGCTCCTCAATGTCATGCAAAGCTGGGTGGTCTATCACTTCTTCGGTATCGATGCGTCCGCCCTGGCGTACCTCATGGGCGCGTTCACCGTCTTCATCTTTTTGGTCGACAACCGCGATGATCGGTTTCTCAAGGGCTTCTTTCTCATTGCGTACGGCGTGATCATCCAGTTTTCCTATGACTTGGTGTTCAAACACGGGCTGGAGGGGTCGCACTGGGCGGATAACGTCAAGATGCTGTTGATGATGATCACCATTGGCTCCACGGGGGCAGGCGGTAGCCTCATCGCTACGCACAGTGATCGCAGCTCGACGAACGTCGAACAGGTCGCCGCGCCGCGGGCAGATCACGGGGTAGCCATACGCTTTGAGGTGCTGGAACGACAGGTCAGTGGGCTGGGTCGGAAACTGGACCGTTTGCTCACTCTGGCTAGCCTCGCCTGTGTGTGTCTTACGATCGCGGCTCTCGCCCTCTTGATCTCGCTTTTCGTGCGTTGATGTTGGCCCTAAGCGGGTAGGCTTAAACTTGGCCAAGCTCCGCGGGAATCTGGCAGGCCTTGATGGCCTGTCGGCCGGCGACGTGTGGTGTTAGGTTTATCAGTCAGCGCGCCAAGAGCGCGGCATTGGTTGAATCGCGTACGATGACGTGATCGCGGTTTGTACGCTGGGCCAAACCGCCTCGGACAAGACGTGTGCAAACAAGCGAAGCGAGAATCGCGACCGACGAAGCTCACGCGGCGTCTTATACAGCCTAGGCTCAGCCACTCTGCGTAGTTCCGATGGCCCGATATTGCCAGGGTGCGAATTACGTGCTGGCAAATTGGTTCCGGAGTTGATCCATTGGATAAGATGGAGGGCTAGAGCGAGCCGTCGCCGCTATGCACAGGGACAGGATATGAGCGAGTTGCTTCCCCCACAGTCGGTGGACTTGGTTGGGTTCGATCCACGGCAGATCTTTGCCAAGGGTTTTAGTCTCAACTCGGTCGATTTGATACAAGGTGGGGAATTCTCTGAGGTCATCGGCCGCACGGTTATCGCACTCCTGATGTTGAGAGACCGAAAGGGCCAAAATCCCTTCGCCGGGGTATCGGTGATTCTCCCACCTGTGTCGGTGACCCGGTTGTTGGAGGATACGGTGCATGATGCGCTCGCAGCAGGCATTGAAGCATTGCGCGGTTCACCACCCGATGCAGAAGAACGCGAGTGTTTACAACGGCAAACCCGCATTTTGAGGTGCTCGACCTTGGCCATCAGCGATCTGGTAGCCACGGTTGCACAGCAAGGCCAACAACAGCTAGTGGCCATTGCCGAAGCCAGCCTTTACCAAGACGAAAACCATGCTGTGAGTATGGTGACAGGGCTTTCGTCCGTCATGACAGCGGAAGACCGCTGGGCACCTCAGGTAGCCTTTCTGTGTCAACAATGCGTAGCCGCAGTGCAGGGCATTAATGGATACGCCTTGGTTCACGTCGCAGAGGCTCCTGCCGTTAGGCACGACAACGTACAGTTACTGCTCGGCATCGAACATTGTTACGTTTCACAGCTGTTTAAAGAGGCAAGTATTAAGAATCAGGTCGAGGCCAAGGCCAGAAGGTGGGTGCCACTCATGCTGAGAGGGCAGGTGGCAGCTGTTATGGAGGAGATTGAGGCGTTGCAACTGGCTGAAGTGAACCGTCTGCACATTTTGGCTCAGCTGTATTCGCGGGCAGACTTCCAAGACGAAGCACTAGCGACGATCACGCAGCTCCTCGTCCATCACACCGATCTGGATCCAGCCAACTTAGTTCAGCTCGCCGGGCTCGCCCAAAAGGCCGGAAATGAAGGCTTGGCACGGGCATTCTTGCCAACGAACGCCAGCGTAGTGGACGACATCATGTGGATTGAGCAGGGACTTGAGCTCGCGACAGTTTTTGAAGACAACGCTATGCTCGACAGCTATGACGCGCGTCTTGCTGAGCTAGCGCCGACCTCTTCACGCCTTAGAGAGAACCGCGACCGGCGACTGCTGCATAACTGTGGGCTGCTAGCCTCTGATACGGCAGTCCAATTCACCACGGCAGGCTTCTCGGACAGGCATCTGGCGCTGATGGACGGCGTGCTGTCGAGCGACAAGCCTTATGTTCAAGTTATCGACGAGGCCGAAGCATGGGGAAAAGAATGGCGTGAGTTGGCCGTGATTTGTTGTGCCATGCAGGCCTGGCGCCTCGGGCAATGTCGGGAAGCAGCGGACGCGGCCAGCCAAATCACGGTGTCGAAGCTTTACGGGCGGCAAGCGACCCAAATCACACTGTCTGCCATTCGAATTTTGATGCTTGAAGAAGCAATATCGCGTGAAGAGCGCGATTACTACAGGGGGCCCTTCCAGGCCGCCTTCTATTTTCTCGGGTTGCATCCGCACGATGGCGGCGTTCGATCACAGCTGCTGCGTCTCCTGTCAGTTGAATCGTGTGGTGACATTGGCATTCCGCTTGCCGCGCTGACCGTGTTGGACCTTGCCGAAGGCGGTGTAACTCTGGCAACGCCAACGAAACGGAGTGATGCCCGCGTTGCTGGTACGGAAGAAAACGCGATTGATCCGGACGAAGGCAGCATCAAGGCCGCCATCGAAAAAGGGTTGGTGTGGCTAGGCGAACAGGGGGCAGTAGAAGCAGGGGTCACGGTCCTCCCCCTAGAGCTTGCGTTTTCTCCGGATGCGGTGATCCGGTTTATCGAGCGGCTCTTGGTGATGAGTGCGCCTAAAGGTGACGATATCAACTTGGATATGCTGGAAAAGTTCGCCATGTTGGTGTGCGCGACTTGTCCACATGCTCACGAAGAACGGAACGCGGATCTGCAAGTGCTACGCCTGTTTGCTGGACTCTGCACGACGGTGGGTCAGTATCAGCGAGCTCGACATCTCACCGAACAGATGCTGAAGTTGGGGCAGACAGACCCGAGCCGAGCACGGTTAGCTTGGCTGGGATATGCGGATGTTTCCCATAGGAGCCGAAATTTCGTCGAGGCGCTGGTGGGACTTGCCTGTGCGCTGGCTACTGACGCGCCGGTGGAGAAGGCAGACCTGTGGCACGAGATCCATACAGTGATAAGGGTTCTTCGAGATTTGGGGCTATTTGACCTCGCCCAACGGTTTATGCCAACACTGAAACAGCTGACCGCGGACCTGGGATTTGACGCATCGAATGATCTGCGAATCGTGTTTCTGGAGCTCAGCTTGCGCTTGATGCGCTGCAAAAATGACCCGGGGGAGATTGGCAGGATTGTCACTGACCTTGACTACGCCTGTCAGCGCGCCATGACGGATAGGAGCCTGTTGCTGCCCCTGGTAGTGTTGCTCGCTCAATCCGTTCAAAAAGCCGACGCAGCCGGCTTGCAAATCCTCTCTAGCGTTCGTGATCGACTGACCTGTGGGCTCGAACTGCTGGGTAAACAGGCATCGCAGTTGATCGAAACTGTCTCCGCCGCTGCTCCCACAGCGGCCGCTGTCACGGCACTATTCAATGGGATTCAAAAAGCACTATATGCCGGCGATGTTGCCAGTGATCTGGCGACCGTAGCAGTCGCCGCCCGCCGACTGTTGGATAACTCAGCAGAACAAGTGCCCGCGGACGCCGACAAAGCCCTCGCAGTCGAGTTGCTTGCTGACCGTGCGGTCGCGTTTAACGGCGAGCCGCCAGTTATGGATTGCGCCTGGCCGGTGCGCTATGCCCAATCTCTCAACGCGTCGGGCGTGGACGTCGCATTCCTTGCCCTCAACAGCGACGATGAGTTGAGCGTGACGTACCTCTCGCAGGGGCACCTCCAGAGCATCGAGCAGCCTCAGTATCCCCAGTCCTTTAAAACGCGGTTGTTGGCATGGTTGCAGGAGTATCCTCGAAATTACGGCTACGTTGACGCTGCAGACGGCGACAACGAATT
>Ga0066798_10000735_pt1 | contig 15551 bp, 20 predicted proteins | sample PersoiDNA2013203_FD_70961 | JGI IMG/M metagenome (GOLD analysis project Ga0066798, IMG submission 70961) | Permafrost soil microbial communities from the Arctic, to analyse light accelerated degradation of dissolved organic matter (DOM) -... | ecosystem: Environmental > Terrestrial > Soil >...
TAGATCGATACCGCTATACTTGTCCATACCAACCTCCTGGTCCAGTTTGTGCAATCCGCATTGCTACTTCACTGTACCCCCGGCGTTTGCCGGAGGGAGGTTGGCTATATGATTATCAGGTCGTGTCAATTACACAAAGTATCCGTCCGTCGTTATCGATTGCGCACCACGGTAAGCCAAGCTGATGGACAGCGGTAGCACTTGGTAGGCCGTCGCAACGAATTAGGTCACGGGTGGAAGGCGTGGAAACTCTTTAACGCACGGCTCATCAACGAGCATTGCCCGGAGCGCATCAAGCACCTGGGCCTGCGGCCCCGATAGCGTGCCCAGCATGCGTTGTAGCTGGTCAGCGTACAGAACTGTGCCGCGAAGCCTGGCGATCTCCCACAGCAGCGCCGCAACGTCGGTAGGCGCCGGCGTTGCGTTCCTTGATTGCGTGGAGATCAGCTTTGGTAAGGGGAGGCTTCTGTGGCCCACCAACTAGCCACCCTTTCGCCTTCAACCACAGGGTGACTGTCAAATTTACCCTCTCCAGCACGCCGCCCCTAGCCCAGAGTCTAGACGTCGGTCAGCACCAGCCCCGCGCCACCGATATCGCGCGCAACAACGGGCGCAATTTCGGATCTCATTACTCTTGCGCGTCGCCTACTGCCAACGCGCTTTGCCACCCTCCCACGCATCGCCAGTCGAGGCTTCTTTGTAGCGTTCCGGAGGACGTCGCCGCGTTGGTGGTGCCTCTGCTATCCGCTGCAAAGTTCCAGGCCATATGCGCCACCTGTGTTTCCAATAAACGGACGACTGGCAGTTTTCGCCAACCGCGTCGAGAGCCAATGAAAATTCCAAATTTGTCTACCGGCTGGACGGGGGGAAGATTGGACTTAAGTTCCTTAGCGGGCACGCAGGACTGACGGCGGATTTGAAAAAACCATACTAACAATTACCGATGCAAAAGCCTTTCGGAAGCGACAGCGCCGCACCCCTGCGCATGGAACGGACAATCGCACTGCGCGCATAGTCTATCGTGCACAGCTACTGCAAAGGTCATTTGGCCGCAAAACGCCAAGGACCTTACTAGCCATTTACCATGTGCCAGACTCAGTCACGAGCCGAGTCCTCGATGCGTCAGCGAGAAAATTGCGCCATTGAGTGCGCGGTTTCCGTGTTAGTCTGAATAGCTTGACGTCGCATCGCCCGCCACGGCATCGATGTTCTTCAAATCCAGATTTTCACTATTGGCGGCTCGCCGCCGCCGTATCACGTTTCCAATGAACAGCAAAGACTACCTGGCGCTCACTCAGCGGGATGCTCATATTGTCGAGGCGCTTGCGTCGGCCATACGAACAATGTCGCTCATCAACGGGAGTGCAATAAATGTTGCCGGCATCTCAAGAATGCTGAGATTGGAGGACGAGATGCTGCGTTTACATGAGGCGTTGCTGCTTCTCGGAATCGATTCGAATGAGTTTGATGATCCTCACTAACGCCTATCGAGAAACCGAACCGGAGGGTAAAGGGCGATGATGAGCGACTTGGATCTTCAGTATCATGTCGGCCAGGAATTTACTCGGCGGGAGGATTGCCATGTCCACTGCGTTATCCTGTCACTGCTGCCGGAATCGAAATCATACTCGGTAGCCTATCCGTCGACAGGGCATATCCAAAGAATTTCGGAAGCTGTGCTTGTTGACCATTACATGGTGTCGACCTCTACTGATAAAGCGGATGCCATGGCGCTGCTAGGCTCGGAAGTCCAAGTCTTCCGAACGGACGAATAAGGTCCCCTACAGAAGCGGCCCAATGACCGCAGGTTATGCAAACCAATTCCCAGCGCTGAGACGTTCAAGTCTAGCCGTCGGGGCCTTCCGTTGCAGTCTTCGCTTGCGGTCGATCAGCTTTTCGAAGCATGTATCTTCACTGTCGAAGCGAGACTGAGCGCCGGCTGTCGCTGCCGTGTTCGCAAACGTACCGACGCGGCGGCAACTCAGCTAGATACTTGGCCCTGTGAGATGGATATAAACAGTTAACACGTGTGTCGAGAAAAGAATGTGTGCCGAACAGTCCGAAAAGGAAACGCTGAAGGAGGAGCTGAGCAACGTCTTGGTCGAGGCGCGAATGGCCTTGCCAGGCATGCAGGGGCTCTTCGGCTTTCAGACAATCGCTGTCTTCAATAACCGTTTTGCCGAGCTACCAGTTTGGGCGATTCGACTGCACCTTTGCGCGTTGTCCCTCAATGGACTTGCGATTGCGCTGATGATGACGCCTGCGGCCTACCATCGGCTATCCCATCCTGGCGAAGTCACATGCGCAATTGTTCGGCGCTACTCGCGACTCATCTCAACCGCAATGTTTCCTCTGGCGTTGAGTTTCGCGCTAGAAATGTGCGTCATATTTTGGGCTGCGGCGGGAACAAAGTTGGGTGCTTGGACCGCCAGTGGCCTGACGGCCATCGTCATTGTAAGCTTGTGGTTTTTGTTTCCCTTGGCAAGCAAAGGTAAGGACGATTAAAGGTCTTTTCAAACACGAGGAGAGTTACCATGGCTAAATCAGATGCGGACGTCGTGCAATGGCAAGATGAGGTGCCGGAAGAGGATTACATGGCAGCGCAATCTTACCTCTCCTTGGTCAATGCTCCCGTAACCGTCCCTAAGATAATTGCAAAACTGCGGGCCGCGTCCGTCGAGCAGTACAAGGCGACCGACATATTTCGGGCATCGCAAGTTAAGCTACCTGACAGCGATGATCGGCCGTGCCGAAAAGAGATCAAAAAAATTCATAAAGGCCAACCGTTGGCCCCGGTGCTGCTGGTACGGGACCCTGCACACAGCACAATAATTATCGCGGATGGGTACCATCGAATTTGCGCTGCCTTCCGGATTGATCCGGACGTAATTTTGCATTGCAAAATCGCGTAGCCTTACGAAGGCGTGATCCTTGCTCGCCGTCTTAACGGCGTAGGCAAAGAAGATTCGCCAGCAATCCGTTGCGCTGGGCGCCGAGTCGTCCGACCGGTACAAAGTGGACCGGGCGGTGGGGAATACGCGGAACGGTGGACTAGAGATGGTCGCGCCGATCGAATGGGCGCGGCTCATCAACGAGGATCGCGATTATGCCAACGGCAACTATCCATTCAAGAAATCGATCCAGTGCTATAGGAAATCGGCTACGCTATACTTGTCGCATGAATATTCCGACTCCGTCCGCTGAACGCGAGGCGTTCAAGCAGCGGCTAAACGATGCAATTCTGCAAATTGGGATGAAATGCTCCGCCACGGCGATTGCACGCGAGTACAACATTTGCAACCCGACGCAACCGATAACGACTTATGCGGCGCGAAAGTGGTTATTCGGCGAATCAATGCCGACCCAGGACCGATTGCTAGTGCTATCGGAAATATTAGGTGTTGCTCCACATTGGCTGAGATTTGGTAACAATTCCGGCAGGGGCGATGGTCAAGATACACGCAGTCCATTGTCGCCGGACATTGCAATGATGGTGGCAGACGTCCAGCGATTAGATTTACCCTCGCGACATCTGGTCGAGGCGTTGGTTGGGACAATGCTTAGGCAGCAGGCGGGATAGTAGGCACGCTAGTGCCAGCCAGCTACGAGAAAGTCGACCTTAGAATTGCGAAAAATCGGCCGGCCTCACGTCGGAAGGGCGTGACGTTCAAGGCTCACAGTGAACACACAGCCATCGCCAGGAAGGTCACTAACGGTCAGCGTGCCTTTCGAGGACTCGACGCTTTGCTTGGCAATCGTTAGACCCAGGCCTAGTCCAGTTCGATTCTGACCAGACTGAGAAAACGGCAAAAACATTGTTTCCGCGACTCCCTGTCCTAGACCGCCACAATGATCTTTTACATCGATCAAAATACGGTCGCCCGCCGCGTATGCCGTTAGCAATACCTCAGTTCCAGTGTGCGTAAATTTGAACGCATTTTGCAGCAGATTTGCGACCGCAGCTAGAAGTAGATCCCGATCTCCAACGATGGCAAGCTCAGGGTCGACCGGCGAAGCGCGAAGACCACAATTGTGCATTTCCGCTGACAAAGCACCTGCGCTGTAGAGTTCAGAAACGAAGTCTGCCAACGAAAAAGCCGCGAGATTTTTCTGAGCGTTGCTAACCATTCGTACGTCCTCTAAAGAGCTTGCTATTAGTTTCTCGAGACTCAGCAAGGTGCGTTCTAACATCGCTCCAGTGGCTCCTGAAAAACTTAGATTGCCAGCCTTAGCCGCGGCGAAAGCCAGCGACGCTGTGCCTAGCAGGTTTCGAAGTTCGTGAGCGAAAAATCCAATGCGCTTATCCGATTGGAGAGCATTGTCTTGGGCTGTGATTGCATCCCTCTGGTAACTGAACTCGGTCACCGCGTCCGAGATAGCATTGTCGAGGCATCGATTGAGTGTTCTAAATTCATCAACACTGAACGGAGCGTCTCGCTCGACAGCCAAATCAGTAATCGACTGGCATAAATCGCCGTAGTCGTGAACGACTTGGTCTACTGTCAAACCCATGGCGAGCAAATCCTTCCCATGCTGAGCCGCAGAGTGGCCAACCGCTGACAACGCAGCGCCACCTCCTGCCGGCCCAGAAATTTCACGGCTATCGACAGGGTGGTTTCCTTGCTCGATCGTTAGAGTTTGGATCAGCTGATCCAAAAACAGAGGAATGCCGTTCGCAAGCTGCACTTCGGTCGCGGACCTTCCTTCGCGCTCACTGACTTTGACTCGGCAGCGGGCGGCAAGCTCTGCTCGGTTGTTAGATAGGAACTCGTGCATCATGGCCGCTTCCCCTTGAGTGTTGAGCTTCTGTGATCGTATGTTGCCGTCTAGGTCACTGTAACACTCGCGAACAAGAACGCACTATTTTTTATCCGGCGAAAAGGGCAGCCCACCGTAGGGTCTCTCCCCAGGCAACTGGCGCCGACGCGACCCTTCGTTCTGTTGAAATTCCTCTAACGCCCAAGAAGGACTACAGTGTGTTGCAGACAATCGCAACTTTCTGGCGCTTCCGCCTGGGGGTGTTGCTGTGCGGAGGATTAAATGAATCAGATTTATCGAACAATCGACCACCCTGACGGCTGGAGCCGAGCGCCGGATTACGAGATTCACGAAGATGGGAAAATCTACCGAACAATTTCGCATCGCGACGGTATCAGCTTGGTCGCCGATTACGACATTCGAGGTGACTACTTGTACCCCACATCTTCAGATTCTGGCCATTCGACCAGTGTGCCGGAATTTGAAATCAAGCTCGATGGCAAAATTCATCGTACTGGGGGACATCACTTTGATAGTGGCGGCCCAGCGATCTATGAATTTCGATAGACCTCGGCTTGACGATTATTCAGCCAAACCGAAAATATCTTCCTATTGTAGTGGCTTGCGATACCTATCCTGCCAACGCTACAGAAGAAGGACATGCGTGGCGCCCTTTTAAGGAAATTGATGGCCGCCGAATGCAAGCATCGAGGCCTCATTACTTACAGGCGTACGGAAATCTCTCCTTAAAATATGGTTGATTGTCTCCTAAGATGAAGCTCCCCCGTCGTTGACGGGCCGACAGTTCATTGGAGATTTATCATGGCAAGTCACGACAGTAAAAGCGGGTCCAACGCTTCCCAAAATTCGAAGCACTCCGGGTCTCATGGGTCAGGCGGCAGCAGTCAACAGGCCGGCTCCGCTGGCAAAGGCGGGACGCCCGAGCAACATGCAGAAGCGGGGCGTCAAAGCCATAAGAAGGACCAGGACTCTCGCCAATCAGGATCGAGCACTTCGAGTTCAGGCAGCACCGGTTCGCGCTCTAGCGGTAGTCAGACTAGCGGAAAAAATAAACCGTAAGCGCTAGCTTTTTGGACGATTGGCGCGGCTCCAGTATCAAGCGTCCAACTGCGGAGGAGCAGCGTTCGTCCGAACTTGGCAACGTTGACTAGCGTGTTCTCGTGTCGGCAACGCGGGCAAAAAAAGTAAAGGTCGTCCTCGATGATGTCCGCCTTTACTCTCTCGAACGAAAGCGCCGTCAAGCATCGCTTGCACGTCACCGTGCTCATGTCCAACCAGGTCATGCAATCGTAGCATGGCGCTTCGGATAGTCGCCTGGCGCCATGCGCAGCAAGGTGTCATTGCGGCGCAGTAGGTGCTGGTAGGAGGCGGCGAGAATGCGCGGTCAGATCAGCGACATTCTTTCGTACTTCAGATCGATAGAAGCCCGGGAGACACGTCTTCGTCTCAGGCTGCTATTCCTCCCTCGGCAGACGCCTGCGCTCATCAGGATTTGTTGAGTAACCACAGAGCCGCCGCTCGCGAGCGCTTGTGGGATCGCTTCGAGGAAGCGTGCAAAATACGCCGGATCTATACCGGCCATGCTCATATAGGCGAACGCGCCGGTTTCGCCGAATGCATCGCGCGTTAGCAGGACGAGGTCGACCAGTTCTGCAGTTCGATAATCATTGCGTCTAGTCATGAAAATTCGTGGCAATGCCGTTAGAGACCCTACGTCAATACAATAACAAAACGGCGAATTTGTTCGCGCGTGTTCGCTATAGGAGATCCTTGGGAGAATGAGTGAGACTTATCCTACGTCGCATAGAAAATGTTCTCTAGATTCGCATATCGATACGAGGAATACTGGCCGCCCTCGCCGCCATGCAAATAGAGTCGGTTAGATGCTGGAAACGCATCGGCGGGCAACAAAAAATAGTCATCCACCGCATGGTTGCTAGCGCAGCGTGCTACGAGATGAAAATCTACCAGTGGCCATCGACGCACCGACCATCTCTTAAGACCGCGTTTAGGCTGAAAGCCTGGCGAGACGACGACTTGCACAGTCAGCGTGCCATTAATGATCAGTCGTCCAGCGATAGCGCCAGCCTCCACCGACGCGCCCGCCTGCTCGGCAAGCGCTGCCGCGAGATTGCGTAAGCGCGCTCGGTGCGCGAACACTGCGTCTTTGGTGTCTAGAAAGTTATGCGTCTTGGTTCGGACAAGGCCTGCCCGATCATATGCCTTGATGAGTGATCCAAAGGCGCGTACGAACAGCTGTGGGTCCGGAAGCAATAGATCAGCTGCAATAATCTCAGCCGTAACTTTTCCGTGACGAGCGTGGCACGCACGAAGCAAGCTCAGAAGCTCGTCAGCGCCATATCTCCGGTTGCGACGTTCGCGCTCGGCTTTCGCTGCCCGAAAAGTCGCTGTCGATACGATGGCCGGGAAAGCAGTTTTATTAAGCACCCACTCACTGGCGTCGTTGTGCGTCCGTGGTCGTGATAGCTTGCACGAGCGACGGTTGTAGGCCAATTGCCCGGTGTATTTGACGTTGGTAAGAATCGAATTTACCATTGCCTTCGTCCAGGGGCGCCCGAACTCGCTTTCGATGCCATCCGATTCAAGCAGCCTTGCGATCGCACCTTCTTTGGCTAAGTCGTCGAGATACAGCCGGTAGATGCGCCGGACCGTCGCTACTTCCTGATCGGGGCCAAGAACCAGCACGACGCGATCGGTAACGGTCGCCTTCGATTCGCCGTATGCGAGCAGACGCCTTGGCGCGCCATCAGATGCAAGTGAGAGTCGTCGGAACCCATAGCCCGCGTGTCCGCCTTGCTTGAAGCCCATGCTAATAAACCGACACTGAGCGGCGAACACTTTCTCAGAAAGCTCCCGGCTGTACTCGGCCGCCATAGTTCGCTTGATGCCCTTTAGAAGCGATGCAAGGGCACTGCCATCGTTTTGGAACTGTTCTGCGCAGTAGACAACGTGGATGCCGACCCGGCGGCAGGAATGCTCGTGATACGCAGCCTCATCGACATCCTGGAATCGACCCCAGCGGCTGACGTCATAAACAACAATCACCTTGAATGGTGCATCCCCGCCTTGCACATCTAACATTAGCTGGCGAAGGCCAGCACGTCGCCGAATGTCGAGCCCGCTCTTGCCTTCGTCGACGTATTCTCGGATGATTTGTAGCTGATTGGCAGCCGCGTACTGTTCAATCGCGGCGCGCTGATGCCGCGTTGAATAGTTCTGGCTCTCAGTGGAAACGCGAAGATAAATGGCGGCCGGCGCCGAAGGTGAGACCGCGGGGGATGAGTTCATCACCCACCCTACCATGGTAAGAAGGTTTCGTTAGAACCCCTGATCGAAGTAGCGTGCGGGCTTAAGAAACCTCGTTTGAGTCTACGCCGAGCAGCAAGAGGGCTTCGTGAATTTTCAACATATGATCTTCCAGTCTCAACGCGCAAAGATCACCTGAAAGCTCAACGTACCTGCCGTTGACCAATCGCATGACACGCAGGGCTGATGAAAGTGCATCTACAACAGCGGCGTCGCGTTCGGTGATGGCGATGTAGTCTTTGCTGTTCATTTGGTCAGGCGATGAGATGTATGCGGTTAAGGGTTAGCGCCGTAGGCATTCCGCGTCGCGCCGAAGGACCCGCTCCCACAGCGAAACCGGAATGCGATTAGCGGCAACAAAGGCGGCTGCGGCGCTCGCGCCCAATGCCTTCCGAAGGATGAGCGCTCGGTAGACTAGCTTGGCAGTTCGGGTATCGCGGCGCGCAGGACGTGCCAGGAGTACGCACCTGGCGACTGCTGATTCTGACGACGAGTCATCTTTTGCTAAGGAATGCATTTTGCCTCACTGGACGGTTAAGCCCACCTCGAATTAACTGAAGTCTACCCTTGTACAAGAAAGACGTGAATTAAAAATATGCAATCGATGGGCGGGGCGCCAGATTCTTCTGGGTGAGTTTGTGTTTTCAGAGACTATCATTGACCGACACTCGGCTCAGAGGTACTAGCAGACTTGATAGCTATCCCAACGTGTATCCGTCGCTGCGCCTTTTCCTGATGAGGCTGACATGAACGTCCCTTCACCTACCAAGGCTGCGCTATACCTCCGCGCGTCCACTGAACACCAGAACTACTCCACAGATCACCAGGCGCGTGCGCTTGAGGATTACGCGAAAGCACATCAGCTCCTCGTGACGCGGGTGTACAAGGACGAAGGCAGGAGCGGACTTACGCTAAACGGCCGCGATGGGCTGCTCCGACTGTTGAACGATGTCCAGTCCGGTCAGGCGGACTTTGAGATTATCCTTGTGTACGACATCAGTCGCTGGGGCCGCTTTCAAGACATCGATGAAAGCAGCCATTACGAGTACGCATGTCGCAGGGCTGGGATCTCCGTCGCGTACTGCGCCGAGCCATTTACCAACGACGGCTCACCATTGGCGGCAGTGCTGAAGGTGCTGAAACGCGCCATGGCCGCCGAGTTTAGCCGGGAGTTGTCAGCGAAAGTATTTCGCGCTCAATGCAACCTTACGAGAGCAGGCTTCAAGCAGGGCGGCATTGCTGGCTATGGCCTTCGCCGGCAATGCATTTCAGCCGCTGGCCAGCCGAAGCTGCTGTTAGGACTGGGAGAGCGGAAAAATATGCCGACCGATCGCGTCACCTACGCGTTCGGGACCGAAGACGAGCTGACGGTTGTTCGGCGCGTTTACGAGATGTACCTGGACGGCCGCATGAGCGACACGGCAATTGCGAAGCAATTGAACGAGGAGGGCGTCGACAGTACCTACGGCAAGCCTTGGTCGAGTTATCACGTCAAGGCCATCCTAACGAATGAAAAATACGCGGGGACGCTGATTTTCAATCGCGGCACGCAAAAGATGAAAACGTCCAGACGACCGAACAATCCGGACAAATGGATCAAGCTTCCCGCAGCATTCCCGGCCGCGGTGCCCCTCGAAAAAATTCAGGCTGCCCTGAACGAACGTAAGCGTCGCATGCGTGTGTGGACTAACGACGAGATGCTGGACGGGCTAAGGGAGATTTTGATTGAACACGGGCGGGTTACATCTGACCTGATTGAAGCGTCCGATCTACCGCCGCCGAAGTCGTACGCTTTTCGATTCAATGGCTTAGTGGCCGCGCTGGAGGCGGCCGGCGTCTCGGGTCCGAGCCTCACGCGGGATGTAATTTCGATGTTCAGGCTTCGATGCACGGTCAAGGACTCTGTCAACGAGATGGTCCGTTGTGCACACTTGGCGGGTGCTTCAATTGAGCGAATGACTTGCAGGACGTATCGGCTGAATGGTGTCTCGGTAAGGCTGCTGTGCACCAGGTGTCGATACGAACGCAGCCACCGCTGCTGGCATATCGCGCTTCGCTACGAACCGCCCGTCGATTTCATAATCTGGGTGCGCATGGACGAGTTGAACGAACTGCCAGCGCAGCTCTACCTTCTTCCTGTCGCGGACTTTCCGGAGCACCGTCACCTATGGCCGAGCACGTTATCACTGCCGAAGTTTGCGCAATACGAGATGACCTCGATGATGGCGCTGTTTGGTCTGCGGAGTGATTGACGAAAGTACTCTCTTTTCTGTACATTTTCCGAATACTCAACCGGTCGCGCCCGGCGCCGGCCAATCGCCCTCAACCACGGTCGCCGCTTCGAACTTCATCTCAGGCGTGCGCCACCGCACCACCAGAGTATTCGGCACTGGCGGTAGCTCTTCGGCAAATGTTATGCAGGCGCGGTAATTCGGGTGGCCAGCGCTCACTGCTGCGAGCCAGTCATGAGCTGGATGTCCCGATGCAGCACCATCAGCCCCTCGTCCACCGTAAGGTGCGAATATTCACGCAGCACCGTGTCGAGCTTGTCATGCAAGAGCTTGGCAACGGTCGGATAATCCCCGGGATGCCGCTTGAGGTGGTCTGTAGCGATGATGTGTCTGACCGCGTGTCCGCAGAACCCAGGGGTATCCGGCACGTACTGGCGCGTCAGTACCCTCATGCGGTGCGAGACGGCTTCTGCCGTCCACATGCCGGACTTTCCAGTGTCGTAATCGCCATCGCTCCGCGTGCCTCTGTTTGGCCCGGGCACAAACGGCAAGAAGAAATAATCACATGTGCTCGCACCAATACCATGCGGACGTGCCTCACTGAGGTACCGAGCAATCCACGGCCCTACTGACGGCTCCATAGCTACATCGTAGTCGTCACCAGCCGCGCCTTTTTCGTTCTTGAAGTCGGCCGAGGCGAATCGTAGGCGCCAGTCCCCGCTGCCGGCCTGGTACAGGTTGCCCTTGTTGTTCGGTAGGTATCGCATTAGCGCGAAGTGGCCCATTCTTAGCGGGTTGCTGACCAGCATTTTTAGAAATACCATGTCCCGGAGCCACACGACATAGCTGCGCGCATGTACGAGCGGTGGCGGATTAGCTTCAACTGCCTGGACGAATTTGAGCAGCTCCTTTAGCGGTGACGAGCTGGCGAGGATGCTGGCTATTGGCTCGCGCGGGTCACGGCTCTTCGAAATTCGTTCACGCCCCCTTATTGTTTTCACCCTGTCGCGCACCTTCAGATGAGCGGCCGCGCAGAATGCGCGCCAGTGGGCGTCCTGGTGTTTGGAATCGAGCGTTGCGTAGTCAGCGCCTAGAATCGCAGCCGTGTTCACCAACGTTCGCCCGATTTCGGGCCGTGACCATAGATAGCCCGTACCAGACCTGAGCATGCATTTCACGTCATCGAGGAACTTTGGAATGCCGTTGTGGATTTTTCCATCGGCTCGGCTCGTCAGCCAGCGAACGAAGTCCGTCAAATACGGGACATGCACCAGCCAGGCTAGCGTGTCTAAAGACTCCGGAGCTAGGCCTTTGCCAACGGGCGGCGGTAGCTTAAGAAAGCCGAGATATGCTGATATGCCTGCCCAGTTCGCCGCGGCGGTAATGCAAATGAGCCCACTAGAAGCGACCATGGGTTTGCTGATTCGACAGCCTGTTTCTGCCGCTGGCTTAAGCCGCCAAGTGTTTTGCCGCCCGCCGCCTTCACGATAGCTATCTGTCTTGAAGTCGATAAGGTCCAACCACTGCGCGTGAAGCTTCCCAGTAAGCGGCGCAGCGTATGCCCCCAAGGTTTGCTTCTCCTTCGTCCGCTTCATGCCCCAAGCCGTTTGCGATGGCCCGGAGCTTTTGGCGCCGCGTGCGTAACGCGAATACCTGCGGCCCGGCAAGCGATGCAGCAGCGTATCCGGAGGAACGCTCAAGACCGCTTCCAGACGGGCCACCGCAGGGGTGCTGTAGGGGACGGGCAGCCCCTCAGACACCAGCCACGAGCGCAGCGTAGTCAGCGCAACGCCGGACTGTCTAGCGAGGTCAGCAACCGTGGTGCCGCTTGACGCCACAAGGGCAGTAAGCGCCCCCTTGAAGTCCACTGGAAGCGTGTCGATTTGCTGGGCCTCGTCGAAGTGCCGGCGCCATGTCAGCAAATGTTCTGCCTGGTCTCGCGCAGTCCTGCGGGCCACCTTTTCCATCAAGTGGTCCTGGTGTCGGATGAAATGCGCGTCGAACTCTGCGCGCATCTCATCGCCCACGAACGAGGCATCAGTGAAGCCCAGCCGCTTCATCCATCCGTTCAACGCGGACGCGAAATTCATAATCTGCTGGCGGGAGACGCCCCTTGCAGCCTGATTGACGCTGACTCGTTCTTTCAGTCGTCCGTACGTGATTGCGAAACCATTCATGTGATGTGTCCGATACATTTGCTGTCGTTTGGTAGATAACGGGCTCCTTAGCCCCTGAATAACGGGAGGTTTGCTGCAGGCCAGCGTGCTAACGGTTGCGACCACAAAGTGCGTGCTCAACTTGGTTGATGAAGTTCGACACGACTGCCGTTAGTGCGTATGGCCTCGAGCTTTCCAAGCGCTTGATAAATTAAGGAGCGATGCACAGCGGCCCGGCTTCGAGTCGCTATGTAAGGGCGTATAGCAACGTGGCGATAAATCTCAAACGCGGGATACGGGAACGGAGGGATGGACGCGCGATTGCATCCGGCGCGCATGGCAAATTGCGTGGAAATCACAGCGATTCGCACGTGCCAAAATATTTTTTGAAAAATGTCCAGAAAGGCTAACTTTGCCGCTATTCGTGCCTACACGAGGAAAGGGGCGCTCGCTCCTTCCAACTCAAAGGACGTTAGAAATGCAAAGCACGAAGTTACGCAGTAGCGCTAAGGGTGGCGAAGGGGAGAAGGCCAGGGCGCCCGTTGAGGTAAAGATGAAGGCGCCCACGAAGGCAATTACTGAGGGCGCTCACGGTCCTACCCTGCCCTTCGTTGGGATGAGCCGATGGGAGCAGCTCCGTCATTTCATTCCGCTCAGCCGTGAAAGCTGGAGGAAGCTTGTCAACGCTGGTCGGGCGCCAGCGGCAGTGAGGCTGTCGGCGAGGTGCACGATGTACTCAAACCCGGAGGTCCATCGGTGGCTGGCGGACCCCTCGGGCTTCCGATCTTAGACAGCAAAAGGAAAGGTGTTAAGCTGACGTAAGTCTCCACTCTTTACCGTGATCGCCATGCCTGAACTGCCGAATAACGAGTTGCCGAACTACCGGACCCCGCCAATTGACGAGGTGGCGTGCGGTTGCCGGTTCGCAGCGCTAGATCTGATGAGGATGCCTCATTTTGGATCATTTTGGGACCGATGCAGGAAAGAGTTTCCGACAGTCGAGCATACGGTGCCACTCATTGATGAGGGCGAAGCGGCGACGTGTGATACAGCCACGGGACTGCCGCTTCCTCGTGTCTGGTTTATAGACGCGACAGAGAGCAATCTAATTCAACTTCAAACAGACCGGATTTACTTCAATTGGCGGAAGCGCGCAGGCGCTGCCGACTACCCGCGGTACCCTTCAGTTGTAAAAAACTTTGCCGATAGATATCGCATGCTGGCGGAAGTTGCAAATCAGTTTAACTTGGGTCCACTAGAGCCAAAGGTACTCGACCTTAGCTATATCAATGTTTTCCCGAGAGGCGAGGCGTGGTCGGAACTTGCAGATCTACAGAAAATATTCCCATCGTTCGCATGGCATAGGAGTGCTGACTCATTTCTACCACCGCCGCAGGGATTGGCGTTCCAAGCAGATTATGTCTTGCCAAATGGACAGGGAAAGCTTACTGTAAAGCTAACACCAGGCAAACGTCGTGCAGATAATGCTGAAGTCTATTCCTTCAACTTGTCTGCAAAGGGAATTGGCGAAGACACATCCCTAGAGGGAATGATGGGATGGTTTGACATGGCGAGGGAACACATTGTGAGAGGGTTCAGCGAGTTGACTGATCCGGAAATCCAACTAGAGAAATGGGGGCGCAAGTGAACTCAGGGACCTCTGAACAGTTTACAGACGTTCGTCGCGCGGCTATTGCCGCCCTTGGTTCGAGCGCAGCAACGAACTTCACTCAACAAATAAATATCTCTGCTGGAGATGTAGGTAGGCAAATTCGTGCTGCCGCGCCCGCTGGGATTGCATTTACGCGTCATCTGTATGCTCGGTCGCGCTCGACTAATGCGTATGCCGGCACTGGCGAAACTTCAGTAGCCCAGGAGCCCATTGAAACGGTTTCTGGATTTGCGGAGTTTGACGCGATTAAATCCGATGATCGCTCTATACGTGCATGTATTGAGAGAATCAGGGGAATGGACACACTTCCTTACGCCGCGCGCCTTGCAGCCCGACTGGACGACCTGCTCGAAGGCTATAAGGAAGATATGGACGGACGTGTATTTTCAATTGACTCCTTGCGTTCACTGGTCACCTTTCTGCAGTCCGTTCCGGAGTTGCGGTATCCGTCAATTACGCTGACGCGAGGTGGGGACTTTTTTCTTAGCTGGAAGCAAGGCCGAACCCACGTCTTCAGCGCGCAATTCCTCAGGTCTAAACAAGTCAGCTTTGCGATATTCAAACCAAACCCTGGACTTGTGGGCCAACATGATCAGTTTTCTGGCTGCACCGCACTAACATCCATCAACAATATCATTCGCCAGTTCAATGTGATGGAGTGGGCTGCGGCGTGACCGGCGACGAGGTTCCGGACAGTGATAACGTGACTCGACTGTGTAGCAAAACGCAGCTCAACGAGGATGGCTGGCCTGAAGCTACGGCGTTCCTCCTAAAGACGAACGAGCCCTATCTTTCGGTGAACTGGCTAGAACATGTAAGGCTGGAAGACCGCGAGCAGCAAATCGCTGAGGTTCGTCGCGTCTTGAATCGAAAGAGGGATGTCAGAGCTTCAGCAAGGCTGGCTCTGCTAAATGTTGGACAAGCGCGCGCGGCCGTCCTATCTGGCACTCCCAATCGCGTGGCGATAGAGGTTCGTCACGAGCCCGAAGACGGGCCGTTAGAAGATCCGTCCCATGCTGGCATATATAACCTCCCCATTGCCAACACTGACATATCGGCGGCAGAGCAGCTTGTCCTGTCAGTGTTGGAAGTCTTCCCTGCTCGCTAACCAACCTGACGCACCTTTGTAGCAATCTCACTGCTGAGGTTGAGGTGATCGTTGGCCTGCTCAGGAAGAAAATTTTTTTGCATCCATGGATGCATCCATGGAATGCTAACTTTGGCAGCACACTCAGTACTGGTGGGGCTTTTGCGCCACAATTATGCTCCACCTATCCCACCAAGATTCAAGAAAAAGCCCCCGGGAATGCGAGTTCTCGGGGGCTTTTTCCGTTGGGGCGCAAGTGGCGTCAGGCGCCTGCAAAGTCAGCGCCCCCAACAGCAATT
>Ga0066798_10000737_pt1 | contig 15547 bp, 10 predicted proteins | sample PersoiDNA2013203_FD_70961 | JGI IMG/M metagenome (GOLD analysis project Ga0066798, IMG submission 70961) | Permafrost soil microbial communities from the Arctic, to analyse light accelerated degradation of dissolved organic matter (DOM) -... | ecosystem: Environmental > Terrestrial > Soil >...
GGATCGCGCGGTCGCCTTCTTTTGCTTAGCTTTTCTTGGCGAGACAAGAAAAGTAAGCGGCTGCCGGGCCGCTCCCGGCTAGCTCGTCCGAAGAAAACAAAGATTCAACGACGCACTGAGGTAGGAAGCACCATCTGGTTTCCGACGGAACTCATCCCGACCTATTTCATCGCCCGATCCACCGTCACTTCACAGATTTTGTTCATCTTACTTGCGCTATGATTTTGCTGCGACGGCATTGATGAAATAGGTTCTAGTAACCCACATCAATCGTCTGTGCCGCAGAAGCAACCACCGTTCCTGGCGGGTTTTCGCCGTAGAACACGGCGGTGCAAGTGAAGCGGGACGGAAAGGTGTTGGCGACGTAATTTAACAGCCAAGTACGATCGGTGGCCATTTGCGCGTTAAGAATTTGGGTTACCTGGTTGAGCGCTACCTGATTGATCAACAGCAAATCCGCCGGGCCCAAAACCGGCACATACGCTGCCGGAAGAACTGGCGCCACTGGCAACGGCGGGACCGCCACCAACGGCTGCCCGAGCGGCCCGGCCACTTGATTGTGCTGCACGGCGGCTTGGTGAGCCTGAAGGTCAAGCTGGTACTGGTTAAGCAAACCGGGATAGGTGGCGTTCAGATAGTGCTGTTGAAGAAAATTGACGTAATCCGCCTGCACCAATGGCCGCATGAAGTTTACCCCGCCATTAATCCGTGCCGGAAAATTGAATGTATTCGTATATTTAGTAATCGTGTCGTTGTGCACAGCAGCCGGGTTTCCATATACTGCCTGAACCGTATAATCCGCCGCTTGCGATGCAGCAGTATTGTTGCCGGCATAACCGGCCCAGTTTTTCACCGGCGTTTCTGCCCCTGCACGATGCTGACCATTGAATGAGGGCGATCCTGGCGCAAGGTTTGAGCCGATGCCCTGTCCGCCGAGATTGTCATTCATCAGGTGCAGTTGGTACCAGTTCGCTCCGGTGTAGCCAGTCAGATTGCAAAATGGGACCCAGTTGGTCGGCCGCGTGCCGCCTACGCCGCTGCCGTAGGCAGGGTTATTGATACCGGTGCGCGCACCCGATATGCCGGTATTGTTCGCCGTCACACCGCCGCCGGCGATCGCACCCATGGGGGGAAGACCGGCGCCGGTGGCTGCTTTCGGTGCAGCGTTGTCGAAGGTGCCGTTCCGCGTGGCCTGGACCCGCTGTATCGGAGCTTGGGCACCGGCATTTGCTCCAGGCGCGCCGGAGCCGGCGATCCGCGCCGACATTTTTTGTACGGGTGGCGGGGCAATCTCAGGAAGTTGGCCGTGCAAGCCTGGATGACCAGGCGGATACACCAGTTGTCGCAACGCATCTTCATGCTTGCGCAGGCTAATGGCTAGATACTCTTCAATCCCTGGTGCTCCCTGCCCGGACACTGCCTGTTTTGGTGTCGGGGTGGTGCCTGCGTCGCTTGGCGGCGCCCCTTCGGCGGACGCAACGGCACCAACAGCAGAAGGTGCTTTGGCCGTCGCCAATTCGACATTTTCCATGCCGGCATGCTCATTGTCCGTCAGTTTGCCACGTTGTTCGGCCTGCTGTGCCAGCGCTCCCTCTTGGGCTTCCTGCTCACGTTGCGCGACGTTCTTTCCAGACGGCACACCGAATGCATCAGCACAGTGGCCATGATTGATGTGTTCACTCATGGCGCGCTGCGCAATCAGTCGGGAACTGGAATGAAGCTGGTATTGGACAAGCGTGGAAGCGCGGTTATCGACGAAACCGTTGTCCTGCAGCTGCGTCCGCAGGTTCGCCCCGGCAGCGCTGGCATTGGTGCGTTCGGCGAAACCGGCGACACGCTGTGTTACTGCGCCTGCTACGCGTTCCTCTGCCACCAAGTTCCGTGCAACATGGTCGCCCTCGAACTGCGCGGCTCTCTCGCCCATCATGTCGGCCTCTTTCTCCAATGAAGGATCATCGTTGACCGCGCCCGCTTTCATCTGAAAAGTAGGCCGAACCCGCCCCTGAGCTTGCTGTACTACATGCCAAGCCTCATGCGGCAAATGCCTTTCTTGGCCCGCTCCAAGATGAATCTCATTGCCCTGGGCATAAGCATGCGCCTGCAACTGCGCCGGCTTATCCGAGTTATAGTGCACCGCCACATGATCCATGCTCATGCCAGAGAGCGACTCTATTCCTGATTTCAATCGATTGGGCAGGCCGGTATTGTTTGTTTTTTCTTCGCGCTGCGCCGGCGATGCCTCAGCTAGCATTGCGCCGGCTTCTTGCGTTTTGACCGTCCCGCCAAAGAGCGCATTCATTTCATGACGCTGCGCCACCATTCGCGGACTGTTGTGGATGGCGTCGCTTAGCGCCCGCTGCTGCAACACACACGGGCTGTTATTCATCATCTCGGCCAGTTTACGTTGCGCCAGCGCCTCGGGCCGGCTGTCCGCAAGAACTCGCTTCTGTGCAACTGCCCTAGCAGCGTCCATTTGGGCGGCATCAGAGTCATTTCTTGCTTGAAGTGGTGCTTGCATGGGCGGCCTTCGCAGATGAGTGGCGTTATCGATATGACGGCATGATCATAACCTTGCTTTTCCTTTTCTGGGCCAAGACGACTTCTTTCGCTATCGCATAACGCACAATCGACAAGTCCTCTTCGTGACGTTACTTTGTGCGTAAGCAATCATATCGCAGCGTATGTGCGCCGCCCGGCCAACTCATGCAGGTCCGACCGTAGCGGATTCTCGGCAAACATCTGTTTCCAGATCCTCGGCGTGAGCTGATGCACGAGTGACACCGGATGCTGGCCGACTCGCTGCAGCACATCTACGAAGTAGTCGTACGGGTTGATGTCGTGCAGCCTGCAGGTTGCCAGCAGACTTTGCACAATGCCGATATGTTTGGCGCCCAGCTCGGTCCAGCTGAATAGCCAGTTCTTTTTACCCATCGGAATAACCCGCAAGGCGCGCTCGCGGATATACGGCAGGGCACCGAGGAAGGGACTGCTCGGCAGGAATCCCTGCTTGTCGAACTGCTCGTCGACCCAGGCGAAGAACCGTTCGAGCACAGGTTTCGATTGTTCTTGGCGGCGTACGAGCTTGGCTTGCCCCGTCAGGCCATCGTCGCGAACCGTCCAGTACGCCGACCGGAGCAGGTGGGCACGACAGCGTTTGACCAGCGCGCAGCTTGATGACCGGGCGTACATACTTGAGGATGACGTAGCTGCCGGGACGCTGGGCCAGGCGGTAGCTGACCCTTTCGCCGATCACCTCGAAGTCAGCGGGATCCAGTCCCGCTGACTCTTCATTAGCAACGGCGATGACCTCGACTGGCACCTTCGCGTCGTCAAAGAACAGGGCGGCGTCATCGTTGCCATCGATGAGATTCCTGTTTTTGTTCCTGGGTTCGCGCTCATGCGCCGCGATCCTGGTTTTCCTGGCGGGCGCCGATGCATGCGAATCCGCCTTGGACGTGACGCTGGCCGTATTCGTAATGGCGCCGAGGTCAATGAATGTTGCTGGCTGTGCGGGCTTGGTCGTGTGTCCGCTGGCGGCGGCCAGCTTTTCCCGCCAAATATGGAAGCTGGCCGTCGACACCGATTCGTCACGGCAGAAGGCAGCAATGCTCTTGCCGCTTTGCGCATGCCGAAGCAAGCGGCTACGCCAGGCGGCTTCCTTCGAGAAGTGAGATTCCTGCTTGTCCATGTCCGGCTCCGTGTCGTTGAACTCGGAAGGGATTGTGCCGGCCTGATGAATCGAAAGATACAACGCCGCTCAGGAACCGCTTACGTCAGGACAACGGCGTGCTGCTCTGCGTGCTTCAGGCGATCATGATTGGTCGCAACTTGAACACGCTGACCAGTTGCTTCAGGTTACGCGCCTGATCTTCCAGCGAGTGCGCCGCTGCCGCTGCCTGCTCCACCAGTGCCGCATTCTGTTGGGTCACGCCATCCATTTGCGTGATCGCCGTATTGACTTCGCGAATGCCCTCGGCCTGCTCCTGGCTGGCGGATTTGATTTCGCGCACCAGCACATTGGCGCGCTGCACGCTGTCGACAACTTTGTTCATCGTGGTGGCAGCGATATCGACCAGCTTGCCGCCTGATTCGACTTTCTCTACCGACTCGCCGATGAGCACTTTGATTTCCTTGGCCGCTGTTGCCGAGCGCTGTGCCAGTCCGCGCACTTCGGATGCCACCACCGCAAATCCACGACCTTGTTCACCGGCACGCGCAGCTTCGACGGCAGCGTTGAGCGCCAGAATATTGGTTTGAAACGCGATGCCATCGATCACGCTGATGATGTCGACAATCTTGTTGGAAGATTCATTGATCGTGCTCATGGTCTGCGTCAACTGCGCCATGATCTGTCCGCCCTCGCCGACCACCTCGGCCGCAGTGGTGACCAATTCCTGCGCTTTGCTGGAATTGTCGGCGTTCTGCCGCACGCTGGAGGTCAATTGTTCGACCGATGCGGCGGTTTCTTCAAGTGAACCGGCTTGCTCTTCAGTGCGGGACGACAAGTCCATGTTGCCACTGGCAATCTGGCTGGAAGCCGTCGCAATATTATCCGAGCCGCTGCGCACATTGGCAACGATCACATGCAATTGTTCGCTCATGCCTTGCAACGAAGTGACCAGCTCACCGAGTTCGTCATGACTCACCGAGGTGGCCTTGACAGTCAGATCGCCGGCGGCGACCTGCCTGGAAATACCCAGTGCGACATGGATTGGCCGCATGATGCTACGGGTGAGCACGATCGAAAAGAAAATGCCCGATATCAGGATCAGTGCTTCGAGGCCCAGAATCAATTGCTGGCCGCGTTCCGAAGTGCGCTCGACCTGCAGCGCAATGGCGTCGATGCGCCCGCGTTCCAGGTCCAGCAGTTTGCGCATGGCATCCTGCGTGGCCTTGGCCACGGGGATATATTCGCCCTCAAAAATGCGTACGATTTCTTCCGGCGTACCTTCTTTCTTCAACTTATAGATGCGGTCACGCACCGACAGGAAGTTCTTGCGCGCGGCATTGACTTCCTTGAATACAGCCTGCTCTTCATCGGTGGTCAGCAGTTTTTCTACCTGCGCCAGGGTATCGGCTGAGCCTTTGCTGGACTGTGCAGCTTCCTTGGCCAAAAACGCCTCAAGTTCTGGGTCCTTGCTTTTGACCACGGTAGTGGTGCGCTGGATGGCATTGAGCAACAGCGTATTCCATTCCGCGACCAGGCGTTCTGCGCGCAAGGGAACGTCCATCATGGAACGTGTTTCTTCGGTGACCGTTTTCAGACGAAAGTAGCCGATGCCGGCGACCAGAATTGAAAACAACAAAACTATTGCAAACCCGCCCCCGAGACGTGGTCCTATTTTTATGCTGCTGAACATGATGTGACCCAGTATGAATATCGATTGAAACACCAATCGCGACAATGCCTGCGGCAATGCAGGCACAGACGGTCGGCAAGCGTGTGGCGCGCCCCCCACCAACAACCAGCGCCACGCTGAAATTGTAGAAGCATCTGCAATCGGCTCACCATATCAATATTGCGAAACGATACTTGCCGTATCGGCAATTCACGCGCAATTATGCCTAGCCACACGGCGGCGAGCCAATGGCAGCGGGCCTACAGGCTTGATGACTGTCGCCCGTGCGCGTTCATCGCTGCACTTTCTTTGTGCAACATCCTTGGTTGCCCGATCCGCTGGCAGGCCCGGCTTGTTGCATATCAATGAGGGAAGAGTTGCCAGAAACACATCACCGAACATTACCGTGACGGCCGCGCTTGCGCGCAAGGAGTGCTGAGATGCTGACATGTTGTCGGCGCCATGGAGACGCGGCTTAACCCTGTGCGCCTGGCGGGCATCGGATGCCCGCCATTGCTGCATCAGCCAAAAACCGGAAAATCGCCGCCATCAACCAAAATGTAATACGTCAGGCCGACAAACGGTTGACGGTTTTCATGCGCGGCGATATCGCTGCCAATGCCACCTTCCTGACCCAAGGTGACATTCATGTCGACATAATTGGTTGACTGGACAAATATCTCTGACGTTGCCGGCGTCGCCAGGCAGTCGGCGGCAAGCGGCACGTTGTGTTTGTCGTCGCTGGTGGTGGGCACATACACACTCAGACCATGACTATGCGCCGGTGTGCTCGCCTGGCTCAGCGTGGCAGTGACAGCACCGAAGGTGTCGCCAATCTGGCGCTTGCTCGTCACCGGTCCCTGCCCTTGCCCGCACGCTGCCCGGCCAATCAGGTTCGGCACCTGAAAGGTGTCGCGACCATTGCCGCCGTAGCTGTTGCCGATCAGGGAAAACAGCGCCGGAAATCGCGTTATGGGCAGGCTGCTGCCATTGCACAGCAGCCAAGAGGGAGGCGCATAACCGAAGCTGAATAATTGGATTTCACCAATGAATGCCATGTTCGAAAATCTCCTGCGTCAATTGCTGCGTGGTGGAAAAAGGCCGTGGGCGCAGATGCAATACGAGATCGTCAGCGTCGGCATCAGATTGTCGTGGCCTTTGGTGTCGCCGAAGACGGTACTGCCTGCGGCAGAGGTGATTTTCGGCGTCAGTGTGCTGACCTTGTTGGCACTGATATACATGGTTTCGCTGTTGGAGGGCGCGGCCAGCATCGCGCCTTTCGGCAGCGCCAGGTCAGCTACCTCGCTGGCCACCTGCAGACTGTGACTGTGGGCCGGCAAATGCTGCACCTGCAGCGTCACCTGTTCGTCGCCGGCAGCCTTGCCCAGTAAGCGTTCCGACAGATTCGGCCCCTGGCCCTGCCCGACCGGCACCCGGCCGCGCATATCGGGTACGGCAAAGGTTTGTACGCCGTCACCGCCATAGCTGTTGCCGATCAACATGTAGAGCGTGTCATGGTCAGCGATATTGTGGGTAGTGCCATCGCACAAAAGCCAGCCAACTGGCGCGCGGCTGAAGGCAAACATACGGATTTCTCCGTAAAAGGGACCGGCCATGATGTGTTCCTATAGGAAGAATGGAAAGAATCAGCTACGCGACGGATAGAGGCCGTTGATACAGATGTAGTAACTCAAAACAGAAAACGGCTGCATGTTGGGATGCGCTGCACCGCTGCCAGCCGGTGCCAGCGCACTCGCTGCCAGCGTGACTTGTGCGTTGCTGTTATTACGGTATATCTTGTTGCCAGCGCTGCCACCCAAGACACCATTAGCCACGGCGCGGATGTTGCTGATATCGCTATTGCCGATGAGTTTGTGTGCATGCTGCGGCATGTTCTGCTTCGTCAAGACCACCGTTTCAGCACCGCCACGGGTATTGATGTCAACCGCCGCCGGCTGCCAGGCGGCATCGACCGATACGCCGGCTCCCACTGGCGTGCAACCGCGCAGATCGGGCACGGCGAAGGTCCGAATGCCATCGCCGCCGTATCTGATGCCGAGCAGCGAAAACAAGCCGGTATAGATGTTGGTATTGAGCAGTTGTCCGTTACAGGCGGCAAAGTCTTGCGGCACAAAATTGAAGCTAGTGGCGATAATTTGCCCAAGAAAATACTCGTCGTAGCTCATCTTTTTATTCTCCCTGAGTTGTTCACGCCATGCCGCGCAATACACATGCCCGGTAGGATGTTGTTGTTCTCGCCGACACAATGCGTCTTTTCTAAGACGTATTTTTTTGAGGTCTCTCAAATTCGCCTCAGCATATTGGCCGCGACAATCGGCGTCAAGCGCTTCCATACGGCCACTTGAGCGCGTGTGACATTTTTCATTTATTTTTTTCCAAAATGAGACGCACGGTCTAGGGACGGAAAATATATGGCATAAAATCGCGTGCATTCCAGAATTGAACAAGAATAAAAAGCACGCACACGCAGCCGGCTCCAGCCCCAAAAGCCAAGGAAAACGCCCTGCCTGTACGCATAAATACCTAACAAAAAGACATGCAATCGAGGGGATGGGATGTTGCAAGGACGTTGCATACGCGCGCAGGGTGATTTTCGCTGGCACACCAATCGGTTGTGGGCGGCGCGTGCTGCATTTTGGGCATTGCTGGTCTTGCTGCTGGCAGCACTGCTGTTCTGGTGCGATACCGCTCGCGCCGCTTCAGCCTGCCCAACGCAGTCGTTGACAGTCGCTTCCGCTAGCAGCGTCTCCATCGATCTTACTTACTGCACCTCTGGCGGGTACACCGCTGTCGTGCAACAGCCGAGCCATGGCTCCCTGCCAGGCGTTGACCCCAACTCTGGTATCGGTCAACCGACCCTCACTTATCTGAACAATGGCGATGGCAATACCAGCGACACGTTCACCATCGGTGATGAGCTCAATTTCCCCATCATTTTCAACGTCACCATCAGTCTCCCCACCTCGCCGTTGACGGTCAGTCCGGCAGCACTTTCCAACGCCAGTATAGGCAACGCCTACAGCCAGCTAATCACCACCACCGGCGGTATTGGTCCCTATACCTATACGACCAACACCAGCAACCTGCCGCCTGGCATAACGCTTTCAAGCGCTGGCCTGCTCGCGGGTACGCCCACCGGTGGCAACAAGACTTATACGCTCCCGGTGACGGTGACGGACTCCACCACACCAACCGCGGTGACCTATACCAAGACGTATTCGTTGACGATTCCCTATGCCACCATCGCCACCACGCCGGCTGACGGCGGTAGCCTGCCCAGCGGCATGGTCACGCAAGCCTACAGTCAGCAGCTCGTTGGCAGCGGCGGCACGGCCCCCTACACCTATTCACTTGACTCCCAGTCCGCGCCTTGGCCTACCGGTATGAGCATGAATAGCAGCGGCTTGATTTCGGGCACACCCAGCGTGGCAGGAACCTCGGCGATGATCATCCTGGTCACCGATAGCAGCGCCAATGCCGGCCCGTTCAATCTCCTCTCGCACTTGAGCCTGGTGATCGCACCGCTGCCGGCCAAACCGACGCCGAGCAACAGCACTACCAGCGTCAACTACAACAGTACGGGTAATAATGTTGCCTTGACCTACAGCGCCGGCGGCGATGCTGCCACCGCAGTGACCATCGCGACCCAGGCGGCCCATGGGGTGGCGACCGCCTCCGGCACCAGTATCAGTTACACGCCGACCACCAATTACACCGGCAGCGACACCTTCACCTACAACGCCAGCAATCTGGGCGGTACCTCGGTGACGCCTGCCACGGTCACGGTCACGGTCGGCGCACCAGCGACCATGACGCTGGCGCCCACTTCGCTGACCCTGAGCGCCACCGCCGGTAGCGTATTTACGCAGACCTTTACCGCCGGCGGCGGTTCAGGAACCTACAGCTATGCGCTCACCGGCACGGTTCCCACCGGACTCAATTTCAATAATTCGACCGGTGTGCTGACCGGCACGCCAACGGTTAATGGCACGTTCAGCGCGATCGTGACCGCCACCGACACCTCGACCGGCACCGGCGCCCCATTCACTGCAGCGCATACCTACACCCTCACGGTCAGCGCGCCCACCATCACACTCACCCCTGGCACTGCACCTGCCTGGCAGCGCAACGTCGCCGGCAGCAGCCAGCAAGTCACTGCTAGCGGTGGCATCGGCAGCACCTATACCTATACCGCCAGCGTCCTGCCCACCGGACTGAGCATTGCGTCAGCCACTGGCCTCATCAACGGCACGCCGACCACCGCTGGTAGCTATTCGACCACGATCACTGCCACGGATGCCTACAATTTTTCCGGCTCGCTGACCTATACCATTACGATTGGTGCCGGTGCGCCCAGCGTTAGCAGTTCTACTGCGAGCGCCAGTTACAACAGTGGCGGCAGCTCATCTGCCATCACCATTACCACCGGTGACGGCACGCCGACGACACTGACGCCCGGCACCCCCGCGCATGGCAGCGTCAGCGCCAACGGTGTGACCGGTTTTATCTATACGCCGACGATTGGCTATTCGGGTCCGGACAGCTTCACCTACACGGCCAGCAATAGCGTCGGCAGCTCCGGCACCGCGACTGTCAGTGTCACCGTCGCCGCGCCGACGTTTTCCATGACGCCGGTCAGCACCACGCTGACCAACGCCACCGCAGGCACCAGCTACTCGCAGACATTTACCTTCAGCGGCGGCATCTCGCCCTATACCTTTGCCGCCGTGACCGGGCTGCCGACCGGCTTGTCGGTGACTGCCACGACGGCCACCAGCCTGACCATTTCCGGCACGCCGACACAAGCCGGCAGCACCAGCTTTACTGTCAAGATGAGCGCCGACGGCAGCAGCGGCAATACGCTGACCTATCCATCGACTACGTATACGCTGCAAGTGCTTGCGCCAACGCTGGGCGTCGCTCCGACCACGCTGACACAACCACAAGTGGGCAATGCTTACAGCCAGACGCTAACGACCACCGGCGGTGCCTCACCTTATACCTATACGGTCTCCCTATCCGCCCTGCCCACTGGCCTCAACCTCGTCGGCGATACCATCAGCGGCACCCCCACCGTCGCTGGCTCTTATAGTTTCTCGATTACGTCCACCGATGCCAATAACTTCGTTGCTACCCAGGCATACTCTGGCACGGTCGGCGCAGGCAAGCCCGTGAGCGCCAATTCCAGTGCCGCCGTCAACTACAGCAGCAGCGGCAACACCATCACACCATCGACCAGCGGTGGCACGCCGACCTCGCTGACGATTGTGACAACGGTCACCAAAGGCAGCCTCAGTATCAGCGGCACCAGCTTCCTCTATACCCCGAACGCCGGTTACATCGGCACTGACTCATTTGTCTATACCGCCACCAATGCCGCCGGCACATCGGCGCAGGCCACCATCACCATCACGGTCGGCTCACCCACCATCGTCGTCTCGCCGTCCACCAGCTGGAGCGCCACGCAAAACGCCAGCTATACCCAGGTACTGACCTGGAGCGGCGGGACCGCGCCCTATACCTTTGCCGCCGTCACCGGACTGCCGAGCGGTTTGTCGGTCACCGCGACCAGCGCCAATAGCCAGACCATTTCGGGTACGCCAACGGCCTATGGCTCCTTCTCGGTAGTGGTCGCTGCCACCGACAGCAGCACGCCGACACCGGTTGCAAAAACAGTGACATATACCCTGACGGTTGCACAAGGCGTGCCGGTGGCTGTCAACGATAGCGCCAGCACCACCGCCAACCAGGCCATCACGATTGCGGTCACCGGCAATGATAGCGGCGCCATCACCAGCATCGCCATCGGCACCGGCGCGAGCCATGGCACCGCCGTGGTCAGCGGCCTGAGCGTGGTGTATACGCCAACCAGCAATTACTTCGGCAGTGACAGTTTTACCTATACCGACACTGGACCGGGCGGCACCTCGAACGCCGCCACGGTCACGCTGAGCGTGGCGGCATTGCCGGTGCCGACGTCGCCCGCCCAGACAGCCACCGTGCAGCCAGGTCAAGCGGTCACGCTGCATGTTGGCGCCGCGGCCGCCAATGGCCCGATCACCAGCGTCACGCTGACCAGCACGCCCAGTTCAGGCACCGCAGTCGTCAGTGGCACCGACATTATCTATACCGCCGTCACCGGTTACAGCGGCAACGTGACGTTCACCTATACGCTCAGCAATGCCTTTGGTGCTTCGGCGCCAGTCACCGCCACTGTCAGTGTCGGCGCTGTGCCGGTGGCAGTCAACCAGAGCGCCACCGGTGCCGCGGCCTCGACCGTGCTGGTCAATCTGATGACCGGTGCCAGCGGCGGGCCATTCACGGGAGCTGCCGTCGGTACGATCACGCCAGCCAACGCCGGTACTGCCGTGATTACCGATGCCGGCACCTCGGGCAGTCCTTCTTACCGGCTGCGCTTCACGGCAGCGGCGGCGTTTGCCGGGACCGCCAGCATTACCTATACCTTGAGCAATATTGCCGGGATCTCGGCCGCCGCCACAGTGTCCATTACCATTGCTGCACGCACCAACGCCGCCACCGATCCGCAAGTCACGGCCCTGGTCGCGGCCCATACCGAAACCGCCAACCGTTTCGCCACGGCGCAATTGGGCAACTTCAGCCGCCGTCTGGAAGCCTTGCATGGCAGTGGCTGGGCGCGCTCCAGTTTTGGTCTGGGTCTGACGCCACCGACCACAGCCGCCAATCCGATGCTGGCGCAATGGGATGTCAATGATGTTGACAAAGTCGTCGGCGGTGCGCTCGATAGCGGTATGCGCAAGGTCGGCTGGTCGCAGGCGAACCGCTTGCAGAAGGCTGACTATCGCCTGGCGGCCAATGACAACAAGGATCAGGCTGCGCTGCCGGAGTTACCGGGCCAGAGCGCCGACCAGCGTCAGCAGTTATCGCTCTGGATCGCCGGCACGGTCGACTTCGGTCACGCCAACGCCAGCGGCCAGCAAGAAGGTTTCCGCTTCACCACCAACGGCGTCAGCATGGGCGCGGATTATCGCGTCAGTGACAAGCTCTCGCTGGGCGTCGGCACCGGTTATAGCCGCGACCACAGCGATATCGGTGATAACGGTAGCAAAAGCCTGGCGCTCGGCGTAGTGGCGACGGTCTACGGCAGCCTGCGGCCAACGCCGAACATTTTCATCGATGCCATGTTTGGCTATGGCATGCTCAGTTTCGATTCGACCCGCTATGTGACCGACGACGCTACTTTTGCCACCGGTCAGCGCAGCGGCAGCCAGATGTTCGTGTCCTTGTCGGGTGGTTATGAAATCCGTGGCGAGAACTTGCTATGGTCGCCTTATGCCAAGGTCGATCTGGCCTCGACCACCTTGAATCAATATAGCGAAACTGCCGCCGCCAGCGATGGCCTGACCTACTTCAAACAACGCTCACGCGTGAGCAGCGGCACCCTCGGCATGCGCCTCGAAGCGCAATTCCTGAGCAGTGCCGGTACCTGGACACCACGCACACGGGTTGAATATCGACGCCAGTTCTCGGGCGCACAACAGGCCGGCGTCAGTTATACCGATGTCAGTGCCAGCAGCCCCACCTATCTGATCAGTTCCAGCGGCAGCTTCACCGGCGCATGGACCGCCGGCCTCGGTCTGAAGCTGTTACTGAGCAGTGGTATCTCGCTCATCGTTGACTACAGCAGCAATCTCAACGTTGGTCAGGGACGCTATCAATCGGTGCTGCTGGGGGTAAATGTGCCGTTGAAGTAATCACCAGCGCCAGCCCCGACCTGCGCAAACAGACTGGGGCTGGGCGCTAGAAACTGGCTTCCTAGTCCGGCCAGCTTGAGGGAATATCGTCGACATACAGCGAGGCCTCGGCGCACGGCCCCACACCGCCACGCGGACAATAGGTCTGGCTGCCTGTGGCCTCCATCGGCAAGATGGTTGCGGTATAGGTTTCCTCACTGCATAACTTTGTTATGGGATCCGTCAACTTGATTGTGCCACCGGCCTTGGCTAATTTCGCGCCAGCCAGATTGGCTTCTTTCAAGGATGCGCCCTTAAAACTGGCGCCAAGCAGGCAAGCGTCATCGAACGACGTCTTGGAATGGTCGAAGGTCTGCATCGTCACCGAATCAAACCTGGCATTGACCAGACAGGCATTGCTGAAATTGACGCCCGCCATGCCCTTGTCGCGCACCGCCCTGAAATCTGCTGCCAGCAAAAACGCTGAGGTAAAACTGGCCTGTGCCAGCAAGACATTGGTAAACACCGTCTCGCGCAGATTGGCCTTGTTGAAATTGGCCCCGCTCAGATTGGCACTATCGAAATTGACATTGCTGACATCGGCCCCGGAAAAACTGGCGCTATCCAATGTCGCGCTTTCGAAGATCGCATCTTGCAGGTCCGACTTCTTGAAACTACAGCCGGAAAGAATCGCGCGCGAAAAATTGGCAGCGCTGAAATTTCTGCCGTCCAGCACCGTGGCATGGCCGATCTTGACATCATTGGCAATCAGCTTGCTGCCATCGAACGCAATATCGAACACGATTTCTCCGCCAGAGATATCCAGATAGGCCCAATTCTTGCCGATAAACGACACGGGAACGGTGGCACCCACAAACCTGGTGCCGGTCGCCACGGTAGTGCCAAATAACGGCTGTTTGGCAAGCACTGCGCCACCATCCAATTTGGTCTTGCTGAAATCGGCAGACCCCAGTTTGGCCTGATGAAAATCGACTGCCTTCAAGGTAGCGGCCTTCTTGTCCTTGGTCTCGCAAAACAGGGCGCCCTCCAACACCGCTCTGGCAAACGAGAGTTTCGTCAAACTACTACCCTGAAAATAGGCTTGCGGCCATTTGGCATCGTCCATGGTGCAATTGCGCAACGTGGCCGACGTGAAGTCGATTTTTTCTGCCTGGCTATTGTTGAACTTCACCTCCTCTAGCGTCGAACCGATGAACAGCGCCTGTGCCAATTTGGCATCGGACGCGTCGCAATCGGTGAGTGCGGCGCCGATGAACAAGGCTTTTGCGGCACTGACATGGTTCAATGCCACATTCTTGAGGCTTGCATTCTGAAAACGTGCTGCATTGAGCTTGGCATTCTGCATGCCGCGTTTCGATGCCGCACTGTTGAGCAGCTTGGCGCCGGATAAATCGGCGCCCGATAAATCCGCCCCCGACAAATCGGTATCGCTGAAGTCAAAACCAGGAAACACGCCACCGGCCAATGTGGCACCGCTCAGATTGAGTCCCTTCAATGCCTTGGGTTCAAACAGGGAGCGGCTGATGTCGGCCCTGGCCAGCACGGTGTTGGCCAGCACGGCAGTGCTGAAATCGGCCTTGCCGAATTTGACGCCCGAGAGATCTTCGCCCGACAGATCAATCGGAAATCCGAGCAAGGGGCTGAAATCAGCGTCGCCGCCGCTGGCCGGAAATTTCTGCAGCCAGCGTACGCCGCGTGCCATGACGACACACTTGGAAATTCTCTCCCGCCCGGTGGCTTTCGGGTCACGTTTAAAACCTTTGAACTCGGGCTGCGGCGGCAAGAGAGGATCGATTTTTTTATCCGGGGTTTTGTAGACCACAATTTCCAGGGCATCTTCCGTATGCAATACGGTGTCGAGTATCCTGCCGGTGCCAGTCGATTCCGACGTCAACGTGCTGATGTAGCCATTGCGATGCAAGACATACAGGATCGGCTTGAGGGTCGATGGCATGCTCGGCAGCGGCCAGAGCGTAGAAAACACGATGGCGCAAGGCACGACCGTGTTGCCTTGCTTGACGCCGAGCTTGCCTTCGAAGGTGAGCTTCATGCATCCCCCTTGGCATCGCCAACTTTCGGTGCCGGTGGAATCCAGTGACTGACCGAAGGTTCGGTACGGCCATTGCGCCCCGTCAATGCTTCCCAGTTAAGGGTATAGACATTGCGCGCCAGATCCACTGCCAGCTTGGCTGCCGCCACGCCCGGCGTAGCCACCAGGAAGCTGCCGTTGGGTTCATAAATATCAATGCGATATTGCGCCGCTGTGGCGCCGTCGTCGGTGTAACAAAGCACGAAGATATAACCCTTGGCTTCCACCGACAAATCGAGATAGGTGGTCGAACTGGCCCCGGTCTTGCGCAAGGCCAGAACGGGCGATTTTTCGGTGCTGCCGCTGACGCTGAAATAGCGTACAGGGTTACCGAATACATCGAAACTCTGGATGCGCTGATTGCC
>Ga0066798_10000738_pt1 | contig 15545 bp, 15 predicted proteins | sample PersoiDNA2013203_FD_70961 | JGI IMG/M metagenome (GOLD analysis project Ga0066798, IMG submission 70961) | Permafrost soil microbial communities from the Arctic, to analyse light accelerated degradation of dissolved organic matter (DOM) -... | ecosystem: Environmental > Terrestrial > Soil >...
GGTCTTGCCCGAGCCGGCCCCGGCGATGATGAGCAGGGGGCGCGTATCGCCGCTGTCGTCACCCAGGCCGTGACCGACCGCCAGGCGTTGCTCGGGGTTGAGCGACTCGAACGGGTCAAGGCGGGGGGTAACAATGGTGTTCATGAGCGGGGATTCAGGCAATGCGTAACAATGGGCGATGACTTGGTACTGTACATTAATACAGTTATTTGTTGCAACCTGATTGATGTAACAGCCCATGTCCATTCTGGTCGGCACCGCTTCCTGGACTGACAAAAGCCTGATCGGCTGCGGGCGCTTCTATCCCAAGGAGGCGTCCAGCGCCGAGGCGCGGCTGCGCTACTACGCCACGCAGTTCCCCATGGTCGAGGTGGATTCGAGTTACTACGCCATGCCCAGCGCCGCCAATGCCCAGCTCTGGGCCGAGCGCACACCGGCGGACTTTGTTTTCAACATCAAGGCGTTTCGCCTGTTCACCGGCCACCAGACTTCACCGACTGTGCTGCCCAAGGACATTCAGGCCGCGCTGGCGGCGGTGCCGGCCCTGGCGACGAAGAAGGTGCTTTATTACCGCGAGGTCCCGCTTGAGATCCGGGATGAGTTGTGGCGACGCTTCCTGCAGGCGCTGGCGCCGCTGCAGCACGCGGGCAAACTCAGGGCAGTGCATTTTCAATATGCGCCGTGGGTGCTGCGAAATCGGGAGGGGCATGCGCATGTGGCGCACTGTGTGCAGATGATGCAGAGGAGCGCCGGTATCTTCATCGGCCCCGAGTTTGGCACCGTACAGCGCAGCGACCTGGTGGAAGCCGCCCGCGAGTGCGGCGATGCCGGCTTTGACGTGCTGATCGCCTGTGCCTTCAACTACGAGGCCCATGCCACCGAATTCAGCAAGCTGGGCCGCATCCCGGTGCTCAAGGCACGCATGAACGCCGACCTGCACATGGCCGAAGACCTGAAGAACACCGGCAAGGGCAACCTGTTTGTGATCTTTGGCGAGCCCGACATCGACATCCTCAGCCCGGACGGCAAGAGTCTGAAAATGGTGGTGGCAGGCAAAGAAACCTACCCCGTGGCGGCAGGCGACAAGCTGGTGATCAAGGTCAACGGCGTGGACGTCTTCAAACCCCAGACCGGCGAAGTCATCAGCGACGGTGCCGACGGCATTGCCTGCTGGTTCATCGACACCGACTACAACGAAGAGAGCTTCTTCGTGCGGCATGCCTATTTTCTGGGGGCCAATGACCCGTACAGCGCACTCAAGACCACCCTAAAAGCCGAAATCGACAAAGAAGCCTGGGACACGCTCAACAGCGATACCTCACGTCCGTTTGACAAGCCCAAGTCTGGGCGGGTCGCGGTGAAGGTTATCAATCACTTGGGGGATGAGGTGATGAAGGTGTTCAAAATCAGCAAGGACGAAAAATGAAAATTACGCCAACTTCATTGACGGTAAGTCAGCTACTCGGTCAAACGAATGAACGCTATTCCATCCCGCCATACCAGCGTCGCTATTCCTGGCTAGATCGGCAGATATGGGAGTTGGTTGATGACATCCACCTAGTCGAATCCAACGACACCCATCTTATGGGAAGCATCGTTTGCTTGGCAGGCGCGCACGTCGCTGGTAACCGTGGGTGACGGCTCCGTGATGTACGGTGACAGTAATTCAGGAAAGACGTTTCTTGCTGTTGATATTGCCTGCGCCGTGGCCCGTGGTGTGGAGTGGATGGGGCGCAAGACTGAACGGGGTCTCGTCCTTTACTTGGCAGCCGAATCGCCCGCATCCGTGCGCAGTCGATTGCAGGCTTATCAGAGACACTTCGGCGTCAAGGTGCCGAATTTCGCCATCGTTCAAAGTCCAATCGATTTGTTTGACGGTGAGGCCGACACCAACAAGGTCATTTCACTGGTCAAGATGGTGGAGCACCAACGAGGGCAAAAGGTGGTGCTGATTGTGGGTGACACGCTGGCCCGCCTCAGTGCTGGAGCGAACGAGAACGCCGGGCAAGATATGGGACTGGTCGTGCGCCGCATTGATCGCATCCGTTCCGAGTGCAAAACCCATTTTCTGCTGAATCACCATTGCGGGAAGACCGCAGCCGCTGGTGCGCGTGGCTGGAGTGGAATTAGGGCCGCGATTGACACCGAAATCGAGGTTACTGATTCACTTTCGGGCAGATGCTGCGAAATCACGAAACAGCGCGATTTGAGCACCAAGGGCGAGCGCATTGGCTTTCGCTTGGATGTTGTCACGTTGGGGCTGACCAAGTGGGGCAATCCTGCAACCTCGTGCATTGTGGTGGCTGCTGACGCACCAGCAAGGCAAACCACAAAGCGCATGGGCGAGGTTGAAGGCGCAGTAATCAAGTTTTTGGCCGCCGAAAAAGTCGGCATCAATAAGCGTGAGGTAGTGAAGCACTTCTCTGAGAGGTACGCAAAGGCGTCTGTTTACCGCGCCATGAAAGCGCTAGTTAACGCTGGCGCCGTACATGAGGTCGCCGGTATGGTAGCAACGGCAGAGGTTGCTAAATGAACTGGGGGGTACGCGAAGGTACGGCAAGGTACGCATATCCACTGAGTACCCGGATAAATAAGGTACGTGAAGGTACACCACCCTTTAGGGGTGTACCTTCACGTACCTACCCGCACTAGCAGGCTGCTGAAATATTGGTCGGCAAAACAGGCGTCGCTACCTGCGTGAGCGGGATTTCTCTGGATTGATTTTGCAATTTGGAAGCCAGGCTTTTTTGGGGCCGATTTCGGGTTGTTTTGAGGTCTTTCTTCATCGTTTTCCGGCCACTACGTCGTTTGCAGACGGATTTGTTCCATGGTGCGCATACGCGTGAGGTTGTAGGCCGCCATTGTCAGCACGAATAACTGGTCAACCTTTTTCAAACCACGCACCGTCACCTGGCGAATCGGGCCAATGAATTTGGCCCAGCCAAATCCTTGTTCGATGAGTTTGCGCTCTTGCTGCGAGATGGCATAACCAATGCTGCTCGCAATGTGTTCGGGCACCGCTGACTTGCGGTCGCTGGTGTTCTGGGCCACATGGGGTAGCACCTTCATATCCGCCAGTGCCTCGATGAACTCTGCTGCGTCATAGCCCTTGTCGGCGCCCAGCGTGATTTGGGCCACCTCATCTGCGACCTGCTTCGCATCCAAAATCATCACCTTGGCCGCTTCGCGCTCGGCATAGCCATCTGCTGTGGTGACTACGGCGCTGGCAATCAGACCATGGCGGTTGTCGCTGAGGGTGTGACCCATAAAGCGCACCTCTCTGGCCGTATTTCGGTGGTGGACTCATGGGTGTCGTTGCTGCGGCTCTGGCCTTTGAAGTTGCCCGTGTCATCGTCGCTGCCATCTTTGCGCGCGAAACTCTTGTGCCCGGCCTAGGCCTGAATGAGCGTGCCGTCCACGCTGAAGTGCTCGCCCGAGAGCCAGTCGTTCTTGTTGGCAATGGCCAGAACTTCATTGAAGAATTCGATGACTGCGTCATGTTCAATCAGGCGTTCACGGTTCTTGGTGAAGACCGTTGGGACCCAAACTGTGTCGTCCATGGACAGGCCTATGAACCAGCGAAACAACAGGTTGTATTGCGTCTGCTCCATCAGCAGACGTTCCGAGCGGACGCTGTAAAAGATTTGCAAAAGCATGGCACGCAGCAACTTCTCTGGCGCAATGCTGGGACGCCCACCTTTGATGTCTGCGGCGTACATGCTTGAGAGCAAGGGCTCCAGATTCTTCAAGGCCTGGTTGACCAACTTGCGAACTGGGCGAAGAGGATGGTTCTCAGGCACGAAGTCGTCCAGACGACGCATGGTGAATAAGCTCTCGGTGAAGGTATCGGCTCCGCGCATGGCCTGGTGCTTGGGTGCTTGCAATATTGCTGTGTTTATAACGTTTGGGCAGGCTCAGGGGTAGACCTTGGGGTGAGGTATTTCAGCAGCCTGCTAGGCCTTCACTGCTGGTGCAAAGAGGTTCATCATGGGCCTGAAATACAAATACAAAGGCAAGCCGGAGAGCACGAGATTGCCGCCCTGGTGGCAGACCTGACCGGCTTTGATGTGCACCGCTCTGTGCGTCAGCGCAATGGGGATAGCGACATTGAAGGCGTGCTGATTGCTGGAGTGGGCTGCGTGAGGCGAAACCCAGTACCGCAGTCTGTAAAAAGTCTGTAAGAGCTTGAAAAAGAAAAAGCCCACTATCGTTTAAATAGCGGGCTTTCCTTTGTTTACTTGGTGCCGGAGAGATGAATCGAACACCCGACCTTCTCATTACGAATCACCGGTAGCGTTGCACTGCAAACATCCAAGCAGGAAGCAAGGGCCAGAAGGTCACTAACGAAACTGTCAAAACGCCCCTTTCGTCAGTTTTGACAGTGCATACCCGGTGCTTTCGTGAAAAACGAGATTCTGACCAACCCAGAAGATGGAGCCTTTCAACCAGACCCTTGGCATTAGGCGAATACGCTGCTGGTACGCGCTGAAAGGCCTGTTCCAGCGACCTGACACTGCTGACTGTGCGTGACCCCAATGTGCCTAAAACGGGCGTGGCGAGTCTTTAGGTGCTTTGGCTCGACAGAAGTTGTACCGGTACAAATCCGGAAAATCTTCCCGGCAAGGGACTGATGGGCGGGGTTCTGCTGGCGCTGGATTCAGGCAATTTGCCTACAGATTGCCTACAGAGTGGTTTCCACGACACATCAATAAAAAAGCCCACTATTGATTAAATAGCAGGCTTTCTATATCCCTTGCGGGCTCTGACTGGTGGCGCTTCACGGATTCGAACCGCGGACCTGTGGATTATGATTCCATCGCTCTAACCGACTGAGCTAAAGCGCCGAAGCCGCAGATTATAACCAGAAGCCGTGCGCTGATTCGGCCTTGCGCACTTATTGGTGCTGGAAGTTCGCCTTGCGTTTGTTTACAAAAGCGTCCATGCCTTCTTTTTGATCGGCGGTGGCAAACAGCGCATGGAACAGGCGGCGCTCAAAAATGATGCCATCGCTCAGCGTGCCTTCAAATGCCCGGTTGACGGATTCCTTGGCGGCCATGGTGGCAATCTGCGAGTACTCGGCGATCATCAGGGCTGCGCCCAACGCTTCTTCCATCAGTTTGTCCAGCGGCACCACGCGGCTGACCAGGCCCGCGCGCTCGGCCTCCAGAGCATCCATCATGCGGCCGGTGAGCACCAGGTCCATCGCCTTGGCCTTGCCGAGCGCGCGTGGCAGCCGTTGCGTGCCACCGGCGCCGGGAATGATGCCAAGCTTGATTTCGGGTTGGCCAAACCGGGCGTTGTCAGCGGCGATGATGAAGTCGCACATCATGGCCAGCTCGCAGCCTCCGCCCAGCGCAAAACCGCTGACGGCCGCAATGACCGGTTTGCGTACACTGCGGATCTGCTCCCAGTTGCGCGTGATGAAGTCGCCTTTGTAGGCGTCGGCAAAACTGAGTTGGGCCATGGCGCCGATGTCGGCCCCGGCGGCAAAGGCTTTTTCGCTGCCGGTAATGATCATGCAGGCAATCGCCGGGTCGCTGTCAAAGGCCTTGAGCGCCGCACCCAACTCGGTCATCAACTGGTCGTTCAGCGCGTTGAGTTGCTTCGGACGATTCAGGGTCAGGATGCCAATTTTGTCGGCTTCGGTGCGAATCGTGATCAGTTCGTAATTCATCGTGCTCTTTCGGAGGTGGTTTAAAAAAATGATGCTGGCCGCTGGGTCTTCAAGCGGCATTGAGCCATTGACCGATCAGTTGACTGTCGCGCGCCGCCAGGCGCCAAGTGGTGACCAACTTGGGCAGTGTCAGAGGCAGTTTCAGCAGGCGCTTGTCGCGCGCGACCAGGACGCAGATTTTTGTGGCGCTTCCTGCGTAGAGCATCAGATCATCAAGCTTGTTGATGCGCCAGGCGCTGGCAGACTTGGCCGAACCCACTTCAAGGCCCAACCATTCATCCCCAGCCGCCAAACCCGCTTGTTCTGCCGCGCCGCCGCGCAGCACGGTCTTGATCAGCACGCCGGCAGTCTCGGTCACGCGTAAGCCCAAACGTTGCGCGAGTTGGGCCGGTTCCTCCAGCACTTTGACGCCTTGCGCTGCCAGCAGGGACTGCAGCGGCAGATCGGCGGTGCCGTGCACCCACTGGGCGATTTCCGGGGCAAAAGAGCGCCCCCCCAAGGCTTCCAGTGCCGCTGCCAGATCGGCCTCGGTCATCGGCCCGCCCTGGCAGCGCAGCCACAAGGCGCGCATCACGATGTCCAATGAAGTCTTGCCCTCTTGCCGCAGCGTCAGGTCCAGACACAGCGCCACCAGGGCCCCCTTGGTGTAGTAGCTCACGGTTGCGTTGGGTGTGTTTTCGTCTTGCCGGTAGTACTTGACCCAGGCATCCATACTGGCTTGTGCCACGCTTTGCACGGTACGTCCAGGCGTTTGCAGCACCTGGTTGATGGTCTTGGTGAGCAGTTTCAGGTAGGCGGCGTCGTCAATCAAGCCCGAGCGGCGCAGCAGCAAATCGTCGTAATAGCTGGTGAAACCTTCAAAAAACCAGAGCAGTTGTGTGTAGTTTTCGCGGTCATAGTCGTAGTCGGTGAACTCGGCCGGGCGCAAGCGCTTGACGTTCCAGGTGTGGAAGTACTCGTGGCTGATCAGGCCTAGCAGCGTCTTATAGCCTTCGGCTGCTTGGTCAGGCGCAGGGTTGTTTTTTTGCGCGCGCGCCGCTTGGCCCAGGCGTGGCAAGTCCTGGCGCTTGCAGATGAGTGCGGTTGAATTGCGGTGTTCCAGACCGCCGTAACCGTCGTCCACGGCGCTGAGCATGAAGCAATAGGTTTTATGCGGTGGCTTGGCCGGGGCGCGCTTACTCGTCCGCACGCCATGCCAGAACTGGATTTCTGCTTCGCAAATGCGTTGCGTGTCGGCCAGCAGTTGCTTGCCATCAAAGGTGGGTGGAGCGCCCGCGACGACAAACCGGTGCGGGATGCCGCCCGCCACGAACGCGCCATGCCAGAACGGGCCCATCTCGACCGGACAGTCCACCAGTTCGTCGTAGCCGCTGGCCAGGTAGGTGCCAAAGCCATCGCGTGTGGTTTTGCCGGGGGTCAGACCGGTTGCCAGTTGCCAGTCGGACAGGTCAGGGTGCGCCAATAGCGTCAGTTCATGCGGCAACGCCTCTTGGCCCTCGACCCTCAGAAAAAGACTGGTGCCATTGAAAAAGCCCCGCGCGCCGTCCAGCCAGGCGGTGCGCACCGAGTTGTCAAGCGCGTAAATCTCATACTGCAGAACCAGCGCTTGGTTCGTCAGGCACTGGGCCTGCCAGCTGCATTTGTCGAGCTGGCTCAAGGCCACGGCTTGGCCGCCTTGGTGCGCCTGCAGTTGCTGCAGATTTTTCGCAAATTCGCGCACCAGATAGCTGCCCGGAATCCAGACCGGCAGGCTCACGCGCTGCAAGGCGGCAGGCTGTGCAATGGTCAGTGTGACCGCAAATAGATGGGCGTTCAGGCTCCGCAGGTCGACCCGGTAGTGCACGGCTGCGGTGGCGTTGGCAGGTCGACGGGTCATGAGGACATTTTAATAAAAAGGGCCGCTAGCCCCTATCCAATAAGCGCAAGCAGCTACAAATAAAGAAGTAAATTAGAGGGGAAATAAACTGCCGGGTAAGACGGTTCGTCGGCCCCAAGCGATGGAGCCTGTTCATGCCTGACTTCAGTTCTTGGCTGTCGTCAGATATTTCTCAACGTCCGCCGCGCCAACCGCGCCGGGCACCCGCGTGCCATTGGCGAAGATCAGTGTCGGGGTGCCCGTGATCTTGTATTTGCGGCCAACCTCAACGTTCCGCGCGACGGCGGCGCTGTCGCAACTCGCCACTTTGGGCAGCTGGTCGCGGATCATCCAGTCTTGCCAGGCTTTGCCCTTGTCTTTGGCGCACCAGATGTGCTTGGACTTTTCAGCCGAATCGGCGCTGAGAATCGGGTACAGAAACATGTGAATCGTCACGTTGTCCACGCCTTGCAGGTCGCGCTCAAAGCGTTTGCAGTAGCCACAATTGGGGTCTTCAAAGACCGCCATCTTGCGTTTGCCGTTGCCGCGCACGATGGTGAAGGCATCCTTGAACGGCAGCGCGTCAAAACTGATGGCGGTCAACTTGTCGACGCGTTCTTCCGTCAGATTGCGGCGCTGTTTGGTATCGATCAAGCTGCCCTGAACCAAATAGTTGCCCTCGGCATCGGTGTAATAGATTTCCGTGCCATTGACCCGAATTTCATACAAGCCCGTCATCGGACTCTTGCTCACCTCGTCAATTTTTGCCAACTGCGGAATTCGCTCCACCAGGTTCTTGCGAATGGTGGCCTCTTGTGCGCTAACGCCCAAAGCCAGCAACACGGTGGCACAGAGCAGCGCGGATTTAGCTAATTTCATCTTGAGTCGTCCATTCATACGTTCATTCATTAAAAACCCATGGCCTGGCGCGCCACCCACTGCTTGACGGGACCGCTGCGCTCAAAGCCATTCATGCCCCAGTTGCGCGCTGCTTGCCAGGCGGCACTGCTCTGCGAAAACAGCCGCTGCAGACCATCCATGGTGGCCCCCATGGCCAGCACTTCAGCCTTGCGCGCGCGCTCGTAGCGTCGCAGCAGCTTCTGATCGCCCACACTGCGCCAGTATTCACGCTCGTGCATTGTTCGGGCCAAGGCGGCCACGTCTGACAAACCCAAATTCAAACCTTGCCCGGCCAGCGGATGCACGTTGTGAGCGGCGTCACCTGCCAGTGCCCAGGCTTTGCCCTCGTGGCTGCCCACCCAGCGCTCGGCGCGCGCCGACTGCAGTGGCCAGGCGCCGCGCTCACTGGTCAGCGTGAGTTGGCCCAGACAGCCCTGACTGGCGACCTGGAGTTGCTGACAAAACTCAGCCGGGCTTGCCCCCAGCAACGCCTCAACCCGGTCCTCAAGGACAGACCAGACAATGACCACGGAGTTCCCCTGCGGACCGTCAAGTGGCAAAAAAGCCAGGATTTCACCTTGCGTAAACCATTGGCGCGCTGTTTGCCCATGTGGCATTTCGCACGCCAGGCGCGCTGCAATCGCCGTCTGCGGGTAGCGGGTGACGTCAAATTCAATGCCGAACTCGGCGCGCGTTCGGCTGGCCTTGCCTTCACAGATCACCGTCAGGCTGGCCGGTTGCGCTGCGTCCAGCAACTCGATTTGCGGCTGAAACCGCACCGCCGCCGCCAGTTGCGCCTCCAGCACCGGCACATCCACAATCCAGGTCAGACCCGGGACCTTGAGTTCCTGCGCCGAAAAATTGACTTCGCCGCCGTCATCGCCCAAGACCCGCATGGCCAGCACTTCGGTCGCGTGCTGGGCATCGGGCCAGCAGCGCAGCGATTCCAGCAGGGCCCGGGACTTGGCATTTAAAGCGTAGGCGCGCACGTCCGGGGCAGTCGTCGAAGTGCTCGGGGCCGCCGGTGCGGGCATCGACACCAGACCAACGCGAAGCCGTTCACGCGCCAGCAACAGTGCCAGTGTGCGACCCACAATGCCGTCGCCGCGGATGCAAATATCAAAGGGTTGAGTCATGGAGCAGATTGTAGAAGGCGGGCATCGAATACAACTGAAGGCTTGTTTTTTAGGGGCTTGCGGAAAGGCCGCAGTGTTGCTGCGCGAACCAGCGCTGTCCCCAACTAACCAGGCGATTTAAGAAAAGCCAATGGCCTCAAGGACTTTCGAGCGTTCTTAAAAACCAGATCACCAAATCAGGAAAAAAAACCCGCTGACAGAATCATCAACGAGTGCAGGTCATCAGAGGAGAGTCAAGGAAAAATTGCGGCACCAAGATGGAGATTCGCTGTGGAATCAAATCGTCACGATCTTCAGTTGCGCTTATCCGGGGTTTGTGCAGCGCAGGATTCAATCGCTCGGACAGTGAGATGTAGACCCAATTTTCCGCAATCCGAAACAGAAAATTACAATTCTTCGACTTCGGATCTGATTGTTATCGTATCCTCGCCGGCTCTCTATACGTTGACAGCAACTGGCAAACAAAAGGTGATTTATGAACGCAAACCAGACCAGCTTACATCAACCAAATCGGCTCGTTCTTCCCGCGTTGAGTCTTTGTCTGGTTGCGACACTGTCAGCTTGTGGCGGCGGCTCTGACATCAGTACGGCAGACGCAACCCCGACACCCTCGAGCGTGATGCTGGCTGCAGCATCTCATGCCGCCACCGTCGAAGCCCAGCCTGCTTTCCACCGCATGCCCGTAGCGGCTTCTGAACCATCGAATACGGATAGCGATGGGCGCGGCATGTCGGCCTACCACGCACCAGACCTTGTGAGAACTCCGTCGGAGTTTTCCGGTTTGAGTACCCGTGGGTTGACGGACGAGGGGGCGGAAAAATACCGTTCTGAAAGACGCTCCCAAACCCCATCATCCGGATCGGGTGGGGTCGGTACGCCGGCGGCCACTAGCACGACATCTGTGGTTTACACGCCTGCTCAGATTCGAGCAGCCTACAACTTAGCTTCGACATCCGGAGCCACCGCCGCCAATTTGGGTGCTGGTCAGACCATCTACATTGTTGATGCCTACAACCATCCCAACGTGGTGAAGGATTTGAATACCTTCAGCACGAAGTTTGGCTTGCCGACCTGCACGCAAGTGGCTATTTCGACTGGCAGCACCAGCCTACCTGCTGCATCAAAAACTTCCTGCGCGATTTCGGTACTGTATTCGACGTCAAGCGGGGCAATGACGAGTACGGCCCCCGCCTACAACGCCGGTTGGGCAGAAGAAATTGCACTGGACACTCAGTGGGCGCATGCCATAGCGCCTCTGGCGCGTATTGTTCTGATTGAGGCGGGCAGCGCCTCTCTGACGGCTTTGGATGGGGCCATCATATTGGCCAACAAGTTCGGCGCTGGCGCCGTGTCTATGAGCTTCGCCGCCGCGGAGGGCTCCTGGGTAAATCAGTCGACATATTCCACGTCCTTGTTCTCGACCAATGGCATGTCGTACTTTGCGGCAACGGGCGACGCTGGTACAGCGGTTAACTGGCCAGCGGTGGTCCCCACCGTGGTGGGTGTTGGGGGTACTTCTCTCAGCTACACGTCATCATCGCGTTCGGAAAAGACTTGGTCTGGCACGGGTGGCGGTATCAGCGCATACGTCGCCATGCCGACCTACCAAACGGGCTTAAAGATTCCAGGTGAGCCCAGCATGCCGAAGCGTGCGGCTGGTGATGTGGCGATGGATGCCGACCCCTACACCGGTGTCTATGTGGCGTTTACAGCTCCGACAGCTACGCAGACAAGCTGGTATGCGTTCGGTGGCACAAGTTTGGCGACCCCCATGTGGGCGGCAGCAGTGACTGTGGCAAACGCCAACCGCGCAGTTTACGGTTACGGCACTCTCAGTGCCCCCCATACCAGGCTTTACCCTCTTGTTTCGACTAGCGATTTCTACGACATCACTTTGGGTGCGAACGGTACATGCATCAGCTGTTATGCAAGCGCTGGCTACGACACTCCGACCGGCCTGGGTTCACTCCTTGCAAGCAACTTGCTTGCGTATCTCAGCAATAACCCTTGAGGTACGGGAGCAAGACCTGAGGATGTACGTGAAATAGGGTCAACTTCATCTCGGCCATGGCAGGGTTAATACGTGGCCGCCGCCACCGTTCTAGTGTGCCACAGCTCCGGGCACTGAACCGACGGCAACTTACGATCAGCGAATGGCCAAGCTGGTCAATTGCCACGCGCCAAGCCGCAAGACCTCCATCGCACGCGAACGAGCCTCATCCACGCTCATCAGGGGCCAGTAAGGCGTATGCCAAAGCCACTCAGCACCCGATCCCGGCAGGATGCGCCCGTCTGAAGCGGTCGCCCCTGGCAGCAGGGATTCGCTGATCATTACAATCGGCATCAACTTCTCCAAGCTAAACGAGGACAAAGAACTGCAGGCGCCTAGCGCTTGGGGCGGTTCGTTTTGACCTCTCTTTTCCAACTGTCCTGCGTGTTTCGGGCGCTTCGACGATGCCCACATGGGGTTCGATGGTGCAGTTGGGGTATTGATTTATAAGGATTTTTATGAAATGTGGCATCGTGGGCTTGCCCAACGTCGGTAAATCGACCCTGTTCAACGCATTGACCAAGGCCGGTATCGCGGCCGAAAACTACCCCTTTTGCACGATTGAGCCCAATGTGGGCATTGTCGAAGTGCCCGATCCACGGCTCGATGCGCTGTCAGCCATCGTCAAGCCGCAAAAGGTGCAACGGGCTATTGTCGAGTTTGTCGACATTGCCGGCCTGGTGGCCGGTGCCAGCACGGGCGAGGGCCTGGGCAACAAATTTTTGGCCCACATTCGCGAGACTGACGCCATCATCAACGTGGTGCGCTGTTTTGAAGACGCCAACGTCATTCACGTCGCTGGCAAGGTGGACCCGATCTCCGACATGGAGGTGATTCAGACCGAGTTGTGTCTGGCGGATCTGCAGGCGGTTGAAAAAGCCTTGCACCGCGTCACCAAGGCGGCGCGCTCGGGCGACAAGGAATCCATCAAGCTGGTGGCGATTCTGGAGAAGTGCCAGGCCGCGTTGAACGAAGCCAAACCGGTGCGCACACTGGACTTCGGCAAGGAAGAGTTGCCGCTCTTGAAACAGTTTTTCCTGATCACCGCCAAGCCTGCCATGTTTGTGGCCAACGTGGCCGAAGACGGTTTTGAGAACAATCCGTTCCTGGATCGCTTGACGGCCTATGCCACCGCACAAAACGCGCCGGTGGTGGCAATTTGCGCCAAGATCGAAGCCGAGATGGCTGACATGGAGGACGAAGACAAGAAAATGTTCCTCGCCGAAATCGGTCAGGAAGAGCCGGGGCTGAACCGCCTGATCGTGGCGGCCTACAAATTGCTGGGCCTGCAAACCTACTTTACCGCCGGTGTGAAAGAAGTGCGCGCCTGGACCATCCATGTGGGCGACACCGGGCCGCAAGCGGCAGGCGTGATCCATACCGACTTTGAGAAGGGCTACATCCGCGCCCAGACCATTGCCTATGAAGACTTCATTACGTTCAAGGGTGAGCAGGGGGCCAAGGACGCGGGCAAGATGCGCAGCGAAGGAAAGGAATACGTCGTCAAGGACGGCGATGTGATGAACTTCCTGTTCAGTTCCTGATTGCGCCTGAATTTATAAGAAATCGGGCTCTAGCCCCCGTGAAATATACCTGATACGCTATATAAATGATAGCTTCTTGAGTGCGTTGTGACGGCACTAGGCGCCAAACATCCCCATGAGTGCCGCCGTCATCAGGGTGTAGCGGGCCAGCTTGCCAATTGCCATGTAGGCCACACAAGGCCAAAACGGCAGCTTGAGCCAGCCGGCCACAGCGCACAGCGGGTCGCCCACCACAGGTAACCATGCCAGCAGGCAGGCTTTGGGGCCGAGCCGTTGCAACCACTCCAGCGCGCGCAGGTGGTGGTTGGAGTGGCTGTATTTGTCAACCACCTGGTGCGAAGCCAGCCCCATGCCCCAGGTCACCATACCGCCCAGGGTGTTGCCAACAGTGGCCACAGCCATCGTGGACCAAAACAGATGGGGGGAGAGTTGGACCAGCCCAAACACCACCGGCTCCGAACCCAGAGGCAGCAAGGTGGCGGAAATGAACGACACCACAAACACGGTGCTGAGACCAAATTGCGGCAGTGCCAGTAAGGTGAGGAGTGTTTCGAGCCAGGCATGCATGGGTGCTTGAGTATAGGTTTGCGCCGGCGTTTCAATTGCTGAAATATTGGGCAGTTAGAATTCATCAGCGGCGTTCTGCCACCGCAGATTCCAACACCTCATTTCACCCCATCGACTGCAATTTGTTCGCATGAACATTGGCCCCTATTCGTTGCCCAATCGGTTCTTTGTCGCCCCCATGGCCGGGGTGACGGATCGGCCTTTTCGCCAGTTGTGCCGACGGCTGGGGGCGGGCTATGCGGTCAGCGAGATGCTCACCAGTCGACCCGATTTGTGGCACACGCCGCAAACCGCGCGCCGGGCCAACCATGACGGTGAAGCTGGTCCGATTGCGGTGCAAATCGCCGGCACAGAAGCCGCCATGATGGCGCAGGCTGCCCGCTACAACATCGACTGCGGCGCACAGATCATCGACATCAACATGGGTTGCCCGGCCAAAAAAGTCTGCAACAAGTGGGCCGGTTCGGCCCTGATGCAGGACGAGGCGCTGGCGCTGTCCATCGTGCAGGCCGTGGTGGCGGTCTGTGCGCCACGCGGGGTGCCGGTCACGCTCAAAATGCGCACCGGCTGGTGTCAGTCGCACAAAAACGCGGTAGCGCTGGCGCGCGCCGCTGAGCGCGCGGGTGTGCAGATGATCACAGTGCACGGCCGCACCCGGGAGCAGGGCTACAGCGGCGCAGCCGAGTACGACACCATCGCCGCGGTCAAGGCGGCGATCAAAGTGCCGGTGGTGGCCAATGGCGACATTGACTCGCCCGAGCAAGCCCGCCACGTGCTCGCGGTGACCCAGGCCGACGCGGTCATGGTTGGCCGTGCGGCGCAAGGGCGGCCCTGGATCTTTCGGGAGATAGCGCACTTTATAGCTACCGGCACCCATCTGGCGCCTCCCTTGGTGGCCGAGGTCAAGCAGTTGCTGATTGAGCATTTGCACGACCATTACGCGCTGTATGGGGACTTTCTGGGTGTGCGCACTGCGCGCAAGCACATTGGCTGGTACGTCAAAAACCTGCCCGGTGGTGACGCGTTTCGGGCGCGCATGAATTTGATGGAAGACTGTGGCCAACAGGCCGCTGCGGTCGCCGATTTTTTTGACGTTTTGAATGCGCGCATGGACCGGCTGCCGGTGAGCGTGCCGCTTGGGGTATTGAAAAAGAATGAAGAACACATGGAGACAACACGATGAGTCATATGCCTATTGAAGAATGCGTGCGCAGCAATCTGGAGGGCTATCTGCGCGATCTGGGCGGCACCGAACCCGACGGCATGTACAACATGCTGGTCAATGTGGTGGAAAGACCGCTGCTTGAAGTGGTGATGCGCCACGCGGATCACAACCAGTCCAAAGCGGCCCAATGGCTGGGCCTGAACCGCAACACGCTACGTAAAAAACTGCTCGATCACAAGCTGATCAAGTAAGCCATCTGGGGCCGCCGCTGGCCCCGACCTGTTTCTCACCTTACTTACTAAAACTTATGAACGCACTGATCTCTGTCTCCGACAAAACCGGCATCGTTGAATTCGCCCAAGCGTTGCATGCGCTGGGCATCAAGCTCTTGTCCACCGGCGGCACCGCCAAATTGCTGGCCGACGCTGGCTTGCCGGTGACTGAAGTGGCTGACGTCACGGGATTCCCGGAGATGCTCGACGGTCGTGTCAAAACCCTGCACCCCAAGGTTCATGGCGGCCTGCTGGCGCGGCGCGATGTGCCCGAACATATGGCGGCCTTGAAGGCGCACGCGATCGACACCATCGACCTGCTGGTGGTCAACCTGTACCCGTTCGAGGCCACCGTGGCCAAGCCCGGCTGCACGCTCGACGA